>Ga0302315_10004946_pt1 | contig 11509 bp, 7 predicted proteins | sample III_Palsa_N3_1_FD_200532 | JGI IMG/M metagenome (GOLD analysis project Ga0302315, IMG submission 200532) | Peat permafrost microbial communities from Stordalen Mire near Abisko, Sweden - III_Palsa_N3_1 | ecosystem: Environmental > Terrestrial > Soil > Palsa > Peat permafrost | place: Sweden... | reverse complement strand
CCCGATCTTTTGATCCAACTTTCCAATGCGCACTTCTCTGCCAAGTGTGACACTCCAATTGTCATCACTCAACATATGAGACAAGACCATCTATTGCAGTTATTTCAGACTCGTCGCGCTCACCAAGCGATCGTGCGCAACGATGCTGGAAGAAACATCGGCATTGTGACGCTCGAAGACGTTCTCGAGCATCTGGTCGGATTTTTTCCAGATTAACCGGACTCTTTGCTCTTACAATCTCGAAGCTCTTTTCCCCTTTGATTCACTTCGTTCAACTCACTTACGCAGAATTTCGTACCGGCCTTTTCGTCAACAGCTGAACTCGACGCATTCGGAATCGGATGGACTTGGTCTAAATCGTCTACGCATTTTTGAAGATTAATTTTGGCATCGGTAAATGCATCACTTTGGGGGAGGCAGGGAACCGTGTGAGCGCCCACTGCAAATGCTCTGGAAACAAAGATGGTCGCAGCTGAAGTTCCTACAGTGATAACGGTAACAACTAGAAGCAGCCGTCGTCTTAAATTTTGATCAAGATCTTTTAATGCCACGTGAGTGTCAGAGCAAAGAAGAAGCCACTGAGGGGTAATAGCGTCATTCCCGTGATTTCAAACACTTACTACCCTGACAGTGCTCGATGACATCGTTCTGAGATTTAAAAATTTAATCTTCGCATTAAAATCTGAAACTAGATTTTTGAATCCTGGAGCTAGTTACTTAAACAAATGACCTTCAAGCATTGAGAAGTGTTCCGATATCGGCCCCAATGCCAAGGCTGGGAAAAACGTTAGTGCCCCCAGAACAATGATCACCCCGATTAAAAGTCCGACGAAAATTCCACCCTCGGCCGGAAACGTTCCAATCCCCGTTGGATGTATCCGTTTCTTAGCCATCGAACCCGCGACTGCAAGCATCGGAATCATTGTAAAAAAGCGTCCAAAGAACATCACAAACGCAAGTGTAAGATTCCAAAATGGCGTGTTCGTCGAAAGACCACCAAAGGAACTCCCGTTATTCGCCGCACCCGAGGTGTAAGCATAAAGAATTTCAGAAAAGCCATGGGCCCCTGGATTGCCGGTACTTGAGAAAGCCCGTGCATCAACGCTTCCCCACGCTGTGAAGACGAGGACAAGCAGAGGAAATGCGATCGTCGCGAGCATCACGTATTTGATTTCCCGCCCTTCGACTTTCTTGCCGAGATATTCAGGGGTACGCCCCACCATGAGGCCTGCAATGAAAACTGTAAGAAGAATAATTCCCACGATCCCGTAAAGACCGGACCCGACGCCACCGAAAACAACTTCACCCAGTTTCATATTAACGAGAGGAATCAATCCCCCAAGCGGCGTGAAACTATCCTGGGCTGCATTGGTCGCTCCGGTCGAGGTGTCCGTGCTGATCGAGGAAAAAAGAGCCGAATTAAAAATCCCAAAGCGAGTCTCCTTTCCTTCCCAATTTTCCGCGTTTGAGGTGCCGAGCTTTGTATAAATAGGATTCCCTTTATACTCGTAATGGGCTGAAATAAAGGTGCCTCCAACAAATAGAATCACCACTGCAGTCCATACAGACCAGGCATGTCGCGTATTTTTTACGGACCGTCCCAGATAGTAGATCAACGCACTTGGAATCAAAAACATACTGAGCATTTGTAAAAAGTTGGAAAGTGCCGTCGGATTCTCATAGGGGTGAGCCGCGTTCGCACTGAAAAACCCTTCACCGTTTGAGCCCAATAATTTGATCGCGATCTGAGAAGCGGCTGGACCCTGTGCGATCAGTTGATGAGCTCCCTCCAAAGTCGTTACTGAGTGATATGGAAGAAAGTTCTGAATCACCCCCTGGGAAATGAGGAACAACGCGAATAAAAAGCAGGCAGGCAAGAGAACGTAGAGATTTACACGAATGAGATCAGCCCAGAAATTTCCAATACCGGCCGCCTCCTTTCTGGACAATCCCCGAATGACGGCGATAGCCACGCAAATTCCAGTAGCGGCAGCCATGAAGTTTTGAAACGTCAGTCCGACCATTTGGGAGAAATAGCTCATTACGCTTTCACTGACGTAAGAAGTCCAAGCTGTTCCCGTGATGAATCCCATCGCTACATTAAAAGAGAGATGAGGAGAAAGTGGTCCCAAGCCTTGAGGATTCAACGGAAGCTTGTGCTGCAGTCTCAAAATCACATAGTTAAAAACCACAGAGAGCGCGCACACAGTCAAAAGATGAAGACCGTAGATCGTCCAATCCTGATCCTCATTTGGATCAATGAAACAAATTTTATAGATGAGCCTCTCAACCCAACCAAAAGACCGCTTGAGGAAATGATTTCGATCGTCAAAGACCGATTCAAAATAAAGACCACACGGTATTGTGAGCGCGGCTAGAACACCCAGAAAGACGGCTACCTGTATTAGATCTCTCGCTGTCATATACTTGGAGGCCCCTCTGGAAGTCGACAGTGCTTATTCTAGCGTTGCCACGGTTCAGTCGCAATAGCGGCCGAGAGGTTATCTTTTTCTACGTGGCTCTACGTGGTCCGACATTTGCTCCATCGGGCCCGGGGCTTGATTCATGACGAAGGAAGCCAGGACACTTCTGCCCGATCTATTCATCTCTGGGCTCGTTGGGCTGATTGTTTTTGCGATCATTTCGACTGCTCAGCGTTGGACGGGCTCGGCGGGTCCAGCAGTACAAATTCACCTCGCCTTTAAATACCTGCCTCTTTACGCCCTATTTTCTCTCTCACGCGCAGTCTTGGCCTATCTGCTTTCCTTAGCTTTCGCTTTGAGCATGGGCTACTGGGCAGCAAAAAGCCGATTTATAGCGCGCCTCGTTCTTCCCTTGATCACCCTGGGACAGTCTGTACCCAGCATGGGACTCTTCGCTGGTGTGGCGTTAGGTTTAGTCACACTTCTTCCAGAGCATAACCTCGGACTTGAACTCGCCTGCATCCTTCTTTTATTCATCAGCCAGACATGGAATATGACGCTGAGTTTTTACTCTTCAGTGAAATCCATTCCCTCAACCACCTATGAACTCAGCGCGATTACGGGAATGTCGCCGTTTCAGATCTTCTACAAAATCGAAATACCCGCGGCATCCACGGGACTCGCATGGAACAGCATGATCTCAATGGCAGGGGCGTGGTTCTTTCTCAGTGCAATTGAATCTTTCTCAATCGGTAACACAGTTTTTCGAGTCCCTGGACTTCGCTCCTATATGTCCGTCGCCGTTGAAGAAGGGGATTACTTGGCGCAATTCTCTGCCTTGGTAGCCATGCTTGGTGTCATCCTCTTCGTCGACTTCGTTGTTTGGCGGCCCGTACTCGCGTGGATACGGAAGTTTCGCATGGACGAAGACGCGAGCGAAGAAATTCCTCCGCCTTTGGCTTTGAAGTTTTTCAGAGAATCTCGTTTCGTCGCTTTTTTCCTGACCTCACTGCAATCGACGCTCTCTCGTTTTTTCGGATGGTGGTCTATCTTTCGACCGAAGACCAAAAGATTTGATCTGGATAAGCAGCTCGAAAATCGCCTTGTTCGGTTGAAAGATAACCTTCTTGTTCCATTTCTATTTTTCTTGGTGCTGCTTTTAGGTTTCGTTCTAAAAAAGTTTTCCCAACTCCTTTACCCTCTTCAACTACACGACTATCAGCTTATGTTTCGCGCAGCATTCGCGACTTTGTTGCGAGTCCTTGTCGCCGTTACAGCGGCAACCTTATGGACGGTTCCTGCCGCGATCGGGATCGGCTTATCCCCACGTCTGACTCGCCGTCTTCAACCTTGGATACAGATTGCTGCTTCGTTTCCCGTCACGATGCTTTTTCCGATCATCATCGGCCTGTTCACCCGGGTTGGAGTTGACTTGAGCATCACATCAAGCTTCCTCATGCTCTTGAGTGTGCAATGGTACATCGTGTTCAACGTTCTCTCCGGGGCTGTCGGCATCTCTCAAGACCTCCGCGAGAACTTTCTGCTGATGAGAGTTCCGTGGTTCAGAAGATGGAAGGATCTTTATTTGCCGTCCGTCTTCCCTTCGTTGGTCACCGGATGGACCTCCGCGATAAGAAGAGCGTGGAATGTCAGCGTCGTCTCAGAGTACTTTCACTATCACAACCAAGTACTACAGACATTCGGACTGGGTGCGCTCATTAGAAGTGCTGTTTCGAATGGAAATTTTCATCTTTTTACGGGTTGTCTGATTGTGCTCTCCGGCACGACTCTAGCATTCAATCGATTCTTCATCCGGCGACTCACCCATATCGCGCATACTCGATATCGGTTTGAAAGGTAGAACATGGGCGATGTTCCTCTAGTCGAGCTTCACCAGGTTAGTCGAAGCTTCACTCTCAGCTCAGGGCATCAGGTTAGAGCATTGCGTCGGGTAGATCTGACATTGAACCCCAACGAAATTCTCGTGATCTTAGGACCTTCAGGTGCAGGAAAATCCACCTGTCTAAAAGTTGTCGCAGGACTTGTGCAACCGGATCATGGCCTAGTGATGTCCAATGGCATACCTTTGCGAGGACCCAATCCCGACGTCGCGATGGTTTTCCAATTCTTCGCCCTACTGCCATGGCTCAATGTCTTTCAAAATATCTCGCTTGGATTATCCGCTATCCAACTTTCCAAGATGGAAGTCCTGCACCGAGTCGACCGGGTCATGGATCTCATGGGATTAACAGGGTTTGAGAAAGCATATCCTCGAGAGCTCTCTGGTGGGATGAAGCAAAGAGTTGGAATAGCGCGAGCCCTTGTCATGGAAAGAAAGATTCTTTGTCTCGATGAACCATTCAGCGCTCTGGATATCCTCATGGCCGATAGTCTTCGCAAAGAAGTCCTAAGTCTCTGGCTCACCCAACGTGGCGCGATTCAAAGCATCTTGATGATCACTCATAACATTACGGAAGCCGTACTCATGGGAAACAGAATCGTCGTCATGGGCTCCAAACAAGGTGAAATTCAGGTCATTATCAAAAATGATCTCCCCTATCCAAGAGACGAGAGAAGCGCAGCCTTCAAACATCTGGTGGATGATATCCACGATGTTATCACTCAAACAATCATACCCGAGACCAAGCACTGGGTCCCTCCCGCCTTCAAACACGTCGAAAACGTGGCCATTCCACCGGTCTTTCCAAATCAGGTCGCCGACCTTCTGGATATTATCGCCGTGCACGAAGGAAGAGTGGATGCTTTTGCCATTTCTCAGTTGCTCAATCAGGACTCTATTCAAATTCTTATGATGGCAAAGGCGGCAGAACTTTTCGATCTGGTGGATACTCCCCACAACGAAGTAGTTCTCACCGAACTTGGAAAAAAGTTCGTCTGCAGTAGCATTGAATTTAAAAAAAGAATCATTCATGAACAAATGAATTTATTTCCGCTGGTCCAGGTCTTGAGGCGGCGAATGAAGCTGCGACCCAATCGCACTATATCCTCTGAAGAGGCGCTCGAACTCATTCAAGACTTGCTGCCCAACGAAAACTCAGATCAAGTGATGAACACTCTTATCCAGTGGGCAAGGTTTGGTGACAGTTTCAGCTATGACGACGATAAGAGGACTCTGCAGTCTTAATTCTAACTCGCTTTTTTCTTTTGATTCTCGCGTTCTTGCTCTAACTCCTTGGCAAGCGCTATTGTACCAGTCATGTTCCCGAGCTGCATGGTTTCAATCGCTGTGCTAGGCACTACTACAATTGTCGCGTTCTGCTTTAGACCCTCGTAGAGCATATTCATTGCTCTCAAATGGAATGCGACCGGATGCTCAGCATAGGTATTACCTGCTTCCACAAATTTTTCTGCGACCTGGCGTTCCGAGTCTCCTAAGATCACACGTGCCTGACGCTCTCTTTCCGCCTGGGCTTGCATCGACATCGCGTTCTCCAGGCCGGCAGGGATCAGTACGTCCTTCACTTCAACAGAAATGACATTGATGCCCCAAGGTTCAGTGCGCTCATCGATAATTCGCTGGAGTTCCTTTCCCAGCTTTTCACGCCCTTCAAGCATATCTGAAAGTTGGGTCTTTCCGATGACATCACGGAGAGCTGTTTGAGATGCCCAACTAATAGCACTCCTGTAATCGGCCACATTCAGAACAGATTTTTCTGGATCTGTGACTTTCCAAAACAACACGGCATCGACATCCACCGGGACAGTATCTTTAGTGAGAGTTTTTTCCGCTTTGAAGGAACTCGTGATCACTCGGGTGTCTATCCAATACGGAACCGTGTCGATGATGGGTACGATAAAGAACAAACCGGGGCCATTGAGCGCGCGAAATTTTCCCAATCGCAAGACCACTACTTTTTCCCACTGATTCGCTATTTTGATGCTGTAGGAAACGACAATAGCGATGATGAATGTAGCAAGTATAACCCAAATACTTTGCGGATTGCCGGATGCTCCATACATAGCCAACACTAATGCGGCGCCTATTCCAAGGATTGAAAAAAAGATCAATGTCGCGAACGAACTCGATTTTCTCATTGCGGTTGCCTCTCGATGAGGTTTGCAAGATCTGCGGCATGTACATTGATAGATGAAAGAAGTGCCATACCAGCCCATCGAGAATTACGGAATCATCGGTAATATGCGAACTGCCGCGCTGGTTGGTATGAATGGATCGGTGGACTGGTACTGCTATCCTCATTTCGATTCACCCAGCGTCTTCGGCGCGATCCTAGACGACAATAAAGGCGGCAGGTTTCAGATCCAAGCAACGGGAAATAGCATCCGGCACAAGCAGTTCTATTGGCCGAACACCAATATTCTCGTCACACGATTTTTATCGGCCGACGGAATAGGCGAGATTGAAGATTTTATGCCGGTCGGCCTGCCGCCGAACTCGCCTTGGTACCATAAAATGTTTCGCAGACTAAAGTGCATTCGAGGTTCTATGACTTTCGAACTTGAGTGCCGTCCTGCCTTTGACTACGGACGACAGAAACATGTAGCGGAACTTTCCTCCGACGGAGCGGTTTTCAAATCCCAGCATTTGGGGATGGGGCTTTCAACAAACGTCGCACTGAATCTAGATGATCGCGGTGGAGTTCGAGCCAAGTTCACTCTGAATGCGGGTGAAACAAAAGTTTTCTGTTTCAAAGAATTGGAGGCTGGCGAGACGGGAGTGCCGCCTTCGGCAGATCAAGCTCAGGAGCTATTCGAAGCCACGGTTCGATATTGGAGACAATGGCTTGCGTCGTGCACTTATCGCGGTCGTTGGCGAGAGCAGGTCTATCGGTCCGCGCTCGTTCTGAAGCTCCTCACGTTCGATCCCACAGGAGCGATCATCGCGGCTCCGACCACGAGTCTCCCAGAAGTGATGGGTGGCGTTCGCAACTGGGATTATCGTTACACTTGGTTGAGAGATGCGGGCTTTACAGTCTATGCATTCCTGCGGATCGGTTTTACTGAAGAGGCTAAAAATTTCATACATTGGCTTCGTGATTACGCTGTAAGAAAAGTTCAACCCTCTGCCTCCGCTCCCGCCATGTTTACAATTTATGGAGAGCTAGATCTCGATGAAATCCTGCTTTCACACTGGGAAGGTTATCGCGGGTCCGGGCCCGTTCGTATCCGCAATGACGCCAGCAAACAGTTTCAAAATGATATTTATGGTGAAGTGATTGACGCTCTTTATCTTTCGAACAAATATGTCATGCCGGTCTCCTACGACGGTTGGACAAGAATTCGCAGTCAGATCGACTGGATCTGCGAGAGTTGGATGCTTCCGGACAATGGAATCTGGGAAGTCCGGTGTAGTCATCGCCACTTTGTTTATTCGAAAATTATGAACTGGGTCGCACTCGACCGGGGAATACGCATGGCCATGCGACGCTCTCTTCCTGCGGATCTCGAGCGTTGGATAAAAACTCGAAACACGATTTACGAAGAAGTCATGAATCGAGGATGGAACCCAAAGGTTCGTGCATTCACTCAGACCTATGACCAACCCGATCTCGATGCTTCTCTTTTAATTATGCCATTGGTTTTATTCATGGCTCCGAACGACCCAAGGATGTTGCAAACGATTGATGCAATCATGAGATCCCCCGCGGAGGGAGGACTGTTCTCCGACGGACTCGTGAATCGCTATACGCCTGGCGAAAAATCCGATGGGCTCGTAGGCGAAGAAGGAACTTTCAATATTTGCTCCTTTTGGTTGGTCGAGGCATTAACTCGTGCGGGCGCCACGGATCCCGCTCGCCTGGATCAGGCCCGCCTTCTCTTTGAACGTATGCTGGGTTTTGCCAATCATCTGGGTCTTTACTCCGAACAGACCGGATCACAGGGCGAAGCATTGGGAAACTTTCCGCAAGCGTTCACTCACCTGGCGTTGATCAGCGCCGCCTTCAATCTAGATCGAACGTTAGGAAACCGTCCGTAGCCGCTACAAACTTGGACTCCCCTTGAGTAGCAGATCGACGCCGACAAATGGATACAATCTGGCACGATAGCCGTTGTCCATTCGACGCTCTTCCACTGCATCTAAGAAAGTAGCACCACAAACAATGACTCCTAGTTCGATGTCAGAAAATCGGCGCTCGCTTAAGCCTTTAAAACTTCTGTCTTTAAGCTGGCACGATAGTTGAGATTCATGGCTTAAAAAGGAGATTCCCTTTATGCCAACTCAAGTTACAACCACCGCTAATTCAATATGGAGCGGCCTCACAACCGGCTTCACCAGTTTCATGGAATTTTTGCCAGCACTCATTGGCGCCATCCTCGTGCTCGTTATTGGCTGGTTTGTCGCCGGCCTGATCGCTAAATTAATCGAACGAGTTCTTCGCGCCGTTAAACTCGAACATGCCGCCGCACGTTCGGGCATCTCAGACTATTTGCAATCTTCGAAACACGAGGCGCCTGTTTCATACGCTTTCGGTCAGATCGCTAAGTGGTTTGTGTTCCTGATTTTCTTCCAAGCCGCAGCAAATCTTTTGCACATGCCTCAGATCACCGCGATCATCAATAGCATCCTTCTCTTCATCCCTAATCTGATCGTGGCCCTCGCCATTCTTATCGTCGGATCATTTCTCGCGCGTTTCGTGAGTGACCTCGTGCTCACCTCAGTCACAAAGATGGGCGTCGCTCGCCCTAACGTCTTTGTGCTGATCACGCGCTATGGAATTATAGGATTTGCTGTCATTGCTGCGATCAACCAAATCGGTATCGCCAACAACCTGATCAACATCTTGGTTTCGGGTTTAGTCTTCTCGCTCTCACTGGCGGTCGGACTTGCATTCGGACTCGGTGGTCAGGGAGTTGCCTCCGAAGTAACACGCTCCTGGTACGAAGGTGGAAAGAACCAAGCTGGAAAGCTTCGCTCCGTTTCCTCAACCAAGCCGTAATTTACCGACCCATAAAGCAGTTTAAAAAGGGAGAGGAAGATCATCAATAATCTTTCTCTCCCTTTTTTCCGTTTTACTGGAAGTAGGTAACTGGAATTGAAATCTGATAAGCCGGATTAGCGACTCCAATGATAAGCGTCGAACGCGCTTTCGGACCCGGTTCCTTCAAGAGATCAGCAATCGCGTTTTCAATCTGATCCGGTGCTTCGACATCCGTTAAAAAGACATCTTTGGTACTGTCCGCTTTATCAAAGACAATCGCTCCGCCTTTGGTAGTCGCTGGCGTATCGTACGTCACTTCAACGTCGATGCCTTTAGCATCTTTTGCCAGGGAAGAACCGTTTGGATCTTCGTAATACACTTCGACTGCCGCATAAAGAACTTGGTCCGCCGTATTTCCGATAGGACGAACCACGCTGTCGAATACCTTTGCGGTTCCGCTGGAGCTCTCATCTGCATTCGCCGTGTAAGCAACTCCGAGTTTTCCGTCTTTGACGGTAAACAGACGATGATCGATTCGAGCGTCGAGACCACCGCTAGTTCCATCAAGGCCAAAGTCCACTTTGACTTGAGCAACAGGGTTGTCTTTAGAATTGGTCAACGCGGGAACGTGAATTCTCTTGAGCGTAAACTTATTAGGTTCGATCGGGAGAGGTTTTAATGACTCCATCAACACTGGTGCCGTCATCTTCACTTGCAAGTCAGCCATTGAGACCTGATCGGAAGAATTCATCACACTGATTGCGGCCGCGTTTCGAATACCTGAAGCCTTCGACAACGCTGGTGTCGCAAGTTCCAAATGACTGGTCGACGCCTTAAAGCGGCTTGCACGAATCAGTAAATCATACTGAGTCGTTTGAATTCCCGTCCTCAATCCGTTCGTCACCGTGATCTCGTAGATCCCAGTTTTTACAGAGCCATCCGCATTTCTTGGAATCGGAATAACTGTATTATTGGCTGTAGGATAAGCCTTCAATTCAGGAAGATTGACGACCTGTTGTTCGGTCAGTTGAATTCCATCAGGATCATTGACTTGAATGTCGAGCCCTCCCTTGGAGTTTGCACCCACGCCCAGGCTGACTTGTAATGCAGAGTCACGAGAGGTCACCGCAACAAAGTAGTGATGAGACCTACTTGGCAGGAGAACCTTTCCAGTCGCAGCAAATGCCGCCATCACGTTCGCGTTCTGCGCGCCACCCAAGGCTAATCCCGGGGCAGTGATTTGTTGAACTTCGTCGCTCAGATCGTTAGGACGAACAACCACGTCATTCAAAGACAAGATGCGCTTGCCGTTCTGACTAACGTCGTACTGAGCAATGTAGGTTCTATCCTTTTTCATTTGAGAAAGATGACGAATGCTCAAGAAACCGTTTCTGATCGGATCAGTCAAAGTGACGGAAGTCGAAATTCCATCAGGGGTTTGTCCGTTTGAGATCCCGACAGAGAACGGAAGATCGCCGCTCAAGTCAGAAACAGTTCCATCTTCACTTTGTTCTTGAACCTTCACCAACTTGATCTCGAGGGGAGTCGTGTTGATCTTCAGCGCAGTCGCATCTGACATTTCGCCGTCATTTCTCAATCCGAGATTGACGATTTTCGCATTCGCGATGCTTGCGCTTCGGTCATAGAGCTTTTCTGCAGCTGAATCATTATTAATGGTGAGCTGAAAGAACTGCTCGGATTGGTTGACCACTCGAGCGATTTCAGACTTCATGCCTAAATAGGCTTGATCGATTTGAATCAAACCATGTCCTTGTTCGGGCATCGTATAATTCGGGATCAAGCGAGCGGTATCTTCAAGAAGCCCGCGAATCGCCAAAGGTATACCGATCAAGGAACGGTGAGGATTGTTATCTAAATCGCCGCCGATGATCGCTTTTACTTTTTGAGCACGAAGGGCATCGATGTCCTTCATGAGACCCTCAGAGCGTGCGAGCGAAATCATTGCTGCGATCGCCCCTGTCGTCATCGGAGTCGCCATACTCGTTCCTTGCAACATCGCCGATCCGCCATCGACAAGAGGAGTCGAAGAAAGAGCAGAACCAGGAGCAACGATATTTGGTCGCACTTCCCCGGTGAAGCTTGGACCCACTGAACTGAAGTAGAACAAACTGTCATCGGGAACATTCGGAGTTCCTTGCTCTCCCGTATAACTCTTGTTCAAAGAGT
>Ga0302315_10004944_pt1 | contig 11510 bp, 17 predicted proteins | sample III_Palsa_N3_1_FD_200532 | JGI IMG/M metagenome (GOLD analysis project Ga0302315, IMG submission 200532) | Peat permafrost microbial communities from Stordalen Mire near Abisko, Sweden - III_Palsa_N3_1 | ecosystem: Environmental > Terrestrial > Soil > Palsa > Peat permafrost | place: Sweden... | reverse complement strand
ATGCGAGCCAGGGTAAGATATTTGGGGAGATCAATGGCCTAGTCGGTGCCGACTCTGCCAAGTCGATACAGGATATGATCAAACATTTACAAACTTCAGGCAAATCAACCATTTCGGTCATTATAGGCATCGTCACGCTGGTCATCGGCGCGACCACTGTATTTGGCGAAATACAGGAATCGATCAACCTGATCTGGCAGGTAAAACCGAAACCTAAGGTGGCCTGGATCAAGCTGGTCAAGGACAGGCTGCTGTCCGGTTCTATGATCGTCACGTTGGGCTTCCTGTTATTGGTATCGCTTATCGTTAACGGCGCCTTGCTGGCGCTGAGCAGTCATTTAGAGACTTTCCTACCGGCTGTCACGGTCACATTCTTTAAGGCGCTCAGTGCAGCCATCAGCTTTATCGTGATTGCCGTGCTTTTCGGTGTCATCTTTAAAGTACTGCCCGATGCCGATATCAAATGGCGCGATGTCCGTTCGGGCGCAATTTTTACGGCGGTGCTTTTTATGATCGGCCGTTTGGTGATCGGCATTTATATTTCCAACACCAGCTCTTCTTACGGCGCGGCGGGTTCGCTGATCATTATCCTGTTGTGGATTTATTACACGGCGGCGATCCTGTACTTCGGCGCGGAATTTACCCGGGCCTATGCGGACTTCTACGGTATCAAAATAGAACCGGCTGAATTCGCGGTGCATATTGTACAGAAAGAAGAAGCGAAACAAGTGCAGGCGGTACCTCCTAAACACCCTATTGGTAAAAATAATAAATAATTGAACATATACAGAGCTAAGCTGTTAACCCGGTATGAAAAATCCAATTAAAAAAGAAGACCATACAGGTTTGATCGTAGGCCTCGCTGTAGGTGTGACGGCAGGCATTGGCCTTGGCTGGTTATACCTCACCGACAAAGGCACGCAATACCGCAGGCAAATTACCCGGAAATTCCGCGAAGCGGTTAGCGACACGGCTGCTGAAGTGATCGATAAGAAAACAATTATTCCTAAAAATGTGGCTAAGGTGACGACTGATGCCGTTATAAAAGATAAGTGATGAAAAAAGGTAAAGCTTTAATTGGTGTAGCCGCCGCAGCTGGCGTTGCCGGAGTCGCTTACGCCTTGTGGCCAAAAAAGAAAGTGCCGGCCAGTGCCATCGTCGACCCATTCCTTAAAGAAAAATATTTAGGTAAATGGAACGAGGTGGCCCGCCTGCCTAACCTGATTGAAAAGGACCTGCGCGATCTGACCGAAGAATATTTAATAAACGACGACGGCACTATCAAAGTCGTTACCCGCGCATTCAATCCAGTTAAAAATAAAGCGGTCGAGGCTACGGGCACCATCAAATTCAAAGGCGCTCAAACGCGCGGCCAGTTGGAGGTCGCTTATTTCCTGCCGATCTACCTCGATTATAATATTTTGGATATCGATGACGATTACCAGTATGCTTTAGTTTCCGGCAGCAGTATGAGTTATCTGTGGTTGTTGTCCCGCGAAAGCAGCATGCCAGAGGAAATGAAACAACGATTTTTACGAAAGGCTACTGGCCTGGGCTTTGATATCAGTAAACTGGAATGGATGGATTATTAAACTAAAGCAATTATGAAAACAGCGCTGGAACAAATACCGCAGCAACAGACCGGGCGGCAAACCGATTTTATCCATGAAAAAAAATACGATACGCTGGAGTCAGCACATAGGAGCTTTCAGGCAGCGGCCGGACGCCTGCTTTCAGTAAATAACTGGCATGAATACACCGGGACAGGCTCGGCGAAGTTTACGCTTTGCAATAACCAGGGTGAAGAAGTGGAGGTAATGGCCGAAGAAGGCTTCTTTATCAGCATCGACCAGCCCGGACCAGGACCGGACGCGGGCGGCGGTGTAGAATGGGTAATTGTTGAGAAACTGGCTTCCGAGGGTGGCGCCCATACAGCCGAAGAATATGTGCTGATGACAGTGCGGCCGGCGGCTAATCCGCGTAAGGCAGCAGCGGAGGTCGCACATTTTTATACCGATGAATCGACCAACAGCTTCATCGTGCGTCGCGACGGTATGGTGATCAGCGCAGGCGCGCACGGCCGCAATGAAACCCCGAACAACGAAGAAGTGGACCTGCACGATAAGATCCGCAATACCGCCATCGCGCTGATGGCCCGGATCGGCATTTCCGGCGGACAATGGCAAAAGCTGGTGAACGGTTTTATTGAGTACCAGGAAACAAAATAGCCACCGGGATTGATCTTTAAAAACAATGCCGCGTTTTTTTGTTTTCCCATTTCATTAATCCATGCGTCATAACAGTCATTTTTAGCTTTCTTCAATAAACCTTCGCTAAATTGCTTATGAAGCCTTCTGTTCAAGAAAACCGATGAGGTGTTCTTCCAATAATTCCGCGTTATAATCGCCTTCCGTTGCAAGCAAGCTAACGGTAAGTTCCACATCGGTAACGACAATATTAAGTGCCGGGCCTTCGATAACTTCGGGAAAGGATATATTGATCTCGTCGAATACATGCGCGTATTCAATAGCGAGGTTGGAACCCAGTTTACTGTTGATATGATCCGCAAAATCGGTCTTTAATAGGTCAAACAGCTTTTCCGCGCTGAGTGCCTGAACATTTTTAACAACTGCCATAGGTATACATAAGCACCGGGAGGAGATTAAGTTTTAAACCGTGGCAACTATATTAAAACCGAAGTGTTATCTGGTTGTGAAAATAGCCACCTATAATATCAATGGAATAAACGGCCGCTTGCAAAACTTGCTTCGCTGGCTGGCGGAAGCCAGGCCGGATATTGTTTGTTTGCAGGAATTAAAATGTGAAGACAACAAGTTTCCGGAGCGGGCATTACTGGAAGCCGGTTACCACGCGATCTGGCAAGGTCAAAAAAGCTGGAATGGTGTTGCGATATTGTCACGATATGACGAAATACAGGAAACCAGGCGTGGACTGGATGGCGACCCGGAGGATAAGCATAGCCGCTATGTAGAAGCATTTATCAATGGCGTCGTCATTGGCTGTTTGTACCTGCCCAACGGCAATCCCTGGCCGGGACCAAAATTTGAATACAAATTGCGCTGGATAGAACGATTGCAGCTGCATGCCCAAAAACTACAATCCTTTAAGCTGCCAGTCGCTTTGATAGGCGATTACAATGTAATGCCGACCGATCTCGATACGTACAAACCGGAAAAGTATTTGGAAAACGCTTTGTTCCGGCCAGAAGCTAAGGCAGCTTATAAAAAGCTGGTTGATTCGGGCTGGACGGATGCCATCCGGACTTTATACCCGGATGAACGTATCTATACTTTTTGGGATTATCTGCGTAATGCCTTTGGGCGAGATGCGGGTTTGCGGCTCGATCATTTTTTGCTGAACAGCCAACTTGCACCTAAACTGATCAGCGCCGGGGTCGATAAACATGTACGCGGCTGGACCCATTCCAGCGACCACGCACCGGCATGGATAACCATTGAATAAAACTTAGATCAGCTATCCACATACCGCAGGAGCAGGTTCAGATTTTTTAAGGCATCCCCGGCGGTGTTATTGAAGTAAACATAGACTGTTTTGTCTTCACGCCATTCCTGGATATACAGCGAATATTCGTATAAAAACCCATCATCATAACTGCCCTTATAATCCCCACCGGGGCCGTGGAACCGCTGGTAAACGAAATCGCCGGTCGCCTCGATTATCGGTGTTGCTGAACCCGTTTTATCATGATAAACCAGCCCGACGCCAAACTCGGAGAGTACGACGTAAACCTTATCCTGATACCAGGAGGAATGGCGGAATTCAACCGCGATTCTCCAACCTTTATTATTTCCAGCAATCGCAATCAGCAGCTGTTGAAATTGAGGTAACAGGTCGATTTTCACACTTGCAGGAAATTGTACCAGTATACATCCTTTTTTATCACCGACATGGTTCACGACCTCAAAGAATTTTGCTATAGCGCCAGAATTGAATAGTAATTGCTTTTGGTGCGTGATCTCTTTCCATAGCTTAAAGGTAAAACGGAAATCGTCCGGAACCATTGCTGCCCATTTGGTAACCGTTGCTGCCCTGGGTAATTTATAGAACGAGCTGTTGATCTCGATGCTGTTTAAATGAAGCGCGTAATAAGACAGCCGGGACTTATCACTATGTTCCTGCGGGAAGTCCCTTTGCGGGATTGCGACCGTCAAACCGCTGGTGCCTGAAAACAATGACGCTGCAAGTTTTTTCATTAGTTGGTAAGTGACCAGCGCTTTTCTTTGCGCTGGTTATCATAAATTATTCCAAATTAATCAAAGAATAACGGAGTTAGCAAACTGTAATTCGACGATAAAAAAGTGTATATACCACCGAATAATTATCAGGACACCCATCGGCTTTTTTATACAATAGCTTGCTTATTTAGAAATAATATTTCCTATAAATAACAAATAAGCGCTTTATGGAACAGCAATTGTATTTGTTAGAAATATTAAAGACCAAAAGTAATATATCAAACATGGCAACAAAAGGCCGAATAAATCCCAAAACCTATGGAAACTACAGAAAAAGCTATCGACGTATTAAACGACCTGGTAAAGATCAATAATGACAGGGTTGCCGGGTTCGAAAAAGCAAGTGAAAATTTGGAAGACGATGACCGTGGCTTGCGCCCGGTCTTTAATAAGTTGGCAGCTGAAAGCCGCGATAACGCAGCACAGTTGGCTGAAAAAGCGAGGCAATTCAACGGCGAAGTGCCGGATGGCACCAGTCTATCGGGTTCGCTCCACCGCGCCTGGCTGGAAGTTAAATCAACTTTTACCGGCAACGACCTGGAAAGTATTTTAAATGAATGCGAACGCGGCGAAGATGCGATTAAAGCAGCCTACCGCTCGGCGCTGGAAGATTCCAGCGAATTACCTTACGAGGTGGTTCAACTGATCACCGGCCAGCAGCAAGGTATAAATGAAGGCCATGACCTCATCAAATCGCTGCGTGACCAAAGCTGGTCGGCTGGTGATGAAAATAATAATGAAGCTATCATACAAGATAATGATGTGAACAGCCAGGGTAATGAAGCGTGGGAAAACAAAGCGGATGATTTTAAACCTTTTGCATCAAACACATCTTCAAATAGTAACTCCGAAGCCGATGATTTCAACGAGAATGAATTGGCATTAGCCAATGAAGTGCCGGCCGGGCCAGCCGTTGATAGGGGGCCGGTTGATGTCGGCGAATACCAAAGCCTTGACCGGGAAGTTAACCAAAATAATTATGATTTGCCCGGAAAGCAGGAAACCCAAACCCCGGTAGCCGTTGATTCCCGTCTACAGGAATTCTTTGTAAACGAACTAAAAGACCTCCTGTGGGCCGAAAAGAAAATTGTGGATACGCTGCCAAAAATGAAGGAAGCCGCCACTTCGCCGGAATTGCAGGAAGCCTTCGAAAGTCATTTAGCGGAAACCGAAGGCCATGTGCAACGGTTAGAGCAGGTTTTTGGCCTATTGGGCCTGGAGCCGGATACTACTAAATGCGACGCGATGGACGGCATTGTTGACGAGGGCGAAGAGATCATCAGCGACACGGAAGATGGAACAGCTACCAGGGATGTCGGGTTAATATTTGCCGGTCAAAAGGTAGAGCATTATGAGATCGCTTCTTATGGCGGAATGGTAAGCCTGGCAAAAACATTGGGTTATAACGAAGCTGCCGACCTATTGGCCCTGACCCTGAATGAAGAAAAGGCTGCGGACGATCTGCTGACCGAAATAGCTGAAAATAACGTCAATTACGAAGCTTCCGGTGAAGAAAAGGAAAAAGGTTTCTTCTCCTGATTTTTAAACCATCATTATTAACCTATAAATTAAATATCATGTTTCACCACGTAAAGGACTTACAATTCAACGCCAGGGTTTCGCGCCCTGACCCGCGCTTTGCCAACTTATTGTTGGAGCAGTTCGGCGGGGAGAACGGCGAATTGGCTGCAGCCATGCAATATTTTACCCAAGCTTTCGGTGCGAAAGTGCCGCACCCGGAGAAATACGATATGCTGATGGATATCGCTACCGAAGAATTCAGTCACCTGGAGATCGTAGGGGCTACCATCCAGATGCTTTTGAAAGGTGTTAACGGCGAATTAAAGAACGCAGCTGAACAAAGCGAGATTATGGTCGCTATGAACGGCAAGGCCGCGAAAGAAAGTGTCATTCATGCGGCGTTATCGGCCAATCCGCAGTTCCCGATCATTACCGGAGGCGGCCCGACGCCGAGAAACAGCCAGGGCATTCCATGGTGCGCTTCGTATATCAATTCAAACGGGGACCTTACGGTGGACCTGCGTACCAATTTAGCTTCAGAATCGAGGGCGAAACTGGTTTACGAGCACCTGATGAAATTTACAGATGACCCTTATATCCACGAAACATTGTCATTCCTGATGACCCGTGAGGTAACCCATTACAAGATGTTTGAAGCTGCGCTGGCAAGTATCCAGCCTAACTTCCCGCCGGGTGTTTTGGCCGCAGATCCAAGATACTTGCAGCAGGTATACAACCTATCTGACGGAACCGTTCGCGGCCCCTGGAACCAGGGAGAAATAAAAGGCATGGGGAAGGAATTTGAATACGTTGAAGATCCAATAGCCTATGTACAGGAAACTGAAGGTTTGACCGCGTTACCTGATGATAAAAGCAAGGAGCTCAAATCCACTGAAAAATTAAATCAGGAGATGAGCAAAGCGAAAAGCGAGGAGGTTACCAAAGCCGAACCGGATGGTGTTGCCCAATGGAGCACTTATGCTGTTGAACAAAATTAATTGCCCATGAAAAAAATGACCAACCTGGTCGCCGTCATGATGATGGCGACCTTGCTCAGCAGTTGTTCAGCTATTGCCGGAATTTTTAAAGCCGGAGCGGTCGTCGGGATTATCGCGGTTGTGATCGTCATAGCGATCATTATCTGGGTTATATCCTTGTTCCGGGGCAAAAGTTGAAAGCCAATTTAATTGAATTTTAAATCAATCTATTACAATGAAAAAAATAAATTTATTCATGGGCGCAATGACAATAATTGCGCTTTTGCAGGCTTGCTCCGGGAACAAGCCTGCCGCTAATAGCGACAGCACTGCGGTGAAAACGGATAGCAGCAGTGTAACTACGGTCAAAACAGATTCTTCCACAGCAGTATTATCTGACACCGCTTTTGCAGCGAAAGCTGCCGTAGGCGGCATGGCCGAAGTAGCTTTGGGCAAAATGGCCGCTGCCAAAGGAACTGACAGTAAGGTAAAGGATTTCGGCAATATGATGGTAATGGATCATGGTAAAGCCAACGCCGAACTAATGAGCATCGCCAAATCAAAAAACATTACCCTTCCCGCCGGGCTCGATGCTGAACACCAGGCTAAAAGCGACAGCTTAAGCAAATTGAGCGGTAAAGATTTCGATGCAGCTTATGTAAACGCCATGATTGAGGGACATAAAAAAACTTTGGCCCTAATGCAGTCTGAAGCTGCTAACGGCAAAGACGCCGATCTGAAGGCTTTTGCTGCGAAAACAGCGCCGGTAGTCCAAAAACACCTGGACAAGATTCAGCAGATCCATGACAGCATGAAATAATTAAAGCTTGCATAGTTTTAAGAGCGCCGCTGACCTTAGCGGCGCTTTTTTTGTGCAGAAACGCTTCTTTCATAACGTGCTCATTGATCATCTTTGCCAAAAAGCTCCCTTAACTTATCCTTAGCTTTTTCCAGCACATCTTTTTCGTCAGCGTTCAGGTTTTTGCCGGCACGGTTCTCGTAAAAAGTCAACATAGACATCGCGCTTTGGTAGGGCGAAGACTTCCGCCGCTTGCTGCTTTCTGCCGAATGTTTCAGTGATGCTGCGATCTTGTCCGGGTCGCCCGATTTGAAGATATCTTTTTCCAGGTCCATCGCGTCGCTATGCTCGGTAACGTTCGCCGACCACTTCTTTTTTGTTGGCATAATGCTTACTTTAATTGTTTTTCAATGGTTTTGATATGTTCCAGGTGCATTTTTAACGTGGGCAGCATTTCCTGTGCCCAGGCACGTACCGCCGGATCCTTTCCCGTCGTTGCATAGTTCTCGAACATTTGCACCGTGTTACCATGGCCCGAAGACATCGCATGCACATAGGCGGAGTCAAAATTTGCAGCGCCTGCAAGGAGCAGGTCGGGTTTGATCCCGCCGGTGGCGGCAGGAGGTAAGTTGATACCCTGGCTTTTGGCGAGCTGCAATAATTGCTGTTCGGCCTGCCCATGATCTTTGATCATCATTTGCGCATAGGTGCGTACTTCAGGCTTTTTGGCTTTTTGCACGGCTTGCTGGGCAGCACTGACTTCCTGTAAGTTTTTAATACTGGCCACGATCAGGAAATGCTTTGCCGTTGTATCCGGGTCGGGTTGCGGGATCTGGGCTTTAGACCTTATGCCAAAACCCAGCAGTATAAATAGGATCATCTTCTTCATGGCTGCCCCACTCCTCCCGATGAGCCATAGACCTGTCCGCTGGCAAAGCTCGCGTCGGCGGCAGCTAATTGTACATAAATCGAAGCCAGTTCCGCAGGTTGGCCCGGGCGTCCCAGCATCGTCCAGCTCCCAAACATCTGTTGTTTTTCGGGCTGCGCGCCGCCGCTGATCTGCAATGCCGTCCAGATAGGGCCGGGTGCGACTCCGTTCACACGGATGCCTTTCGGCCCAAGTTGTTTGGCCAGTGATTTTACATAATTCATCGTTGCCGCCTTGGTTTGCGCATAGGCATAGAGATCCGGTGAAGGGTCATAAGCTTGCTCCGAGGTGGTGCCGATAATGGCCGAACCGGGCGGCAAATGCGGTAGTGCCTCGCGAATAATAAAGAACGGCGCATAAATATTGGTTTTCATCGTGGCATCAAATTCCTCGGTGGTCACATCTGCAATAGAGTTGATCGACTGCTGCCGGCCCGCGTTGTTAACGATAATATCCAAACCGCCAAGCCCGTCAATGGCTTTGTGCACAAGCTGCTTGCAAAATTCTTCGCTGCGCAAGTCACCAGGGATAGCAATAGCCTTCCTTCCCTCTTTTTTGATCAGCGCGATGACTTCCTGCGCGTCCTGTTCTTCAGTGGGATAATAGTTGATCGCGACATCCGCGCCTTCGCGGGCATAGGCGATGGCTGCCGCCCTTCCCATGCCGGAATCGCCGCCGGTAATAAGTGCTTTGCGACCTATCAGCCTGCCGGAGCCTTTGTAACTCGTTTCGCCGCAATCCGGTACCGGGTCCATCTTACTTTGCAAGCCCGGCCAGGGCTGCGGCTGGCTTTTAAAAGGTGGCTTAGGGTAAAGCGTCGTCGGGTCGCTGATTTTTACCGGTCCGTCAGCAGGTTTGCGGCCCGCAGATGCAGCGGCCAGCGCCGGCGATACGGCTACCGCCGCTAGTGTCGTGCCCAGCTCGGCGACTACCTGCCGCCGGGTCATTTTGTTTTCGTCTTTCATAGGTGGTGTATTTAAGATTTCTTCTTCGGTGCTTTATCGCCTTCTTTACGGGCCTCGGAAAGTCCAATCGCGATGGCCTGTTTTCGGGATGTTACTTTTTTACCGCTTTTGCCGCTTTTCAGCGTCCCCTCTTTTTCTTCGTGTAAAGCTTGATGAACTTTGTCATTCGTTTTTGCTGAATTTTTTGCCATAATAATTTTGTTTATTTTATAGTATTGCTGAATTGGTTTGATAATGGTGTTCCTCGTGCGCAGTCAGCCATTCGCTGACATAAGCCGCTACTTCTTCCCAGCCCGGTTGGCCGCATATCCAGTGCCCGCGGTTTGGGAAGGCTTTAAAATCGACAATGCTTCCTTCATCGGTATAAGCCTCCGCATTTCTCCGGTTGAGTTCATAAGGGATGATCTCGTCTTCTTCGCCGCCAATAAACAACAGCGGCGCGTGCGGTAGTTCAGTATCGATATGACCGGCTTCGCCCATGCAATCCCTTAGAACATTCCGGCTGTCATGGGTAGCGGTCTCCTCAAAGGCTTTGTGCGTTTCCTCCATGGACATCGTGTTACAGAAAGATTCATGGAAGCTTTCCAGGTCGGTATAAAACGGCTCGTTGCCCTTGAACGGGTTAGCGATCAGGGCGCTGTTTTTCATAAACCCCCAGTCAAAGGCCAGCATGGCATTTGGCGCTACTGAACTGATGGGCACACCCATTTCTGCCATGCCTTTTTGCACCAGAAGCTGCACGATCAGCCCGCCGACGGAATGCCCGATCAATATGGGTTTTTCAGGAAGCGAATTTACCACCCGCTCCATTTCGTTTACAATGGTCGTCAGTTGTAGGTCACCCAAACCCTCAGGCGGGAAGGTGCGAAGGTCTGCCGGTACCCCTTGATGCAGTAGCCATGCCGGTGCAATACAGGTATAGCCTTTTTCGGAAAAATAAGCGATCCATTTTTCCCAGCTTTTGGGGTTTTGGAACATGCCGTGAATAAATACAATATTCTTTTTCATGGTGTTGATGTTATAATTCTTTTTCTTATTTCCAGATGTTCAATAGCCCCCTGTCGCTGCCGTAAACCGGGTCGCCGGCTGGGATCGGGACTGTGATAATATGCCTATCCGTGCCCGGCCGTTCGCCCGGTCTGCCGTAATTCATATCGTACTTCCGCCCATCGGGATAGGCGCCCACCACGCCGACAGCATTTTCCGGCCCGAGGTTTTTGTGGGCCACTCCTGCAGGTATGACCAGCACATCACCCTTTTCGATGAAGATCTTGGGCCCCTCCGGACCTCCTAATTGCAATTGGGTATGACCTTTATAAATGCCCAGCACCTCGTGCGTGATGCTGTGGTAATGGTGGTATTCGAAAATGCCGGCATCCCAGCTATTTGACCAGCCATTTTTTTCAAACTGGTGTTTTACGTGGGCAGCCGGGAATAGCAAAGGGATATCCAGTACGCCTTTGTACAGCAATGCAGGATAGCGGCTGTTTGGAAAAACGCCATTATCCTGCAATTTGAACTGTTCAATATTTGCTGTTTGTGGTTCCATATGGTTCCGGAATAACCGCCGCACTATTGGTGTTCAACAGGTTTCTGTTGTTCATATAAGTTATGAGCCACCGTACTGTCCGGCATTAAGTTCGCGGCATTAACCTGCACTTTGTTTTTAAAGCCGGCGATCACGCGGTCATCGCCCGCCATCAGGGCTTCGTAGCCTGCTTTTGCCACATCGGCGGGATCGGCCATGGCTTCTTTATCCTGCACAACTTTGCTCTCGTTCATACCCGCTTTATTAAAGAAATCGGTATCGGTAACGCCCGGCATCAATGCGGTCAGCGTTACCCCGCTGTTCTTTACTTCTTCACGTACCGCAGTGGTAAAGGAAAGCACAAACGCCTTAGTAGCATGATAAACCGCCTGCCATGGGCCGGGCAATTTCCCGGCAACCGAGCCGAGATTCAAGATACGGCCTTCGCCGCGGGCAACCATCTGTTTTAAAAAATGCTTGGTCAAAATAACGGTTGCACAAATATTCAGGTGCAC
>Ga0302315_10004943_pt1 | contig 11511 bp, 7 predicted proteins | sample III_Palsa_N3_1_FD_200532 | JGI IMG/M metagenome (GOLD analysis project Ga0302315, IMG submission 200532) | Peat permafrost microbial communities from Stordalen Mire near Abisko, Sweden - III_Palsa_N3_1 | ecosystem: Environmental > Terrestrial > Soil > Palsa > Peat permafrost | place: Sweden... | reverse complement strand
CAGAAGCGCCCTCTCCTGCGCCCTCTTTCGCGATGTGATGTCGCGGACTACACTGAGCGCTCCTGCTTCTTCGGCATCACTGATCCGGGTGATGGAAACATCTTGAGGAAAGCGCGAGCCATTTTTTCTGAGTCCTACAGATTCACCGCGCCAATAGCGGCCTTTTTTCGCGACGGGAATGGCCATATGTCGGAGGCGTAAAACTTCTTCGGGAGGATGAAGAAGTTCCCAAGAGCGGCCGATCAGCTCCTCGGAGGATTCATAACCGTAGATCTTTGCGTATGCCTCGTTGACGAAGCGATAGGTCGTATCGATGTTGATGATCGCTATGCCATCAACAGATGCTTTCATCGCAGCGAGAATATAATCCTCGGGTGAGAAGCGGGGGTCTTCGACTTTTCTGAGGAGAGGTGCAGCCATCCAGCTGCTTTACCTTACATTATCCGGTCCATATGCGGGGCAGCCAAAGGTGGCCAAAAGTATGATGACGTCAGATGACAAGCGTACCCGACACCGTGATGCGGTGATCGGTAGGTAAGGTGAGGGGCGTAACTTGAATTTTGAGGTGAGTAATGCCCCGCGCTTTGCGGCGGAACGCCTTGAATTTGAGCTCTCGCATCAAAGCTTCAAGGAGCGCTGCATATTCCGGAGAGCTTGAATTTTCCAGCGAACGCGTGCTGAGAATTCCGCTGACGATCAGTGTGTCGGAAACTTGATAAACCCCGAGCTGCGGCAGTTCGTCCCCTTGGGTGGTCGGAAGCGCTTCGGCAGATTCGGCAGAGAGGGGGGCTGTTCCTTCGATCTTTGTAAAAACAGAATCAGGCCGGCCTTCCTCACTCACTTCGGTGTCCCCTTCAAATAAGTCAGACAAACCGAATGATATTTTGGCTTGAACACCGCGAAGAGCCTGGATCAAAACAATGCCCGCGTACTCGGAAATTCGCGGGATAAGAATCTTTCCCTCGGCAAGTTGAGGTTCGAGATCCACTTCACGAAAGCCCATGTTTTCGCGATTCATGACATCCAGGAGTTTCTCGGCTTCTTGAGGCGTGAGGTGTCCGTCGATTTTGAGAGTGAAGGGAAAAGACGCTCCAGCAGCGGACTGCCCCGTCGTTACCGACTCGGAGAATTCTTTGATGGAATCCATTGTCGGAGGTTTCGATTCGGGTGTCGGAGGCTCGGTTGGCGTTGGGATTGTTACGGATCCGGTACTCAATCCCAAGTCATTATTGAAAGGTGGATCTGGAACTGGGTCTGCGAAAGAATCGCCTCCTAAGTCAGCGCCTAGGCCTGTCACTAAACCTGATTCAAAATTTGTCTCAGGATTAGCGTGTGACTCGGTTGCTGAAGGGGGGCTGAAATCCATCCCGGGATTAGTAAACGAAGGAAAATCTTCGGCGGCACCTGAAGAGGAAGCAGAAGAATGAGAAGGCGATTCGGAGGTCTGCTGTGAAGCTGGATCGTTGGTGAAGTCTTCTAGGCTTTCAAAGTTCTCGATGTCGGGAAGCTTCTCTGGATCTTCGGAATTTCCTGACGAACTTTTTGATTCAGAACTAAAATCCTGCCCAGGACCATCGGAGAGTGGGGTGCCGAAGAGTTGCTCGAGGTCCTCTTCACTATCTGTTTTAATGCCGGTCTTGGATTTCTCAGTGTCGAATTTTTTTTCTGTCATGCCCCGTGGCACTTCTTATATTTCTTCCCGCTTCCACAAGGACAGATGTCGTTGCGTCCAACGCGTTCGACTTCCGTTCCAACTCCACCGGAGCCGGATCCAAGAGTGCCTGCAGCGGCGCCGCCACCTGAGCTCGCGCCGGGCATCGGGCCACGGCTGAGATTCATTTTCTGAGGTCCACGCATCATCTTGGAAATATCGAGGCCTGATTGCTGAGGCTGTGGAGCTTGCGCAGGCTGCGCACGGTTCGGTGAAGCAACTGCCGCGCCCGAAGACGGAACGAGTTCGCCGTCTGCAGTGATGTTGTACTGCATGTTCTCTCCGTGAGCGAAGGCGTCCTTCTCTTCAAATTCTTCTTCCATCTCTTCGAGTGGAGTGGATCCCGGTGCAGGCTGCTGAGACATTTGTACCACGTAAAGCTTGCGAACTGCATCGCCCGTGATCTGAGTCATCATCATGCCGAAATAACGGAAGCCTTCTTTTTTGTACTCGATGAGCGGATCTTTTTGTCCATAACCTTGGAGGCCCACGCCTTCACGGAGATGATCCATCGCCAAGAGATGATCTTTCCAGAGATGATCAATCGTCGTGAGAAGAATCATCTTCTCGAGTTGGCGCATCGTCTCTTCGCCCATCGCTTTTTCTTTTGCGGTGTAAGCGACTTCGGCCTGCTTCATGATCAGATCTTTAAGACCGATGTTGTTGAAGGGCTGAATGTCTTTTTCGTGAAGGTTCGACGGAATTTGTAGAGTCGAACGAACTGCTTCGTTCAATTCTTTTTCGTCTAAGAAAGGTTGGCCGTTCACTTTACGGAGTTTTCCGTTGGGGAAGAAATCATCAGCGATCGCGCTGGAAAGTTCGTTGACCATGGAGAAAACCATGGGTCTCAAGCTTGGCTGAGAGAGCACTTCTTTGCGCCAAGAGTAAACGATCTTGCGCTGTTGGTTCATGACGTCATCGTACTCGAGCAAATGCTTACGAATATCGTAGTTGTGACCTTCGACTTTGCGCTGAGCGTTTTCAATCGCTTTAGTAATCCAGCGATGCTCAATCGGCATGTCTTCTTCCATGAAGCGTCCGATGTTGACGCTTCCGAAGATGCGCATCAAATCGTCATCCAAAGAAAGATAGAAACGGCTTCCACCTTGGTCACCTTGGCGACCCGCGCGGCCACGAAGCTGATTGTCGATACGGCGAGATTCGTGGCGTTCCGTACCGAGAATGAAAAGACCGCCAGCATTTTTCACGTGCTCGCGTTCAGCGGCAGACGAGTCCTGCCATCTTTTGGCGATCGCAGCGTACGTAGCTTGATGCTCAGCAATTTGCTCAGGAGTTGCGTCCTTGGCAGGTGAGCCAAGCTCAGCTTTCGCCATAAACTCGGCGTTACCGCCGAGGAGAATATCGGTACCGCGACCGGCCATGTTGGTGGCGATCGTGACGGCACCTTTGCGGCCTGCTTGCGCAACGACTTCGGCTTCACGCTCGTGCTGTTTTGCGTTCAAGACGTTATGCTTGATGCCTTCGCGCTTGAGAAGGGTGGAAAGTTTCTCAGACTTTTCGACGGAGACAGTACCGACGAGAACGGGCTGTCCCTTTTCGTGACATTCTTTGATCTGAGCGGCGATGTTTTTAAACTTGCCGGCTTCAGACTTGAAAATGACATCGGCCTCGTCGTTACGAATCATCGGACGATTGGTCGGGATGACGGTGACGTCGAGTTTATAAATTTCCTTGAACTCAGTAGCTTCCGTATCCGCTGTTCCAGTCATGCCGGAAAGCTTGTTGTACATACGGAAGTAATTCTGAAATGTAATCGTCGCGAGAGTTTGATTTTCGTTTTCGATGTCGACGTTTTCTTTGGCTTCGATCGCTTGGTGAAGACCATCAGACCAACGACGTCCCGGCATCAAACGACCCGTGAACTCATCGACGATCATGACTTCGCCGTCTTTAACGACGTAATCAACGTCTAACTTGAAGAGAACGTGAGCACGAAGCCCTTGATTGACGTGATGGAGAAGTTCGATGTTGTTCGGATCGTAAAGGTTTGCGATGCCGAGGCGCTTTTCCATTTTTTCAACGCCAGCTTCAGTCAGAGCAGCAGTCTTGGATTTTTCTTCGACCGTGTAATCGATTTCAGGAGTAAGCCCGCCGTCAGCCAAAATTTGGCGATCGATTTTATGATAAAGATCGGTCGACTCATCGGTCGGACCAGAAATAATCAACGGAGTACGAGCTTCATCGATTAAAATCGAGTCGACTTCGTCGACAATCGAGAAGTTGAGTTCACGTTGAACATAATCTTCCAAGCGGAACTTCATGTTGTCGCGGAGGTAATCGAAACCAAATTCGTTATTAGTGCCGTAAGTAACATCGCAGGCATAGTTCGCTTTGCGTTGTTGATCGGACAGGCCGTGAACGATGATGCCGGTCGAAAGACCTAAGAAGCGATGAACTTGTCCCATCTGATTGGCATCACGACGAGCAAGGTAATCGTTAACCGTGACAACGTGAACACCCTTGCCACTGAGCGCGTTGAGATAAGAAGGGAGAGTTGCGACGAGGGTCTTTCCTTCGCCGGTTCTCATTTCGGCGATTCGACCGCGGTGAAGAGTGACCCCACCGATCATTTGAACGTCGTAATGTCTTTGTCCGAGAACGCGCCAAGCGGCTTCGCGAACGACCGCGAAAGCTTCCGGCAAAAGTTGGTCGAGGGTTTCGCCCTTGGCGATGCGCTCTTTGAACTCGGCGGTCTTGGCCAGGAGTTGGGCGTCGCTGAGAGGTTTGATCTTGGGTTCAAACGAATTGATCTGAGTAACGATCGGATAGATCGATTTCAGTTCGCGATCATTTTGGGTGCCGATAACTTTTTGGACAATTTTCGTAAGTTGCATGAGCTTGTATCGACTTTATCGAGTGAAAACAGTGGTGTCACGCCGAAAGAGAGCTCTCTTTACAAATAACGCGCGGCTGAGCCTGATGTCTCCCAATGTCTAATGACGCTTGAGATGTCCGTGTTGCGTCTTAGTTTTCCAGTAAGTAGGAAAGCGGGTCGACCGGGGTTCCGTGAACATGGACTTCATAGTGGACGTGAGGTCCGGTGGAGCGACCCGTGCTGCCGAGCAGCGCAATGATGTCGCCTCGGCGGACCTTCTGGCCCTTTTTCACAAGAAGTTTACGCGTATGCCCATAAAGGGTTTCGAGTCCATAACCGTGGTCTAAGACGACTGTTTGGCCGTAGCCTGACTTGGTATCCGCGAAAACAACGGTCCCGTCAGCTGGCGCACGGATGGGCGTACCCGCGCGATTGGCGATGTCGAGCCCTTCGTGCATCTTGTTTTTGCCACCAAATGGCGATCTTCGAACGCCAAAACCGGAAGTAAAATAACCGACCGCAGGTTTTCGGGTGGGAAGGGCCGCGAGAAACGATTTTTGGTCAGCCAGGAGCTCGTACTGATCTTGAAGCATCTGTTCAATATAGAGCGACTCCGTATTGATCTCCGTGAAGCGAGTATCGAGGAGGTCGAAGTCGCGGCGAAGCAAGATTTCTTCAGGGTCTTCGGACGAAGTCAGGGTGTTCGCTGCGACAAGGACGCCGCCCGCGGCCATAGGACTGGCCGGCTGAGAGGAACTTAAAGCAGGAGCGGCCGGATTAACCGGTGCCGAAGGGGTGAGGGCGACTGCGGTTCCGATATTCGTCGAAGCATCTGGAAGCTTCTCTTGATTGAGAGTTTGCAAGAGGCTGTTCTTGTCTTCGATGTTGGTAATGACTTTCAAACGAGTGGCAAACGTCTTCACTCGGTCCATCGTGCTTTCGATGGTTTCCATTTTGTTCTTAAAGACTTGAACCTGCTGGCGGAGTCTTCGGTTTTCCATTTGGAGTTGTCGGTTTTCGCGAACTTCACCCATCACGTACCAGTAGTCGAGGACCATGACGACGCCAACCAAACCGATCAATGCAGCACCGATCGCAGTGCTCTTAAAGAGCCAGCTCGGAATAACAAAGCGTCTGACCTGTGAGGTCTTCTCCGGAACGATGAGTACTGTGTAAAAACGATTCATAAAACCTTCATGTCGGGGTTAATGCTTCTCAAGTACTTCAACGACGATGGTGCTGATGTTGTCATCTCCACCATTCGCATTGGCTGCTGCAATGAGTTCTTGAACAGAGTGTTGAGGATCGTCGCGCATCAGCGAGAGAATCTGCTCGTCTTCAACAAGTCCTGAGAGGCCGTCCGAGCAAATGAGAAATTTGTCTCCAGGCCTGGTTTCCATTTCGTAAACTTCTACGTTCACGACGGCTTCAAATCCGACGGAACGGGTGATGACATTTTTCATGCGATCGGTTTTGACTTCGTCGCGAGAAATGATTCCTGCACGAAGCTTTTCTTGCACGAGAGAGTGATCGCGTGTGATTTGCCAGATGCCACCGTCGCGAATGAAGTATGCGCGGCTGTCGCCGACATGGCCGATCGTAAGACAATTATCTTTGAACAAGAGAGCAACCGAGGTTGTTCCCATTCCCTGAAGGGCAGGATCGTTTTGTGATCTTGTATAAATGTTTTCGTTCGCTTTTCGAATCGCTTGCGCGATGACGTTGCGGGGGTGCCAGTTGGGATCGACTTGGCAATGCTCGACGACTTCCGGAATTGCAGCGACGGCCATCTGACTTGCAGTTTCACCGCCCCGGTGTCCACCCATACCATCGGCCACGACGAACAAGCCCAGTTCAATACGTGAACTGATGCTGTCCTGGTTTTGAGATCGCTTGCGGCCAATATCAGTTGCCGCACCGACTCGAAACTGTCGCGAAGGATCGGTTTGGGTCATATGCCCTTTGATGATACAGGGTTTTTAGACGCCGCCGACTGAAATCTCACTAACACGGACAGAAGGTGCTCCGGTGCTGCCGAAGAAACGCAGGTCGCTTCCCACATCCGTGATGCGTTTGAAGACTCCGAGAACGTTTCCTGCGACCGCAAAACCGCGCACAGGGCGAGTAAGTTTGCCGTTTTCGATCAAAATCCCCGAGGCTCCGAGCGAAAAGTCTCCTGTCACAGGATTGGCGGTGTGAACGCCCATCAAATCCGTGATGAGGATTCCTTTCGTGATGCCATCTAACAATTGTTCAAAACTCGGTCGGCCGGCTTCCATGTAAAGGTTGTTGAAACCGATGGAAGGGGGAGCCTTGATGCCACGCTGAGAGTTGCCGGTGGATTCGGTCTTCTCTTTTTTGGCGTAGTAGCGATCGTAAAGTGTTCCTTTAACGAAGCCGCCGTCAACAAGCATGGTCCTTTTACAAGGCACGCCTTCGCCATCGAACGGAGAGGTTCCATAACCGCCCGCGAGCAGGCCGTCGTCGATCAAGGTAACCTTTTCAGAAAAGAGAAGCTGGCCGTGTTTGCCTGCAAGCATGCTTCGGCCTTTGGAAATTTGTTCGGCTGAGAAACTCGACGAAATAAAATCGAGAAGATCGGCAACGACGCTGTTTCGAAAAACAGCAGGACAACTCATGGTAGGAGCGCTTTTTGCGCCGAGAAGTTCAGTTGCCCAACGAGCAGCTTGCGTTCCCACTTCTCCGATTTTGAGTTGATCTAAGAAGTTGGAGAAACCATATTCGCCGCCGGATTGGCTGTCGCCATCTTGCTCCGCTTTGCATTGAACGCTTGCAGAAAAAAGTGTTCCTTCGTGTTGGATGTGTTCACCACTGGAGTCAACGAGATGCACTTTGTAATCGTTTTCTGAAATCGAAGCCGAGCGAATGTTTTGAATTCGTGAGTCGGCTTTTCTGCAGATGGATTCGAGTTGCTTTGCGAGTTCAATTTTGTGGGCCGTTGGTACTTTGAGGCCTGCTGAATCATGTTGATCAATGTTCGGATAGATCGACGAACTGATGTCGTGAAAGCTCAAATAGGGGTCTTCGGGCATAAACCTAGCGACTTCGATCGCCGCTTCCGCTGCGCGTTGAATCGCTTGGGGGTCAAGTGAAGTGGTGAAGCTAAAGCCAATTCGTCGATCCTTAATGATCCTGATCGACAGCCCGACATCCTCGGCACGGGTCAAAGACTCGACCTTTTGGTCCTTAGATTCGATTTTGGTGGAGATCCTGTGCTCAAAATAGAGCTCAAAGTGATCAGGACGGAGATGCTCCAGATGCTTCACTGCATTGAGAAGAGCCGGGTGGCCATGGAGATACGAATGCATATGGCTTCCTTGCCTAGTGGTTACTATGCTTGTGGCTTCAGCCAGTCAAAATAATGGCGAGCTGCTACAAAAACAAGCTTACGGTAACTTTACACATGGTGCGCTGTAAAGGTAAAATGAATCCAGGTGACGGCCCGGCTTCAAGAACAGGTGCCCACCAAGAGCTGGACCAAGTGCAGGTACAACGCCCATGATGGGTCTGTAGATTTTAACTAGGGAAGGGACAGAACATGCCAAACAATAACTCGCCTCAAGACTGGGGAAAGCTTTTAGACGACACCGGTATTGAGCGCGAATACAGAAACTTCCACTGGGAAGGTTCTTTTTTCGATTATCTCGACGTCGTGAAAAAAGATCCTAGCGTCGCACGCAATGCGTTTCAGCGCATGTACGACATGATTTTAAGTTACGGCAGCACGCCGTTTATTGACTATAAAAAGAGCCTAAATCACTACAATTTCTTCGATGATCCGATTGATGGTGGTCGCGATGCGGTTTACGGACTTGATGTCCCGCTCAATAAATTAGTAAACTTTTTCAAATCTGCAGCGCTCGGTTATGGAACCGAAAAACGCGTTTTACTTTTGCACGGTCCTGTCGGATCTGCGAAGTCGACCGTCGCACGCATGTTGAAAAAAGGAATTGAGAACTACTCGCGCACCCCCGAAGGAATTCTCTACACCTACAAGTGGATCGCAAATCCTGTTGGCATCAAAGGCGACATTCCTCGAGAAATCGCGTCTATTTTCGGTAATCAGACCGAAATGCCATGTCCGATGCACGAAGATCCACTTCGCTTGATTCCAGTCGAAATGCGTCCGCGCATGCTCGAAGAACTCAACAAGGGCAGTAAGACTGAATACAAAATTGAAATCAAAGGTGATGTCAACCCTGCTTGCCGTTATGTGCAACGCGAGTTGATGAAACGTTACAAAGGCGATTTCAATAAAGTCATGGCTCACGTTCAAGTCGAGCGCTTGGTGCTTTCTGAAAAAGATCGTATCGGCATCGGCACGTTCCAACCGAAAGACGAAAAGAACCAGGACTCGACCGAACTCACCGGCGACATCAACTATCGCAAGATCGCTGAGTACGGTTCGGACTCTGATCCTCGTGCTTTTAACTTCGATGGCGAATTCAACGTCGCTAACCGCGGTGTTGTGGAGTTTGTCGAAGTCCTGAAGCTCGACGTCGCGTTCTTGTACGATCTTCTCGGAGCATCGCAAGAACATCGCATCAAGCCTAAGAAGTTCGCGCAAACGGATATCGATGAAGTGATCATCGGTCACACCAACGAACCCGAATTCAAGAAGCTTCAGAACAACGAGTTCATGGAAGCGCTTCGCGATCGTACGGTGAAGATCGATATTCCTTACATCACGAAGTTGAAGGAAGAGACCAAGATCTACGAGAAGGATTTCAACGCCAACAAGATCAAGGGCAAGCATATCGCGCCACATACCGTGGAAGTTGCAGCGATGTGGGCGATCTTGACTCGTCTGGAAACTCCGAAGAAAGCGAACCTTTCGCTTCTTCAGAAGTTGAAGCTCTATGACGGCAAAACGTTGAGTGGTTACACCGAAGACAACGTGAAGGAGCTTCGTAAAGAAGCCGTTCGTGAAGGTCTCGATGGGATCAGTCCTCGTTATGTGCAAGACAAGATCTCGAACGCTCTCGTTAACGACAAGAGCGGCGATCAAGGCTGCGTGAATCCTTTCATGGTGATGAACGAGCTTGAAGGCGGATTGAAGAATCATGCTCTGATCGGTAGCGACGAAAAGCGCCGCGAGTATCGCGAAATGCTTGCCGTCGTGAAGCAGGAGTACGAGGACATCGTGAAGAACGAAGTTCAACGTGCGATCTCAGCCGATGAAGACGCGATTTCGAAACTCTGTTCGAACTACATCGACAACGTCAAAGCCTATACTCAACGCGAGCGCGTGAAGAATAAGTATACCGGCCAGGACGAGGAACCAGATGAACGCCTCATGCGTTCGATCGAAGAGAAGATCGATATTCCAGAAAGCCGCAAGGACGACTTCCGCCGCGAGATCATGAATTACATCGGTGCTCTCGCGATCGATGGTCGCACGTTCGATTACAAAACGAACGAACGCTTGCACAAGGCCCTCGAATTGAAACTCTTCGAAGATCAGAAGGACACGATTAAGCTGACGTCCCTGGTCTCGAACGTGGTGGATCGCTCGACCCAAGAAAAGATCGACGTGGTGAAGACCCGCTTGATCAAGAACTATGGTTATTGCGAAATCTGCTCGACCGATGTGTTGAACTTCGTTGCAAGCATCTTTGCTCGCGGCGACGTGAAAAAGAGACAGTAAACTCGGGTAAACTCTTACTACCTTATAAGGAGGGGCGCGATGGAAACAAAAGCCGAAGCGTCCCTCATATAAGGAAGAGGTAATATGTCGATCTACAACATCAAGCGCGATCACACCCGGTTCAGACAAATCGTGAAAGGGAAGATCAAGCAGGACCTCAAAAAATACGTTACCCACGGCGAGATGATTGGTCGCAAGGGTAAGGACATGGTCACCATCCCGGTGCCCCAGATTGAGATCCCGCGCTTTCGTTTTGGCGATAAAGAACAAGGCGGAGCCGGTCAGGGTGATGGAAAACCCGGCGATCCTGTCGGCCAAGGTCAACCAGGCGACGAAGAAGGTGAAGGCCAAGCGGGTAATAACGCCGGCAATCACATGCTGGATGTGGATCTGACTCTTCAAGAGTTAGCAGAAATTCTAGGGGAAGAGCTCGAGCTCCCAAAAATCGAACCTCGCGGTCACAAAACCGTCCGCGCAAAAACCGACAAGTACACCGGTATCTCAAACGTCGGCCCAAATTCTCTCAGACACTTCAAGAGAACCTTTAAAGAAGGTCTGAAACGCCAGATTTCTTCAGGCACTTACAATCCTGACAAGCCGATCATTATTCCGAATAAAAAAGACATGCGCTATCGCTCTTGGAAGGCCGACGTCCGGCACGAGAACAGCGCGGTCATCATTTACATGATGGACGTCTCGGGTTCCATGGGTGACGAACAAAAAGAAATTGTCCGAACTGAAGCGTTCTGGATCGATACCTGGTTACGTAGTCAGTACAAGGGCATCGAAACTCGCTACATCATTCACGATGCGACTGCGCGTGAAGTGGACGAGAACACGTTCTTTAGAACCCGCGAGTCGGGGGGAACGTTGATCAGCTCTGCCTACAAGCTTTGTCAGAAGATGATCGAAACGGATTATCCTCCGTCGGATTGGAACATTTATCCGTTCCACTTCTCCGACGGGGACAACTGGTCAGGCGAAGATACGCGCCTATGTATGGACCTTCTGCAGCAGCACTTGCTCAAGATGTGTAATGTATTTTGTTACGGCCAAGTCGAGTCCCGTTACGGTTCAGGTCAGTTCTATAAGGACTTGAAAGAGCATTTCGGCGGCGATCACGAAGAAGTTATTCTCTCGAAGATTGAAAACAAAGAGGGAATTCTTCAGTCCATCAAGGATTTCTTGGGGAAAGGGAAGTAATGTCATCAAAATCGTCATCAAATTCTACCGGCACTCCCGGTCCAGTGACCCATGTTCGTGACAGCGGTTATGTGTCGAGTGATCTTCCTGCGG
>Ga0302315_10004938_pt1 | contig 11521 bp, 15 predicted proteins | sample III_Palsa_N3_1_FD_200532 | JGI IMG/M metagenome (GOLD analysis project Ga0302315, IMG submission 200532) | Peat permafrost microbial communities from Stordalen Mire near Abisko, Sweden - III_Palsa_N3_1 | ecosystem: Environmental > Terrestrial > Soil > Palsa > Peat permafrost | place: Sweden... | reverse complement strand
GCCGACTTGCGCGCGCTCTGGCAACGCTACGAACCGCAAATGAACGACTATGCGACGCGTGCAAAACGCCCCGAGCAGGCGCCGTCGTATGGGGTGCCTGGAGACCTCTAGCTCATGACGCGTGTCCGCTTAACAGAACACTGCATCTGCTGGGTTCACTGGTCGCGTCCATCGACTCCCGCTACCGGCGAGCGGTGATTCTGCGCCTTGTCTGCGCCTTGTCTGCGCACTGAAAGGCGCGACTAATTCATGTCCAAGCATGACGGAATAGGCTTTGCGACTGCAGCTATTTCCAGCGGACCTACAACTACTCTCAGATCGAACATGCAATTCGGCTAGTCGATCAGATCGAGCCAGTTTCATCGACACGACATGCGGACGATGCCGTTGTCGACACCCGGCGTGACCTGCGCACGTTTTTCTCGCTTCTCCACGGCGCGGCGTCCGATTCCGGGATTGTCAGGCGGTACCGGAGGGAGGGATCGCGAGCCTGGCGACATCGTACGGCAATGTGGCACATACCCGCTCCGCCATCAAAACCGTCGAACGAAGGTGCTTGAAGGGACAGTGTTTTCATGGGTACTCCAGCAGGACGCGATGTGGGTAAATGCAGGGACCGGTCGCACGGAACCGACAGAACCGCGGTGTAGAGAAAGGCTTGCCCATTTCGGACAGAGGCGATGTCTCGCGCACGGCGCGGTGAGCACCGGTATTGCGCGAAGGGAGGGACAATTGTCTTTCAAATAGAAATGAAAGTTAGCCGGTTGCCTTTAGTGATTTTTAACGGGTCGCGCTCTTGACGAAAAGCGCACAAACCCCTCACGCTTGGCGAACAAGCCGACAGCGTGACTGATAGGAAAAATGTTGATCCCAAGTACGCAAAAAGTGTCATGGTAGGGACCGTAGAAGTAAAATAGGCCGACATACTTAGCCGATAGTTAGGCAACCTGAATCGTTTGTAATCTTGCCCGACGGAAGACACTCGCATGCGCATTCTGGTGGTAGAGGACGACGAGCTGATCGGTACTGCGATTGCTCGAGCACTGCACGATGCGGCCTACGTCGCGGACTGGGTCGTAGATGCGCCCTCGGCAAGGGGCGCGTTGCTCGGGCGCGAGCACGACGCCGTGCTGCTCGACCTGAATCTCCCTCATGGAGACGGTTTGAGCATCCTGCGCGATCTTCGCAAGCGTGACGCGGATATACCGGTCCTCATCATGACTGCGCGCGACGGCGTGGATGATCGTATCGAAGGGCTTGATAGCGGAGCGGACGATTACCTGGTCAAGCCATTTAACCTGGACGAAATGCTGGCGCGGCTGCGTGCTGCAACACGCAAGCTCGGTCACCATCCCGACGCCACGCTTTCAAGCGGCAAGCTGTCGCTCGATCCCCGTACGCTGGTCGCGGTGTATAACAATGTCGAGTGCCGTTTGTCGGGTCGAGAGTTCGCGGTGCTGAGGGCGCTCCTCTCGCGTCCCGGCACCATTCTGTCCAGGAGTGAACTCGAGAACCGGGTCTACGGCTGGAACGAGCAGGTCGACAGCAACGCTGTCGAATACCTGATCCATACAATTCGCAAGAAGATCGGGCATAGCGCGATTCGCAACATACGAGGTGTGGGATGGATGGTCGACCGGGACGAAAGCCACGTTCGCTGACAAGACAATTGACGTGGTCGATCATCGGCATCATCGTGGTGTTTGCGTTGATGGGCGGTGCTCTGTCATTCGCCGGTGGTTACCGGGAGGCGAGCCGGCTGCAGGACAGCCACTTGCACGACATCGGCGTTTTGATCAAAAGCGGCAAGCTGATGCTGGCGGCCCCCACTGTGACGTGGCCCGATGCGCATGGCAACGGTATGTCGATGATCATTTCACGCGTGAGTCCGGGTGCGCCCGAAACCGGTATCAATGTGCCTCTGCCGCCCCTCGAAACCCTTGCTGACGGGTTCCAGAACGTTGATTTCGAAGGCAGGCGCTGACCAGGTTGACGTTGCTGTCGTGAACCGAGAAGGCTATCTCGTTTGCAGCGTCAAGGACTCGGGACGAGGCGTTCCCGATGACCAGCTTGTCCGCGTGACCGAGCGGTTTTATCGCGTGCCGGGGACGGTGTCCAGCGGAAGCGGGCTCGGTCTTTCGATCGTGTCCGAGATCTCGCCGCAACGGCGGACGCTTGGAGCTGCAGAACGCCAGCGATGGTTTTCATGCGATTTATTATCATTTGCTTTAGCGGGTGATGTCGCCGTTGGCAGCGCAAGGGAGCCCGGGGCCGGCGCTGCCTAAGTCTGCGCTAAGTTTTTTGTTCTATTGATAAGCCGTGCAGGTCCTGCCCGCTCTCGCGGGCCTCACCGTATGCGAACGGCGGTCGCGGTTATCAACCAAGTGTCGCCCAATAAAACGGTGCCTTGGTGACGACGATAACTAAGCGTTCTGTTGAGTCGCTCAAATCAGAATCGATACATAGAGAGACGGAGTTCTTGATTTTTTCCGGGGAAACCATGCTTGAAGGTCCGATAGACGACGACTTCTGGACGCTTATTGAACCATTGATCCCTACGCGATCGTTGCCCGCACGCCGCAATGCCGGGCGTCCCCGAGCACCAGACCGTGCGGTATTTTCCGGCATTGTATTTGTGCTGCGATCGGGTATCTCGTGGACCCAGCTTCCTCGGAATCTCGGCTACGGTGCTGGTCAAGTGTGCAGCCGGCGACTGGCCGAGTGGCAGGAGCAAGGAGTGTGGCCAAGTCTACAAAACGTGCTCGTGAATGAATTGCAGCGTCGTGGCAATGCTGATGCGGCAAACGCGATCATTGACAGTTTGTCGGTTCGTGCAGTGTTGTCGGGAGATAAATCTGCAGGAAGCTTACGAGCTAGCAAGCTTGTCGGCAAAGCCAACGGCGACAGAAAGCGGGCGATCCTCCGAGCCTGAATAGCAATTAACAGGCCGACCTTCTTTCGTCACAGAGCCAGACTTGCGTATCTCGAGTGCTGAGCCGAAAACAACTTTACGTTTTGCGCGCGCTCGTGCGTGCGTGCGCACTGACAAGCAGGATAAATAGATAGGATGATTGGGGCCCTCCATGATCGGCATGGAGAACAAATCAAAGCTTCAATCTTCTTTCTTTCATGCCGGCACCGGTGCGTAGCGCTAAGAAAAGAGTGCGCTCATTGCGAACCACTAACGCGGAAATGACCGGATTCCTTGGGACATCCAGGCCCTCAGCCTTCAGCCGCAAAGTGTCTTATCGCGACCCGATGCTTCCGTCGATTATTGTATGCCCGGAAATATCGGTGCCTTCACCAGCAATGTCTGGATCGTCGATTCGACGCATCTTTCGAGGATTTCGCATAACCTGAACGCGTCGAACGCCAAATATGTTGCTTGGGATGTCAGATCCCGTGCGATAAGAACGCTGACGTACACAAGTTGAAAATCTATCGACACAACGACTTGCAATTACGAAGGCGGTTTCAGAGCCGTGAGATACGCGATCCGGTCTGCAGTAACAAACTGCCGGGCCTCCACCCTTGGACGAAAGATTGTCTCGAACAATTCCCGTTCTTCAGTGGAGAAGCGTTCCGCGAGAATTCGACTTAGTGGCGGTGCCCAGGGGTGAGGTGATCGAACCAGAAACTCGTGAGGATCCAGACACGCAATAACCAAGTAGACGATAAGGTCCATTTCTTAGCTGACGCTTAGGGTGGTGCGGTCTACCAGCCCGACTTTGCGGATTTATGTCCGTCCGGCTGGCTGCTATCCGGTCAGGAGTAGCGCATCCAAATGCTGCGTCGCGAGGCTAGAAACTGGTGCGCACCGGCGCAGCAATAGCAACTCGTGTACTGCGCCAGAACCATACGACGCTAGTTTTGCCACTTTTGGAGCACTGGAATTTCTTGATGCTCTTGCATTAGCACCATTGGGACACGAGCCTTATTTAACCGATCCCTATATAGGTCGGCGGCCTCCTCGAAAAAGTAGTGTGTCTCGCGAGCGACTCTGCCAGGAGCCCAGAAGTTTGAGCGTGATCGCACCTTGTGCTCAGCGGCGCAACGAGGTCGCGCCATCGACAACGGCTGCCTGGTGAAAACTGATTTATCGCGAGTCTAAGGGAAGCCTAAGTCTTAGTGGTCTAGTCTATGGTCGCATCGTTCGCCGGGACCGATGTTTATTGAGGGTCAACGGAATACGAATGCTAAATAACGCAAGGAGTTGGGCACCGCGCGGCCCGTGGCGCTACGCTGTGGCGCTTGTCGCCGCACTCGCCGCTTTTGGCGCGCGGGAATTGATGCATCCCGTCCTGGAAGCGCACATGCCCGCGCTCTTTTTTACAATTGCGGCCGTCTTGGTAGGATTTTTCATGGGTATCGGTCCGGCGATACTGGTGGTGGCTATCGGGGTGCCAGTCGCGGACTACTTTTTTGTGCCACCGTAAGTTTGACGCGTTAGCCTGCATGTCAGCGAAGAATAAACGTCCGGCAGAAGGTGCGATTTTATTTAGCGTCGAGACTCGATTCGACAATGCTAAAGCGATCCTAAATATCAACGCGGCATTCAACTGACAGACTATGCGGGTCTCTATATGAAACTAAGCATCAGGCCGCCTCATGCGACCACAGCTTCGTTCCGTGTCGCTTGCTGCCCGCATCTGCACTTCGCGAAAACCCTGTTTCGCCAATCTCGTTACCACTGGTGCTTGTAGATGGGAATGGGCGCTTCCTTGTATAGAGCGATTGGCGCAATTATCGGCGTAGGAACCGGCTTATCGATACTGGCGTTGGAGGCGGTTCGAGTCAGACGCGCCTTCAACCTGATGGCACTTTCTCGACTGCGCGAAATATTAGATGTTGAGAATGTCAGCCGCGATCTAGCCGATGAGGCAAACGCAGCAATCTGTGGTATCCAAGGGCCCAAGATCTATTTTGAACAGGTTTGCAACTGGTCGAAAATCGAGCATGCGCTTCGCAATATCGAAGAGTTCGAGCTAGGCTTAACGTCGAAGCGAACACACTGCGCGGTCGTTGAAGCACGGCGTCACGTGTTAGCCTTCTTCTCACTGCTACGTGTCGCGGCCTCTGAATTTCGACAAACTCAGGAAATATCGGCGTGTGTTGTCAACAGGCTCTCAACTTCCTTCCACGATCTCCTAAATAGCGTCGATTACATTGAAAATGAGTGTCAGCGCCAGGAGCGAAAATAAGGCGCATGGCGATGCATAGGAACACCAAATGAGACGCGATTTCATTACCACTTCTACCTTAGGCGTGCGCTTCGCGTCTAATGTTCTTTCGTTTTGTTCTTCGTAAAACGCTTCGAAAACTAGGTGAGAACGGTTGGTATTCGTGCTTACTCTAATCTTTGTGGGATTAAGCCAATTCTTGACTGTGCGCGGTAATCTCGAAAACTAATCAATGCCCGCACAGAGGAGTCATGCAATGGCGTCACATCAAGAACTAAAGCGCTTCCGGGCAAACCTTGCGGACGAACTTCACAGTGCGGCGCTCTACGAGACCTTAACGAAGGTTGAAAAGGACAGCACCAGGAAAGAAGTGTTTGCTGAGCTCGCTGCATCAGAACGCGAACACGCCAAGATATGGGCTGCCAAGCTGAAGGCGAATGGGGCTCGCGTTTCGTCGGCAAGCTTGAGCATTAAAACTCGCATCATGCGAGGTGCAATTCATCTGTTCGGCGTGTCCTTCGTTCTTCCCACTCTTGCTGCAGCAGAGTACGCGGATCGCGACAAATATTCCGGTCAACCGGATGCCGGTCAGATGTCGGCCGATGAACATCGTCACGCGGGTGTCGTTCAGGCAATGGCCCATGGAGACGATGCCAAAACGTCGAAGGGAGCGCAGATCGCAGAGGCCGAATCCTGGCACAAAGGCGTTTCGTCTGGTAACGACTTACGCGCTGCGGTTCTCGGTGCAAATGATGGACTGGTCTCGAATTTTTGTCTGATCATGGGTGTGGCGGGCGCTGGCACAGGCAACAAGGCCATTCTTTTGACCGCCTTTGCCGGGCTGGTCGCGGGAGCTTGTTCGATGGCGCTTGGCGAATGGCTGTCCGTGACCAATGCGAGGGAATTGGCGACTACCCAGATTGCCAGGGAAGCCGACGAACTCGAGCATTCTCCCGAATCGGAAGAGCACGAACTGTCACTCATATACCGATCGAAGGGACTTGATGCAGACGAAGCGAAAAGAGTTGCTTCGCAGATGATGCGCGACAAGGACAAGGCGCTTGATACGTTGACACGTGAAGAACTTGGTCTGGACCCGGCCGAACTGGGCGGAAACCCGTGGTCGGCGGCGGGCGTGTCTTTTTGCCTGTTTTCGCTCGGCGCCATCTTTCCGGCGATGCCTTTCTTGTGGGCGCATGGCGTCAGCGGAGTGGTTCAGTGCGTAGTGGCCAGCGCGATTGGGCTTGCCGCTATCGGCATTTTCACGTCGGTATTCAACGGACGAAGCGCCATGTTTTCGGCAACACGCCAAGTCGGAATCGGACTAGTCGCCGCAGCTTTCACATTCGGTGTTGGTCATGTTCTGGGCGTGTCGCTTTCCTGAACGATCGAAGGCTCCGTGAGCTATTTTCGGACTCGCACTCGTCGATCCGACGCCAATCGCCGCGCGACCATTCAAAAGGTCACAGTTACACGCAGGCCGGTTTGACCGGCGGTGGCCAGTGCTATTCTCGCGCCTACTTTCGTTGCGATCGATTGCACGATTGACAAACCAAGGCCAGATCCGCTTTGATCGGTACCAACACACGATAAAACCGGTCGAACACGCGCCCTCGTTCGCTTTCCGGTATGCCAGGCCCTGTATCCTCGACCTGAATCGCCGTCGCGCCTCGATCCGTTATAACCATCAAATCTACCTGTCCGCCGGATGGTGTGTATCGGATCGCGTTATTCACAAGATTCCTGACCAACGTCACCAGGTCCATCTCGTCGACTGAAACGAAGGCATCGCGATCTCCCGCTACGCCGAGATCCCCCCCCTTTTGCTCAGCCAGTGGCAACAAGTCTTCAATAACCGACACGAACGGGATCGCGTATACGGTGTGGTGAATGCCCCCACGGCATACCGCGTCGGCCACGACAGACGCGGCTAGACACGCGAGCAACGCATCATAGCGCCGGCGACTGTTCGCAAAGATCCGGTGGCGTTCTGACAAGGCACGACCCCGCGAATGCGCAGCTTGCCAACCAAGTCATCGCATAGGCGCATTCATCCCTACCGTTTGGTTACAAGCCATTAAGACTGGCGCAGACAAGACAGTTATTTAGCTACGCAAACTACTCTTGAGCGCCTCACGCAGTGTCGAGTCGCCAACTTGAAAAGCAGATCCCGCTTCAGGGCGCTATCCACTGCCCGGTCCATTCATCCCCTGTGCGAGAGTAACGTGCACGCTTGTGGGCAGCGGGCACTGACAAGTCCAACATCTCGAGTGTTTTCAAGCTGACCCGAACAATGCAGAAATTTTGATAGCCAGCCACGTCGGTACCGTGCCCATCAGCTTGCGCGGGGTACGCATCATCAGGGCAGTCGATAGACGTGCCGGGAGAAAGTGGGGTTCGGTAGAGAACAAGACTGTGCAGACGGCTCGCGTCCCACGCCCGCTTTTTATCCGCCCCTTGGGTTACCAAGGATGCAACGCCTTCCAGACGAAGCTGCACCATACCCTCCGGGTCATATCCAACGAGGGCTATGCGCGGGTCGGCGCGCACTTCAGCAGTCTTCTCAGATCGGACGTCCGTATAGAAGTCAATAAGGTGCTCCGCCTCGAAAACGTGGCGCAAAACAACGGCCCTGACCGACGGAGCACCGCGCCTGCCAATCGTCGCTGCCTGCATGACCGTGAATGGCGCCCTCCCGTTGCTGGCCCCCGCACGAAGATAGTCCCATGCCCGCCGCTGAAGCTGTAGTAGCGACACGTTCTGCTCCTTCTTCAAAAGATTCACATTGGACACCATCAGCATGCGACCGGGCAAACTTCAAAGCCGATTATCAAGCGCCAGAAGGCGCGTAACAACCATTGATCTTCGCGTCGTGATGTAGAAAAAGGCTTTTCATAGGCGACTGGCAGTAGTTCTATGGCTCGATCTTTCTCCAAAAGCCGGTCGGATTTTGGAGAAAGCTTCGTGAAGCGATGCCGCGCCGCGAAGCGCACCCCGAATTGTTTTGGGTAAAGCCGGACGCGGTAGATGTCGCTTCAGTGCGAAATATTGCCGGATTGGTCCGGAGCCCGACAGGGACGCCCGTGCGTCCGGGATCACGAAAACTACGCATGCGGCGCCCCCGACAACCCTCTGTTAGATTGAAACGATATTGAAACGATAATATCGATTCGTCTGGATCAAATTTAGCTATAGAATCGTTTCACTTGCCGGAGAGATGAGAGATGAATCAAGCAGACGAATCGGGAGCGCCGCGATTTCGAAGTGGAGCTGTGGCAAGAAGAGCGAAGATGCCCGTCGCAACACTTCGCATATGGGAACGCCGCTACGAAGTTGTGCCATCGGCTAAGACCGACACAGGCCACCGACTCTATTCTGAAGACGATGTAAAGCGCATCGTGTTGCTGAAGGCACTTGTCAACTTAGGTCATGCAATCGGATCCATCGCCAAGCTGCACATCGATCAGCTCAAGGAAATCGCCGGCCACGCTGAAGCTGAGATGCGCAACTCTCCCGGACTCCGGAAGTGGAACTTGATCGTCATTGGCGGCGTGCCCGTAGGACGTTTGAACGGAAACGGATTGAACAATCCATCTATCGTGATTTACGACACACTGGAGGAAGCCCGATCCCGCACCAGTTTGGAAGCCGAAGCGTTGCTGGTGCACATAGCATCGCTGCAGGAGGAAACCTCACAAGCGATCCTGCATCTTGCTAAATCACTCAACGTTGATGCAGTCACCGTTGCATACGGATTTGGAACGACCATAGCGATTGAAGCACTTCGTTTTGCGGGCGTCCGGCTGCATCGTGAATCGTTAGGAATGTTGGATATTCCCCAGATAGTCGACGACTTGTTTCAGCGTCTACCCACTGCAGATTTCCAATGGACAAGGGCGCCGCGTCGTTTCTCCGATCGCTCCTTGCTCGCGATCGCCAGCTTATCGCCCACCATAGCCTGTGAATGTCCGCGCCATCTCGCTGAACTCGTGATGAAACTGTCAGATTTCGAAACCTACAGCGACGAGTGCGTCTCCAGATCACCGGCCGATGCCGCGCTGCACCGCCATCTTGCCGATGTCGCCAATAGAGCGCGTTCAATGATCGAGACCGCGCTTGAGCGCGTGTCCCGCGCAGAAGGACTCGAAATCGGCGACGAGCCGCAAACAAGGCAGCCAAACAAACAGGTCTGAAATTAATAACATGGATCAACTCGTGCACGATCTTTCCGATACTCTACTCGATGAGAACCCTGAGAACCCGGCGCCGGCCTACCCGGATGAGGGCGTACCGCTTTCGCAGCGAATCAGGAGCCGGTTGACCGACGCCGGCGTGCGTTATCACGCAAACGACAACATCGCGCCCTACCTCAGAGAGGGCGAGCTCGACCTTCTTCAGCAAGAAGTAGCGAGCAAGATGAAGGATGTGTTGCGCTCGTTGGTCATAGATCTTGAGGCAGATCACAATTCGCGTGACACCGCCCAGCGAGTCGCAAAAATGTTTATTCGAGAAGTCTTCGCGGGCCGTTACGAGGCTACGCCGCCACTGACGGAATTCCCCAACGTCGAACATCTAAATGAATTGCTGATCGTAGGTCCGCTTCGGGTGAGGAGTGCGTGTTCCCATCATCTCTGCCCGATCATGGGTCGGATCTGGATTGGTGTGATGCCAAACGAAAATTCGAATTTAATCGGCTTATCAAAGTACGCGAGGTTGATCGACTGGGTGATGAAGCGACCGCAAATCCAGGAGGAAGCCGTTTCGCAAATTGCCGACCTTCTTGAACAAAAGCTGAAGCCGGACGGACTCGCAGTCGTTCTTGAAGCAGACCACTTCTGCATGCATTGGCGTGGGGTCAAGGATGATCAATCGAAAATGGTTAATAGCATCATGCGCGGCTCCTTTCGTCGAGACCCGGCGCTAAGGAATGAATTTCTGACTTTGCTTCCCCAGCGCGACTAGGCCCTGGCGTCGCAGTGCAGATTGTCGATATGGAACCAGGAGCAGTTAATGGAAACGGTCTGGATCACGGGCGCGACAGGGGCAATAGGGTCGGCGCTAGCGCGTCGTCTTGATGCGCGGGGCATCAACGTGGTGCTGAGCGCACGCGATTCAGGCAAGCTCGAAGCGCTTGCCGCTGAACTTAGCCCCGGGGCACTCAGCGTAGTCGCAGATGCGACCGATGCCTCTTCATCCCCGAACGTTCTCAAGATCGCAGAAGAACGTTTTGGACCCGTAACAGGGCTCGCGCACTGCGTGGGTTCGATCCTGATCAAGCCGCTTCATCTCACCACTGCTGAAGAGCTCGACACCACAACGACCCAGAACTATTTGAGCGCGTGGCATGTGCTACGCGCGTTCGTCATCGCACAATTGAAACATCGCGAACACGCGAGTGCAGTCCTTGTTGGTACGGTGGCGACGAGATCCGGATTTGCCAATCACGAGGCTATTGCAGGCGCAAAAGCAGCAGTTGCGGCGCTCGCGGCAACCGCAGCAGCGACGTATGCCGAACGAAACATCCGCATTAATTGCGTGCACCCTAGTCTCACCGCGTCTGCCATGTCGGCGAAATTCACGCGGTCGACGGAGGCGGCTGAGCGCATGGCAAAGCTCAATCCGATGGGACGCCTGGGCACCGGTGACGACACGGCGGCGCTTATAGAATTCCTGCTCAGTAAAGACGCGGGATGGATCACTGGTCAACAGATTGGTGTCGACGGTGGACACGGAGCGCTTCAACATACGGTGAAAGCGTGACCCCTTTACCGACCGCCCCTACCACACTCCCAAGATCACTGGGCTATGCCGGGCTCATTCCGTTCGTTGGCTTGGCGCTGCTCCTGCATACGTCTGGTTCACATCAGGATTTTCTCAGGCACGCATTACTAGCCTACGGGGCGTGCATTGTTTCTTTTGTTGGCGCTGTGCACTGGGGAATCGGGATTTCGACGTTAAACAAGAGCCACCTTGGCCTTGGATGGAGCGTTGTGCCTTCGATAGCAGCGTGGGTCGCACTGAGCATCGACAAATCGGGATCGCTTGTCGCGATGGCAGCCATACTCGTTGGGTGTCTCGCGGCAGACTTGAAGTTTTACAAGGCGGGCGAGCTACCACGTTGGTATTTTCGAATGCGCATCGCACTCACCACAATCGGTGCACTCTCCTTAATCGCCGGAATGTTATGAGGCGGACTTGGATAGTGAGGTTGCTCGCTGGTCGGTTGTATCGGCTACGCGGCACAGATTCTCTGGAGAGTGTAAAGAATGGCTGCAATTAAAACGTCCCTGCCGCGTCGCCGTTTCGACGTAGTTATCGTGGGTGCAGGTGGTTCGGGCATG
>Ga0302315_10004937_pt1 | contig 11524 bp, 5 predicted proteins | sample III_Palsa_N3_1_FD_200532 | JGI IMG/M metagenome (GOLD analysis project Ga0302315, IMG submission 200532) | Peat permafrost microbial communities from Stordalen Mire near Abisko, Sweden - III_Palsa_N3_1 | ecosystem: Environmental > Terrestrial > Soil > Palsa > Peat permafrost | place: Sweden... | reverse complement strand
CAGCAGCAGTTCGGCGCCAACGTCTTCACGATCGGCTATGTCGGGAACATCGGCCAACATCTGCCGGAATCGATCAACAACATCAACCAACCCGCGCCGTTCAACCCTTTAGCTCCGATAGGCAGCCCAGCCAATCCAGTAGGGGGAGTACATCGACTCAACACCCAGCTTCCCAATCTGAGTACCGTTAGCTATATCCAGAGTGAGGGCATATCGAACTACAACGGTCTGCAGACATCCTTCCAGCGTCGGTTTACTAAGGGACTGGCATTCGATGCAAACTACACCTGGGGCAAGGCTCTAAGCGACATCACCGGCTTCTCCCAGCAAGGTAGCAACCAGGGTTGGAGCGACGCAGATCCAACCCGCATCCGTCAGATCGAGTACGCCAATTCGGAGAACGACATCCAAAACCGTTTCGCCCTTAGTCTGAACTATGAACTCCAATACGGGAAGAGCTTCACTGGCGTCAAAAAGACACTTCTCTCCGGGTGGCAAGCCAATACGATCGTGGTCTGGCAGAGTGGTAAGCCTTTCACCATAATCGAAACCGGCTCAGGCGCAGGCAATCCTATCGAGAGCGACGGCATAGCACACGGCTTCAACAATCGTGCGACCCCCCAAAACAGCTCAGGGCAGGATCGCCCCGATCAGATCATGGATCCTCGACTCGGTCACAAAACCAATTCGCACTTCTTCAACACGGCAGCATTTGCCCCTCAACCGCTCGGTACAGTTGGCACTGCTCAGCGCAACTCGCTGTTCGGGCCAAACTTCCGCCATGTAGACCTGTCCATCTTCAAAACCTTTCCTGTCACAGAACGTCTGGGAGTTCAGTTCCGCGCAGAGTCCTACAACATCTCAAACACGCCAAACTTCTACATGCCAAATGGCAACTCAGGCGATGCGTTTGGAAACTCGGCCTTCGGACAGATCTCGGCAACAGATCCAAACTACATTCCTCGGCAGTACCAGTTCGCTTTGAAAGCGCTGTTCTAATTTCAATCCCGCATAATCGGCCAGAGGCGATGAGACTTCTTCTCTTCGCCACTGGTTCTCCTATCGCAATTCATTGAGTCCTTGCAGTCAAATTTAATGCCAAAGCACAATTTGTGTGGTTTTCTTAAGACTGGTTACAGTTAGTGGCTTCTCGATCCCAAGAGGCTTTCCACACTCCAAGTCCGCGGATGAGCGGAAATCCGAATTGCGGCGAAATAAACAGAGTGGAGCACCCCCTTACGCCCTTCTGTTCTTCAAACTCTCAAAAGCAAGTTGAAAAGTTCCTTCGCGAATCTGACCACTTCGCAGTCCGATCCATCCGGGTTGTCCCTTGAGGATGCCTTCTAGGCTCGGAACATTTCCTCGAATTTGATTCGCCGGTTCGACGTCGGTCTTCGACCGACTCCAACTCCTCCAGGGCCATTTTAAAATTGGCTTTCATTTCTTTCAGTCTTTCCGACAGCTCGACAGTGATGGTATCTACCGCGAGTCAGACCTCTAAAGCGCAAGCACAGGAGGTCTAGGATAGAACGACCACTCCAGTGAGACGCATCGTCGCTTCTAGTCCCAGGAAGGGGATCGTACTTGCTCTTCGACCATAGATGCTCAAGAATTAAGGCCATGGCGCGCAGGCGTCGCTCGAAATACCAGGCTGTCCACCATACGCTTCACTTCACGCAGAGTCTCAGCGATTTTGAGCTCACGGCGGTTCACCTCTTTCTTAAGATCTTCTATCACTTTCGTCGAAACTCTCGGCGCATGTACTCTCGCACGATTTCGAGAGTTGGTTGAGTACTTTTGCTGCTACGCAGAGAGTGGCTATAGAAAACTTTTTAAAGGTGGCCATAGTAGTTCCTGAGATGTTGTCCTAAAGTCAGTTCTACCAAGTATTGATTCGGATTTTTCGAATGTTTTCCTTTGGCTAGCAGGGTGTTGTGTATTTAGGTTCCCCACTTTCGATGCGTGCCTGTCTCGTCAAATCTACCGAGACGAAGGGAAGATTGACCAGGTTCGCAGTTCTTCGAAAGATTCCACCGCACGGTGGTAGTACGTCTCAATGAAAATTACCACCCCTCTCAGCGTTGAACGTCGCCGTAGATAGAACCCAGGCGTGATTGCAATCCGTTCTATGTCGGATCAGATCTTCAGTGTGCACATGAAGTGAAAGCGTTTGATGAACTGGCCGAATATGGTCGGTCGCGAGCGTCTATTCGTGAATGAATCTGATGAGACACATGCCTAACCCAAAACGACTGCACGAACTGCACTTTAGTTGGTGACAAGTCGATACGAATGCAGTTTGCCGATCCGCTATGACACATCGCGGTATCGCTTTTGATGATCTTGCGAGGCACAGGAGACGAACATGAAGAAGCTAATAGGAATGCTAGCTTTATTTTTCGTGACGGCAGTGATGGGAGAGGCGCAGGCGATCTCGGTCAACGGCGGATCGATCCAGGGCACCATTACAGATAGCACGGGAGCGATCGTGCCGGATGCCGCTATCTTGATTGTGGGGAACGACACTAATTCATCAAAGAGTTTGAAGTCTGATTCCAGCGGTTTCTACAGCATAGGTCCATTAACTCCGGGACCTTACACGGTAACGGTGAATGCAGCCGGCTTTGAAAAACTTACGGTAAAGACGGTTGTCCGGACAGGCACTGCGACAAGCGGAAATTTCAAGTTATCGATCGGCTCCTCGACCGAGACTGTAGAGGTAAACGCAGGCGCGCTTCAGATCAACACGGATCAAGCTGGCGTGAGCGATGTAATTACAAAAGACCAGATTGATTCTTTACCGGTGAATGGGCGCAACTTTCTCGATCTTGCGCAGATCGAGCCGGGAGTGATTCTGCAGAGCGGAGAATCGTTCGATCCTACGAAGGCTGGCTACTCGGCGATTTCGACGAGTGGTGTTTCCGGTCGCACGACGCGAATTCTTCTGGACGGCCAGGACATCACCGACGAGAACGTAGGGACGACGATCTTCAATGTGTCGCAAGGTGCGATTGGCGACTTTCAGTTGAACCGTTCGACTCAAGACGTATCCGGCGAAGTGACGTCGACTGGTCAGGTGTTGGTGTCGACAAACTCTGGAACGAATGCATTTCATGGGCAGGCGTTCTACAACTTTCAAGATCATAGTGCGCTATTCGCGAGAACTGCAGGTGGCATCGACACGCCTTTCCAAAGGAATCAGTTTGGGGGAAGCATCGGTGGGCCGATCATTAAGAACAAACTATTTTTCTTTGGAAACGCAGAGCGCATCAAGCAAGAGTCGCCAGTTTCGATCACGATGTCTCCGTTGTTCGCGGCGATTCAAGCAGCGCATCCCACCATTCCTTCTCCCTATAGAGAGACTTATTCGACGGCTCGTTTGGACTACAACGGACCGAAGGGTGTGCACTTCTTTGCTCGCGCTAATTACGACGTGAATAGTTCCAGTTCGAACTTTGGTGCAGGCTACGAGATCTACAATAACCGTGATAACACTCCTGGTTTAGCTGGCGGAGCTGACTTTACAACGGGACACTTTACGCACTCCTTCCGTGGCAGCTATGAGAAATTTCATAACCTGCTGATTGATGGCACGACAGGAAACACCAGTGTTTATAACGGTTTTCCTGGATTGAATTTTCGCTTGAGTACGGCTGGGCTATTCTCGGGCCCGAATGTTGACTCTCCCCAGCAGACTTACCAGTCAGACAAGCAGTTCCGATATGACGGAAGCTGGACTAAGAGCTCTCATTTGATTCGTTATGGGTACAGCCTCAATCGCATTCTTGGTGGTGGTTTCGCAAGCTTTCTTGGGCTTGCTCCTCGCGCATCGCTCACTGCGGCCACCGAGCTCGCTAATTGCGGAAACGGGATGGCCGGTCCGTGCCCATCGGATCCTTTGAATGGGTATTATGCTGCGACAGTTTTGTTCGGCAATGGACAAGGTTTCTTCACGGAGAATCCCGGTTTCAATCTTCCGGGCGGCGGTGTCGAGGATTGGCGTGAAGGTGCTTATGTATCTGACAACTGGAAGATTACTCCGAGCTTCACGTTGACGGCTGGCGTTCGTTGGAGCATTGATACGGATCGGGCCAACCAGGATCTGCCGACTCCTCTGTGCTCTGATGTGACGCTCACCCCCGCTCCTTGCTCCGGCAGCGCGCCGCTGCTCGATCAGTTTCAGCCAGGATTGGGACAGAGGATTCACCAGCCATATGCAAACTTCGGCCCTCAGCTCGGATTCGCTTACAGTCCCGGAGATCACAAGACAGTTGTTCGCGCAGCATTTGGAATTTTCTACGAGGGCGATGTCTTTAACAACACCCTCAACTCACGTCAGGCTTTGATCAAGGAGGGGCTGTTCAACGACACGAATCACAGCATATGCGGAGGGACGAATTCGTTGACGCTGCCAGACGGATCTGTAGTCACGAGCGATGGAGGTGTTTCGATTGCCGCTATTTGCACGGAGCCGTTGAGCCAGGCGGGTCAGCACTTTATCAATCTTCAAAATCTTTTCCAACAGGTGACTAAGTCGGTTGGGCCAGCTAGCAACGGACAGTATGTTGGGAATACGCTGACGATTGTTGGTGCGTATGCAGCTCCTTACAGGACTCCGTACTCTGAGCAGTACAACGGCGGAATACAGAGGGAGCTCTTCAAAGGAGGCATTCTCTCAGTCGACTATGTACACAATTCAACTTTGAAGATTGCACAACAGATTGATGTGAACCGCGTTGGCGCGGCACGCACTCTGAATACCGCTGCGGCTCAAAATGCAATTGCCGCCACCACTAGCGGCTTAGGGTGCGCCGATGGCTACAGTTCCGCGGCAATCACCTGCGCAATCGCAGCCGGAGCACAGATCGCTAATTTTGCGGCAAACGGTCTCGACTCAGGGAACGCCTACCTCAATAGCAATCCTGCTTCTTACAACGGACTTACGGTAGCAACTGGAGCGGCTTTCCCGGGCTTCAATCCAAATTTGGGCGAAGGGCTCTTTCTGTTTCCAGCTGGTAGATCCGCTTATGATGCGCTTCAGGTGGTCTTCCGAGAGCAGAAGGCACATCCGGCACCGGGAGTGTTGAGTTCCAACTTACAGGTCTCATACTCACTTTCGCGTGCGATTTCTACGGCAAATCCTGCGACCAACAATGGGAACACTGGAGTGGGAGACCAGTTCTTTTCTTCGCCGTCTTATGACTACGACAATCCAACGGCCTATATTGGTCGTAGTGGATTGGATCACACCAGTGAGCTCTCGTTCGGCGGATCGGCAACTCTGAAGTATGGGCCGCAGATCGCCATCATTGGCCACTTCTTCTCGCCTGCGGCAACTAATTTGTACCTGGACAACGCTGGGACGAGCGGTAGCGCTGTGGGCGGCATCTTCCAGTCCGATGTAACCGGTGATGGGACAATCGGCGATCTCGTTCCGGGGACTCAACCTGGTGCTTTCATGCATCAATACAGCGGGCACAATCTCAATAAACTCATCTCCCAATACAACGGAACTCAAGCTGGTCAGTTGACGCCTGCCGGACAAGCGCTCGTCGCAGCGGGGCTTTTTACTCCGGGACAGTTGTCAGCTCTTCAAGCGGCGCAGCAGCCAATCTCTCCCGTACCGGAAGCTAATGGGCCGGAAAATGTCTACTACCGCAATCTCGACTTGAGCGCTTCGTATCCGATTCGCCTGAATCGCTTGCGGGAGGGAGTGTCGTTGGTGCCGGGGATAGCGTTCTACAACGTCGGCAACTTCTCAAACTTCAAAGACTACATCAACGGCACGTTGGCAAATACGACTACCGCACAGGGAGGTGCTTTGAGCGGTTTGCTGAACGGTCCGAATAGCTTCGCGGATCATGATTTGAATCGCGTGCAGCGCGGTTCGGGCACATCGGATATCGGTGGACCGCGGTCTACGGAGTTCCAGTTGCGATTGAACTTCTAACGATTGCTATAACTGTGACCGAGACTCTGCATGGGTAGGGTTTCGGGTTGCTTTGCTTAGGGAACGATGACGTCGAACGCCCCGGTCTCGATCGTGGCGCTATGTTTCATTTGCACGAAGATGCGATAGCGGCCAGAGGAAGGAAATCCGTAAGGGAACTCAACGGTGCTGGAGAGCGGCTCGTTATGAGCGCTCATGTCCATATTCATTGTATTGTGGTCCGTTCCGCTGCTTCCGTTGGCGAGCATGAGAGCCGCCATGGCTGCAGAGCCTTCAGGATGTGTGTGAGCGAAGACAGTACCGTCGGTTTTAACAAACGCCGCGTGGCCAGCCATGCCCATGTACGGTTGTACGTCTGACGCAGGCTTGCCGTCGCCGTCGATAAGATGAAAATGAAAGGCGTATGCGGTGTTTGCACTGACGGTTGCCGGCCGATCCCACACCATCGTGTAGCCGTCGGGCAGTTTGTAGGAGTTGCCAAGTTCGCCGTGGCTTAGTGGCTGTGGGTATCCGCTTGCGTCGTCGGCGCCAGGCGGGGTGCCTGGCATATTGGCAGGGACTGTGATTGTGGAAACCAATGTCTCGGGGAACCCGTTGGCGTGGACGATGTCGCCGTAGAGTTTGTACTCTCCAGCCGGCATTGTCGGCAGCGAAATGCGGAAATCTCCTATGGACGCAAGTTCGGGATGCAGGTGGAAGACTGCATCCATCTCCGGCTCACGAATGGCATAGAGATGCATCAAGTGGCCATGATCCGGAAGGAAGTCTTTGTTGGAACGCGAGGCTCGCTCTTTATCTCCATCGTAGGCCGCTACGTTGAGGTTCAACAGATTGCCCGAAAGCGACGGCGATACCGACATGGGGTGGTAGACATTCAGAGAGTAGGCAGCTGCTTCGACGTTCCACCAGGTAGCTCCTCCCCACAGCAAAAGAGCCATGAATGCCAGGCTGCAGATAGTGGCCAGGATGGCTTTCCGTTTTCGGTTGGGAGATGGGGTAGCGCCGGGCTCCAGACGAGCATCACGGACGGCGGCAGCAACGATACCGGCCATGCTCACGACCAGAAAAAGCCCGAGGATGCCTAGTGTAATACCGAGGCCGTGTTGCATCTTCAGAGTAGAGATAGCTACAGCGGGTACAGGTACTGAGACGACCTGGTCTCCCGCGTCGCCCGAGACATCGAAGCGGACCTGCCATGATCCAGATGCCATCATCCAGATATTGCCTGTGAAGAATGCCGGGTCGGCAGTTGAGGCCTTCATGGGGTCAGATGTTGGCGGGTGCTTCGATGCTTCGCCGGTGATGGGAAGGGGTGTGATGTGAATATTCTTGACCGTCGCGCCACTCGATCGTACCTCTACTGTGGCTACGCCTGGGATGACTGTCGGTGTGCGGATAGTGACAAAGAGTTTGTATGGGCCGGCGTTGACCTGCTCATAGACATCTTTGCTTCCGACGTGGGCCTGGACTGCGTGAGGAAGAGCAAAGAGGAGCGCGAAAAACAGCAGAAGGCGAATCGGTTTCGACAAGCAGTTCACCGTTGCACGCTCCGCATCCAGCGACCGAAGTTCAATCCGATCCACGTCCCGATTGAACCATAGACAGCAGCGCGTAGTAAGCCGGCAAATAGCGTTGCACCATGATCTTCTTCGAAGAAGATGCGCAGGCGGTCATAGCCGTTGGGTTGCGAGTTGTAGTCAAAGTAGCCAGTGCCGAAGAACCGGTTCTCCGATGCTTTAGAGAGGAGAAAGTTTGCGAACGGCCATTCAACCATCACCAGGACAGCCATGAAGAGAAAGCCAGAGACGAGGGCAATCGTCCAAGGTTTCCACGCTCTGGTGCGTTGCCACAGGAGATCAAGAGCAAGAGCAGGGGCGAAAATTAGTATGGGAAACTTTGCCGGCACCATATGCGTGACCGGATAGAAGACGGGTCCGAGCTTCGGTTGCGCAGGGAAGAGCGGGAGGATGAGAATTTCGGCGATAGCGATGGTCATGTACACCGCAGCAGTTGAGGTTGCAGCCCACTTGTATCGCGATGCCTGAGAGAGCATGGCGAAGATGAAAGGAAGCGCGATTCCCATCGCAACGTAAGGACTTACCGAGTGGAGCTTCACGTCCCAGGTGTATTCCAGTAAGAAGAACATTTGGCCGCTTACAAAAAGGCCGCCGATATAAAGGAAGAGACGCTGCAGAGTTTTGAAGGTTCGTTCGTTCGATTCTTCACCGGAGGCGCGATTCATTGCAGCGAGGATCAGAAAGAGTATGCCGATTCCTACTCCGCGAATGCCAAGAATCAGCAGCGTGTGGGGTGGGCTGACGATCTTGACGTCGAGACCGTATGCAGCGTGCCACCAGTTGTCGAAGGGGGCGGAGGTGATCATCGCGATGCCACCCCAGGCGGCGATGAAAGCGCCAAGAGGTGCGCGGAAGCCGAGGACGTTGACCGTAGCTGTGTTTTCTTTTGCGTTGCGTCCGAAGGTGTTGATCAGGATGAGGTAACCGCAGATGATGGCGGCGAGAACTCCGCAGGCATAGATGGCCATGTGCGCGGGCGTCCAGAAGCTGTCGCGGCCGATGGAGCGATGCCAGGAGACGTCCCACGCCCCTCCAATTGAGGAGGAGGTGACAGCGAGCACACCCCACCAGATGTACCAGGGTACGCTTGTGGTCTTTGAGGTTACCTGTGTAGTTGTGTGGCTACCAGCGTACGGAGTCGGGAAGGTGGAAGAAGCCATGGGACCTCGCTCTATGGGCATAATCTTATATGTTGCTACGTTTGAATTGTCTTTTTTGTTCGCGAGTTGCGTCGTCGCATGGGTTGGCAGGTGAGAGATCGTACAACCCTTCATATGAAGATGTTCGAGAATTTATCCTATGCTTTGACTGCGCGCGCAGAGCGTGCGGCTGGTTTTTTCTTCGCACCTGGTGTTCGCGGACGAGAAGTGGAATTAGGCTGTCTGGTTCTTTTCTTTCGAATGGCGTTCGCTACGGCACGCAAGACTGTGTTGGAGAGTTCCAGATCGTCCACTGCGCGGGCGATAACGATTGCGCCGACGAGACTGGCGTAGAGAGCAATGGCTCGTTCACGGCGGACAATAGAGGAGTTGCCTTGTACAATTCCGGAGAGATAGTCGATGAAGGGTCTGATCTCTTCGGTGACGGCGCGCCTTACCTCAGGCCCCTGTCGTGCGATCTCGGAACCGAGAGCTGCCATGGGACAACCACGGCCAGAGTTGTCGCGATGTTTAACGGCGAGGTAATCGCTGGCGAGGGTTTCGATGGGATCGGCGCTGGAGTGGTCAATCGTGCGAATCCAGTTGTCGCTCATCTTTGCGACGGCGCGCCCGCAGGCCTGGGCTACCAGATCTTCCTTTGATTTGAAGTGACCGTAGAATCCTCCGTGGGTAAGGCCAGCGCTTTTCATGAGATCGGCGACTCCGATACCGTCGATGCCGTGCTCTCGAAAGAGTTTGGTAGCAACTTCAAGGATTCGCTCGCGGTTCTCTGCTGCCTGGGCGCGACTTACTCTCATCTGTCCAACCTCGGTCTAGGTTTAGCTTGTGTCTCATTTTATGACGGTCGTCATGATTGTAGGACCGAAGTGGCTGCAATCGAGTGCTCACCGAAATTTTGCTGACCTACATAGAATATTTGCGATAGAGTAAACGTATCTTTTCGAAAACCAGATTTCTTGAGTTCCGAGCTTTAGGCTATGCGGTTTCCGCGATGTCTTTGGCGGAGCTTCCATTCCTTTCCGTACTACCAGGATGTTCGTTCTTTTGCAGTTGCATCAGGATTTGAATTCAGTGGAAGAAAGAGGTGGCATAATGGGGATCTCCCGGCGCGATTTTTTGATGCGAGTGGGTCAAGTGGGTGGCTATAGTGCCGCGTTTGCAACGATGCAGTCTCTCGGATTGATGCCGATGAAGGGTGCGGAGGCTGAGCCGATTCAGGCAGCGGTAGGGTCTGGTAAAGGTGTGAAGGTGGTAGTGCTGGGCGGTGGAATAGGCGGCCTGGTTTCAGGCTATGAACTGAAGAAGTTGGGATACGACGTGACTGTTCTGGAGGCGCGGGAACGGCCGGGCGGACGTAACTGGACTGGACGTGCCGGGCACGAGGTTGACTTCTGCGATGGAAGCAAGCAGAAGATTAATTGGGAAGAGGGGAACTACCAAAACCTTGGACCTGCGCGGTTGCCGAGCACTCACTGGACGATGCTGGGATATTGTAGGGAGCTCGGCGTTCCGCTGGAGGTGGAGATCAACACGTCGCGCTCCACACTACTTCAGAATGACCGGGCGAATGATGGAAAGCCTGTACCGCAGAGGAAGGCGATCAACGATACGCGGGGGCATGTGTCGGAGCTACTGTCAAAGTGTGTTGCTCAGGGAACGCTGGACTCGGAGTTGAGCAAAGAAGACCGCGAGAGAGTGACGGCGTTTCTGAAGATCTATGGACCGCTGGACGATAAGGGCGCTTACGTGGGCTCAGAGCGGGCTGGATACAAGGTAGCGCCGGGAGCGGCGGACCAGGTGGGAGTGCCGGAAGCACCGCTGGACATGCGGGTTCTGCTCGATGAGAACTTCTGGTACGACTTATTTGTGGAAGAGGATTGGGACTGGCAGGCGACGATGATGCAGCCGGTAGGTGGCATGGACCGGATACCGTATGCGTTTGCGAAGGCGCTGGGGCCGATTGTGCAATACAGCTCCCCAGTGACAGAGATCCGTAAGACATCAAACGGAGTTCGCGTGTCGTATACGCAGGGTGGTGCGACGAAGCAGGTGGAAGCGTCGTACTGCATCATTGCAATGCCATTTTCAATCTTGAAGAAGACTCCGAATGATCTGTCGCCCTCGTTCAAGAAAGTGGTGGACGAAAGCACGATGGGCGGAGCTTATAAGATCGCCTGGGAGAGCAGACGATTCTGGGAACAGGACTACAACATCTATGGCGGCCTGTCGTATCTGATGCAGGGGCCGAGTCCAATCTGGTATCCGTCGTCACGGCTGATGCATCCGACGGGAGTGGTGGTATCGGGCTATACGGATGAGTTGGATACGCCGTTTTACAACCTGACGCTGGAGGAGAAGTTTGCAGCGTCGCGGGCATCGATCGAGAAGATTCATCCGGGGCATGGAAAAGAGCTGATGAATCCTGTGTTTTGCGGATGGAGTCGAGTGCCATGGAACGAAGGCTCATGGATCAGAAGCTACGGTGGCGGCAAGAGCGGGTATGAGGTGATCATTCAGGCGGATGGGCCCATCTACTTTGCGGGAGACACAGCGAGCCACATTGTGGGATGGCAGGAGGGCGCTGCACTGAGTGCACGTCGAGCTGTAGGGATGATCTCTGACAAAGTGAAGTCGGCGAAACTTGCCGGGGCCACTACTGGTGCGGTACTTAGCTAATTTTTCTGAAAGCATAGGGAGCGATTGATGAAGATGAAGCTTGGTGTGATGGCGACGGCGCTGATGGCTGTTGCGTGTGGAGTGCAGGCACAGGTTGTGGTGAAGCATCTGCAGCCGAACGAGAAGTCCCCGATTGCGAATGGAGTTTGGGCCGGCGACAC
>Ga0302315_10004935_pt1 | contig 11526 bp, 8 predicted proteins | sample III_Palsa_N3_1_FD_200532 | JGI IMG/M metagenome (GOLD analysis project Ga0302315, IMG submission 200532) | Peat permafrost microbial communities from Stordalen Mire near Abisko, Sweden - III_Palsa_N3_1 | ecosystem: Environmental > Terrestrial > Soil > Palsa > Peat permafrost | place: Sweden... | reverse complement strand
AGTTCTTCACCCAGAAGATCGGTCGATAATAAATCATCAAAATGCTCCGGCTTTTTGAAAGACCAGATTGCCAGCGCGTAATCGGTGGCAACGAAGCCCAGGGGTTTATCGCCACGCCTTGTCATGCGGCGCATAAGCAGGAAGCCAAGCGTCTGATGTGCATTGCGCCCCGCGAAGGGATAAATCACCGTGTACCATTTGCCGCCGCGCGGGAAAATTTCGATCAGCAGCTTGTCGATGCCGGGCAGGGCAGAGCGGCTGCCCTGTAAAGAGAGCCATTCGCGCACATTATCAGGCAAATGATTCCAAAGCTTCGGGTTTTGCAGCATTTCACGCACGCGTGTGGAAAGGTGAGTGGTCAGCGGCAGTTTGCCGCCATCGTAGCTGGGAATTTTTGGCGCGTCGGATTTTGTACGAGAGACCAGTACGGTCGCGTCATGCAGGCCGTCAAAGCGCATGACTTCCCCCGCGAAAAGAAACGTATCTCCTTCACTCAGGTTATTGATAAAAAATTCCTCTATCAGGCCGAGGTACTGCCGCCCACGTTTGACTTTGAGCATTGGCGCTTCGACAATGGTGCCGATATTCATGCGGTACTGTCGTGACAGTCGCGGATTTGATAAATGATAATAACCATTCGCATCAACGTCCAGCCGCTTAAACCGCTCATACGTTTTCAGCACATACCCGCCGTCGACAACGAAGGCAAGTGTTTGGTCGAAATCATTGCGGGGCAGGTTACGGTAGGGCCAGGCGTTCTTTACTTCCTCGTAGAGATCATCCGGCAAGAATGCTCCGCTGCAGGCAGTCCCGAACATATGCTGCGCGAGAACATCAAGCCCGCCCGTGCGCGGCGGTGCGCCATCCAGTTCCTTATGCGCGATCGCGTCAATCGCCGCCTGACATTCAATGCACTCAAAACGGTTGGTCGGCACCAGCAGCGCGCGGCTGGGCTCATTCAGGCGGTGGTTCGAACGGCCGATACGCTGCAACAGACGCGACACGCCCTTGGGTGCGCCGATCTGCACCACTAGATCCACTTCCGCCCAGTCGATGCCGAGATCAAGGGAGGAGGTCGCAACAACGCAATCCAGTTTTCCCGTTGCCATATGTTCTTCAACCTTGCGCCGTAAGGCTGGCTCCAGCGAGCCATGATGCAAGCCGATTTTCAGGTTTTCGCTATTGAGACGCCAGAGGTACTGAAAGATCAATTCCGCCTGCGCGCGCGTATTGACAAAGACGATACTCATGCGCATTTTGGCGAGTTCGTTATAAACATCCTGCATCGCATAGAGCGCCATATGTCCTGCCCAAGGGATGCGTTGTTCAGACTGCAGGATTTTGATATGCGGCAGGTTCCGCGCGGGCGCCTGCACTACCACCCCTTCCGGCCCGCACAGCCAGTCGCGCGCAATCTCCGGATCGGGAATAGTCGCCGACAGGCCGATGAAAACCGCTTGCGGCGCCAGCTTCTTCAGGCGTGCAATGCCCAGCGATAATAAGTCACCGCGCTTAGACACCATGAGCGCGTGCAATTCATCGACAATCACAAAGCGCAGGTTTTTAAAATAATCAGCTGCATTGTCATACGAAATCAGCAGCGCCAGCGATTCCGGCGTGGTCATAAGCATATCAGGCGGTTTGGTCTTTTGCCGCTGGCGTTTCGACGAGGGGGTGTCGCCGGTGCGCGTTTCATAGGTGATGGGCAATTCCATTTCTTCAATCGGCCGGCCAATGTTGCGGTGCACATCGACCGTCAGTGCTTTGAGCGGCGATATATAAAGCGTATGCAGCCCCTGCCGCTTATCAGTTGCCAGCAAATCGCCGAAAGCGGGCAGAAAGCCTGATAGGGTCTTGCCGGCTCCCGTCGGCGCGCACAGCAGTACATTTTTACCGGCGCGGGCGGCTTTATAAGTTTCGATCTGGTGAGGGAACCACTTCCACCCCTTTTTCGTCAGCCACTGAGTCAGCGGAATTTCGTTGGCAGGAGGAAGGCGTTTCCCAGCCTTCTTTTTTAAGGGAACAGAGGCCACATCCATATGAATTTGCTGCGTCATGATTTATACGTCGACCCAATCAAAGCCTTCATCGACCCGCATGAGCCGGTGGAAAGGGCATTGATTACCCATGCACACGGCGATCACGCGCGCAGCGGCCATGGTTCTGTGCTTGCCACGCCCGATACCATCGGGCTCATGAAATTGCGCTATGGCGAAGACGGTGCAAAAAAGTGGCAAGCCGTTGATTATGAGAAACCAATACATCTGGGACCTGTCACAGTTACTTTTTATCCAGCCGGGCATATCCTCGGCAGTGCGCAGATTTTGCTGGAAACCAAAGATCAGCGCATTTGCGTCTCCGGTGATTACAAACGCTACCCCGACAAAACCATTCCGGCTTTTGTTCCGGTTCCTTGTGATATTTTTGTGACCGAAGCCACATTTGGCCTGCCGGTCTTCCAACACCCCGATCCCCTTGGAGAAGCCATGAAGCTATTGAAGTCGCTGCAGCGCTTCCCGGATCAAAGCCACTTGATAGCTGTCTATGCCCTCGGAAAAGCGCAACGTCTTATCGGCCTGATGCGCGAGATTGGCTACACTGCGCCGATTTACCTGCACGGAAGTATGATTAACATGTGTAGCTATTATCAAAGCCGGGGGATTGATCTGGGCGATTTGCGCAAAGCGACGGGGCTGACCAAAGATGAACTAAAAGGCCAGCTTGTGCTGGCGCCGCCGTCTGCGACGAAGGAAGTCTGGTCGCGCCGCCTCAGCGAGCCCATTATCGGCATGGCGTCGGGGTGGATGACCGTGAAGCAGCGTATCAAACAGCGCGGGGTCGAGCTGCCGCTGGTCATTTCCGATCATGCGGACTGGAACGAGCTCACGCAAACAATTCGCGATACGCAGGCCGAAGAAATCTGGATCACGCATGGGCGCGAGGATGCGCTTGTTTATTGGTGCCAGCAGCAGGGGCTGAAAGCCGCGCCGCTTCATCTTCAGGGCCGCGAAGAAGAAGAGGAGGCGGAATGAAACGTTTTGCCGCCTTTCTCGAAAGCCTGCTCCTGACACCCGGACGCAACCAGAAAATCGGCTATATGGTCGAATATTTCCGCGACGCGCCGGATCCGGATCGCGGTTATGCGCTGGCGGTACTCACAGGTAACTTGTCCTTCCGGCAGGTGAAATCAAAATTCCTGAAAGACGTCGTGTTGGAAAAGGTCGATCCGGTTTTATTCGATATGTCGTATGATTATGTCGGAGATCTGGCCGAGACCATTGCGCTGATCTGGCCGGAACATGGCAATTCTAACCTGCCAACATTATCTGGCCTGGTAGAAGAGCTGGAAAGCGTGCAGCCAGCAAAGCTGGCTCCGCTTATCGCGGAGCACCTGTCGAGCGCGACGCCAACAGAACGCTGGGCCATTGTAAAGCTTGCGACGGGTAACCTGCGCATTGGCGTTTCGGCGCGGCTGGCTAAAACGGCGCTTGCGGAATTCGGCGGCAAGACCTTGGATGAGATTGAGCATATCTGGCATGGATTGGAGCCGCCTTATCTCGATCTCTTCGCCTGGCTGGAAGGGCGGGGGGCCTTGCCGGAAGTTCATCGCCACCGTATTTTCCACCCGATGATGCTGGCGCACCCCGTTGACGAAGAAAAAGAGTTGCCGGCGATGAATCCCGCTGAGTGGCAAGCCGAATGGAAATGGGATGGCATCCGCGTGCAGCTTGGCCTGGGTGAAGCGGAAAAAACCATGTTTTCGCGCACGGGTGATAATATCGCGCATACATTTCCGGACTTGGTAAAGACTGTAAACGGTAGTGCTGTGCTGGATGGCGAGCTGCTGGTGGGGCGGGATTTCATGCCGATGTCCTTCAATGCCCTGCAGCAAAGATTAAACCGCAAAACGGTCAGCACTAAAATGCTGGCTGACTATCCGGCCTTCGTGCGCGTCTATGATATGCTCTTTGACGGTGATAAATCCTAATCCCTTGCTTGATTTGTCACAGCCAATATCATTCACGCGCTGGGATGAGCTTTCCGCCATTCGCATTAAAGGCGCGGAAGAGGAGGGGCATGAAGGCCTGATGCTCAAACGTAAGGACAGTCCCTACCAGCAAGGGCGTGTCAAAGGCTTGTGGTATAAATGGAAGCGAGAAGCGCGGCTGATCGACGCCATTCTCATGTATGCGCAGCGCGGTCACGGCAAGCGGTCATCCTTCTATTCCGATTACACTTTCGGCGTCTGGAAGGGCAATGAGATTGTGCCTGTCGGCAAAGCTTATTTTGGCTTTACCGATGAGGAATTGCTGCAAATCGACAAATGGGTGCGGAACCACACCATTCATCGCTTCGGCCCCGTGCGTGAGGTTGATAAGGAGTTGGTTTTCGAACTCGCCTTCGACTCCGCACATACGAGCCCGCGCCATAAATCCGGCGTCGCGCTACGCTTTCCGCGTGTTAGCCGTATCCGCTGGGATAAACCTGCGCAGCAGGCCGATACACTTGAGAATGTTATGAAGTTAGTAAGTGATTAGCCTTTTCGCGGGTCTTTTGTTTCAATATCCACATTATTATCGCCGCCGGGGATTTTCTTCCCTTGTTGGCGTGAGGGCACTTGGCTGCCGCCACCGGGCTTGTCGTTGCCCTTGGGGCTGTTTTGAAATTTGTCTTTCTCGTTTTGAATATCTGTCATTGCTATTATCCTCAATTGATTTGTGAAAATTATATCCTTGGCTTATGCCGCATCAGTCCGATCCCAGAAGCGCAAATCCTTGCACTTGTTAAGGAAGGCAGCGGCATCTGCTTTTTTGTTTAGAGCAACAAAACCTTCATCCAATTCAAGTCCACATTTAGCAAAAAGTTTTTTCGCTGATTCCGCGAAAGCGACAAACTTATAGTGAGCATAAGCATCGGCAACAAAGTCTCTCGCAGGCGGCATTTTTAGCAAGTCCGCGATGCCTTCTTCAGAGGTAAGAAGAACCACCGCATCGAAAACGACAGAAGGGCCGCCATCAATTTTGTGATCTGCCGGAACAAGGACGCCATCACTGCCGCGTGCACCGCCAATTTTAGGCGCGATCAGTTCAACTGTCGCACCTTCCTTTTTGGCCGCAGCCTTAAGAGCAGCAAGCAATTCAGCATCGAAACCATCCGTGACAAGAACACCGATTTTGCGGCCTTTAAAAGTGTCAGGCTTGTTTTTAAGAATACTCAGCGCATCTGAAGGCTTGATATTCATTTGCGGTGCCACGGTAGCAGGGGCGGCTTTGGGTAGTTTATCGACGCCGAGACCATCCGCGACAGCTGCCGCCAGATCTTCGTCAATATTGAGCAGGTGCGATACCATGCGCAGGCGGATCGCGGGCACTTCGCATTTGCTGAGCTCGAAGACAAGCGCATCGCTGATATGCTTTTGCTCAATCGCCGTCTGGCTGATATAAAACTGGCGTGCCTGGCTGTAATGGTCAGCAAACCTTTCAGAGCGGATGCGCAGTTTAGGTCCTTCAGCTTCCTCAGCCGGCGTTTGATAACCGCGAACTTCAGATTCACGCGGCCCGCCAATGGCGGGACCCCAGGAATTAGGTTCGTAATTGGCGCGCCCCTTGGGGTTATGCATAGCCATGTGGCCATCTTGCTGGAAGTGTGCGAACGGACATTTCGGAGCATTGATGGGGATATGCGTGAAATTGGGGCTGCCGAGGCGTTTGATTTGTGTGTCCAGATAAGAGAAGTTGCGGCCCTGCAAAAGCGGATCATTCGAGAAAGCGACGCCAGGCACAACATTGTTCGTCTGGAAAGCGACTTGCTCCGTCTCGGCAAAGAAGTTCTCCGGCATGCGGTCAAGTACAAGGCGGCCAACCGGTTTTGCGGGCAGAATTTCCTCGGGGATCAGTTTTGTGGCATCGAGTACATCGAAATCAAACTTCTCGGCAAAGTCTTCGTCAAAGGTTTGCAGGCACAGCTCCCACTCCGGGAAGTCGCCGCTTTGAATCGCATTCCACAGATCACGGCGGTGGAAATCAGGATCCGCGCCGTTGATTTTGACAGCCTCGTTCCAGACGACGGACTGCATGCCCAGCTTAGGCTTCCAGATGAATTTAACGAAAGTTGATTTCCCGGCTTTGTTGACCAGGCGGAAGGTATGCACGCCGAAGCCCTGCATAAAGCGGAAAGAGCGCGGGATGGCGCGGTCGGACATTGTCCACATGACCATATGCATCGCTTCAGGCATCAGGGAAATAAAATCCCAGAAATTGTCGTGAGCCGTCTGCGCCTGCGGAAAATCTTTATCCGGCTCTTGTTTGGCAGCGTGGATAAGGTCAGGAAACTTTATCGCATCCTGAATAAAAAAGACCGGGATGTTATTGCCGACAATGTCCCAATTACCTTCTTTGGTATAAAGCTTGACGGCAAAGCCGCGCACATCGCGCGCAAGGTCGACCGATCCTTTATTGCCGGCGACAGTCGAGAAGCGCACAAACGCAGGCGTTTTTTCGCCGGCGCGCTGGAATAAATCGGCCTTGGTCAAATTTGTCAGCGGCTTGTATGTTTCGAAAAATCCGTGCGCGCCATAGCCTCGCGCATGCACTACGCGCTCAGGAATGCGCTCATGGTCAAAGTGAAAAATTTTCTCGCGGAAGTGAAAATCTTCCATGAGCGTGGGGCCGCGCTCGCCTTGTTTCAGGGAATTCTGGTCATCTGATATAGGGACGCCGCCTTGCGTGGTCAAGATATCATAATTATCCTGTTCAGCTGTCTGATGCGTTTCTCCACCGTTGCCTTGCTGGATTTTTTCATTTTTGGGAGTTGGTTCTTTTTGGCTTTTTTTCTTGCTCTTATTTGTCATTTTAATTCCCCTGGCGGATCATCAGATAAATTTACACTTGAAGAGAACATTAAACGTGAGCGAGATCTATAAGTTCCATTGTAAAATGATTTTTTCATTTAAATTTCCGCAGAGCTGCAGCCAAATGAGGCGCGGTACGGCTGGCCTTGTTTGCAGCGACTTCCGCCGGTTTTCCGGCGGCAACAATGCTCCCGCCACGGTCGCCCGCGCCCGGACCGATGTCGATGACCCAGTCGCATTGCGCGACGGTGCGCATATCGTGTTCTACCACGATGACCGTATTTCCCGCATCAACAAGTCGGTTCAGCTGCACCAGCAGGCGATCGATATCGCGGGGGTGCAGGCCGGTCGTGGGCTCGTCCAGGACGTAAAGAGTGGTGCCGCGCTGGGCACGCTGCAGTTCGGTTGCAAGTTTGATGCGCTGAGCCTCACCGCCGGAAAGCTCAGTGGCGGGCTGTCCAAGTCTTAAATAGCCGAGCCCGATATCGCGCAGTACTTCAAGGGCACGCAGCACCGGCGGTTCTTCCGCGAAAAGAACGCAGGCATCGCTGACCGTCAGGTTAAGAATGTCAGCAATCGTTTTGCCCCGCCAATGTACTTCCAGCGTCTTCGGATTGTAACGCGCGCCATGGCAAGTGGGACAAGGCGCATAGACGCTCGGCATGAACAGAAGCTCGACGCTCACAAAGCCTTCACCTTCGCAAACATCGCAACGGCCTTTGGCAACATTAAATGAAAAACGGCCGGCGTCGAAACGTCTTTTGCGCGCGTCAGGCGTGGCGGCAAACAGTTTTCTGACGTAATCGAACAAGCCAGTATAGGTTGCAAGATTGGAGCGCGGTGTGCGGCCAATCGGTTTCTGGTCGACCTGCACCACCCGGCTTATCGCGGCGAAATCCCCGCCAAGTGCGCCGGTTGTTTTCTGCAGTGGCGCGTCTTCGAGCGTTAATTCCTCATCTGTTTCTTCACGGCCCGGCTCCAGATAATTTCCAAGAAGGTCCAAAAGAGCCTGACTGACCAGGCTTGATTTACCGGAGCCTGAAACGCCGGTCACTGCCGTGAAGCAGCCGAGAGGAAAAGCGGCATTGACGGACTGAAGGTTATTGCGCGAGATGTTCTCGAGCCGCAGCCATCCCTGCGGTAGCCTGTTTTTGGAGACGGGGGGTGGCACTTCCTGAAACAAATAATTTTTTGTTCGCGATTCTTTAACATTCTTCAGGCCCTCTGGTGGACCGCTATAAAGAACGCGTCCGCCCTCGCTGCCCGCTTCGGGACCGACATCCACCAGCCAGTCGGCGCGGTGCATCATTTCAATGTCATGTTCGACGACGAAAAGTGAATTCCCGGATTTTTTAAGGCGATGAAGCGCATCGAACAGCGCTTGGCCGTCGGCCGGGTGTAGCCCCGCCGTCGGCTCGTCCAGCACATAAATCACGCCGAATAAATGTGAGGCAAGCTGCGTGGCGAGGCGAAGGCGCTGTAATTCTCCGGGAGAACAGGTCGGCGTGCTGCGATCGAGAGAAAGGTAACCCAAGCCCAGATCAATCAACGTCGTTAACCGTCCGAGAAGCTCCGTGCAAAGACGTTCAGCCGCCAGGCGTTTTTCGATGGAAAGATTGTCGGTGCGGCGTACATCGGGTGCGCCCTGATGAGTCGCGCCTCCAGCACCGACGCGCTTATCCACGGCGGCCTGAGCCGCCTTGCGGCTGAGCGGCTTCACGCTTTTGACAGAGGCTTGCTTAAGGGTGCCTTCAGCCGCTGGCCTGATGATCTCGGCCAGTTGTGCCAGTGAGACATGTGATATATCGGCAATATCATATCCGGCAAAAGTGACCGACAGCGCTTCGCGCTTCAGGCGCTTGCCTTCGCACAACGGACAAGGATTTGCCAGCATGAACTGCAATACGCGTTTTTTCATTTGCGCGCTCTGTGTATTGGCCAGGGTATATTCGAGATTGCGCTTTGCGCTGCTGAACGTTCCCTGATAACTCGGCTCCATTTTCCGGCGCAGCGCCTGCCGGGTTTCCGCGGGCGTGAAGCCGGCATAGACGGGAACAACCGGCTGCTCGTCCGTGAAAAGGATCCAGTCGCGCTCTTTTTTCGCTAACTCTTTCCATGGCTTGTCGACGTCATATCCCAGGGAGACAAGGATATCGCGCAGGTTCTGCCCGCCCCAAGCCGTGGGCCAGGCGGCAATCGCCCGCTCCCGTATCGTCAGCGTAGGGTCGGGCACCATAGATTCTTCGGTCATGGCATAAACGCGGCCCATGCCATGACATTCCGGGCAGGCGCCCTGCGGCGTATTCGGGGAAAAATCTTCTGCATAGAGCATGGGCTGGCGCGCAGGATAAGTGCCTGCGCGCGAATAAAGCATGCGCAAGAGATTTGAAATCGCCGTCAGGCTGCCCACGGTTGACCTTGCGTTCGGTGTGCCGCGCTGCTGCTGCAGCGCAACGGCGGGCGGCAGACCTTCAATGGAATCGACGTCCGGCACACCGACCTGGTCGATGAGACGGCGGGCATAGGGCGAGACAGATTCAAAATACCGCCGCTGCGCTTCTGCATAGAGTGTTCCAAAAGCGAGAGACGATTTGCCGGACCCAGATACGCCCGTGAAAACCACGAGCTGATCGCGTGGGATTTTAACGTCGACATTTTTAAGATTATGTTCGCGCGCGCCGCGCACCTCGACATAACCCGTTTGTTGAGATCCGGAGTTTTTCACTTTAACTGATCCATTCTGCATTGGCGCGGCGCTTTATCCGGGCGGAACCGAACGATTTTTGTCCCGTGCCGGAAACGGTCATCCGTCACTTGGTCGAACGCGACTTCCACCACGATGTCATTTTTAAGCGGTTGCCACTCGGCTGATCTTTCCGTGCTCCAACGGCTGGGCATGCCCGGAGACTTGCCGGTGAAGCCGGGCGTCGCAATGATTTTCTCCAGCTTTTTAGTCAGCGCCTTTTTATCTTTCTTTGCAATGGAGGATGTAAAGCCGACATGGTTGAGCAGACCCTCGCTATCATAAAGCCCGAGGAGCAGGGAGCCGACCTCTTTTGAGCCCGTGCCATAGCGAAACCCGCCGACAACGCAATCCGCGGTCCGGATGACCTTGAATTTCTGCATTACCCTTTTGCCGGGAGTATAAAGATCAAGCTTGTTTTTGGCGACGATGCCATCGACGCGCCATTCTCCTTTGGTTAACCATGCCTTTGTTTTGGAGACAGTCGAGACCTGCTGCGATAATAAAAGCCGCTTTTCTTTGGCGCAAAATTTCTTGTAGAAATCCTCCAAACATGTGCGCCGTTCATCAAAGGGTTGGCTCATGATCTTTTCCGCTTTCTCATCTTCCAGGATATCGAAAAGGACAAAAGTAGCAGGTTGCGAAGCCGATAATTTTTTGATACGGCTGGCGGCAGGATGCAGGCGCATCTGCAGATCGCCAAACGAATAGCTTTTGTCCCGCGTGACAAGTAATTCCCCGTCGAGAACAAAGGATTTCGCTTTCAGCTTTTTGAGCATGCTGACTACCTCGGGGAAATAGCGGTGCAGCGGCTTTCCGGATTTGGACTGCAGGATAATTTTCTCGCCACGCCGGTAAGCCAGGCAGCGAAAGCCATCCCATTTTGGTTCATACACCCAATCCTTGCCTTCTGGCAGGACAGGCACTAACAGGGCTTCCATCGGCTCGGTAGTCGTTTTAATCGTCATACTTTTCCCCGTTTTACCGTTTTTGGCAGGGATTGTTTTAGCGCAGGCAATGTCGCAGGTTTCTTTTTCGCAACACGCTTCATGACCGCGTCCATGGTAAAGCTGTGGCCGCTTTTGAGGCTAGCCAATTCCCGCCATTCGAGCGATAATGCTACCGGCGCTCCGGGACGCGCGCGCAGGGAATAGGGCGCGATGGCGGTCGCCGTATAATCATTGCGAAAGTAATCGATCAGGATTTTGCCTTTTCGTTTGGCTTTAGTGATTGTCGCGACATAAGTTTCCGGCGCGTCTTTGACCATCTCCTGCGCCAGCTCTGAGGCCCAAGCTTTAACTTCCGCCCAAGGATATTTCGGGGCGAGAGGAACAACGACATGCAACCCTTTACCGCCCGTGCATTTGAGAAAACTTTCAAGTCCGCTTTTTTTGAGTCTTTGCCGCACATCTAATGCCGCTTTCTTCACCATCTCGAAGGGAAGGGCAGGATCCGGGTCAAAATCAAAAATCACCCGGTCAGGCGTATGAATTTTCTTCACGGTCGAACCCCAGGGGTGAATTTCAATTACGCCCATCTGGATCATTTCCATGATGTTTTTTTCACTGTTTACGTAGATATATTGAAAACTGTGGCCTTTATAATCCCAATCAAAGGGCAGCACGTCTGGCCCCAGTCCAAAACCGACGTTGCGCTGAAAAAAGCAAGCGGCATTCGTGCCGCTCGGACAGCGCAGCAGGCTGATAGGGCGCCCCTTGATCTCCTGCAGCAGATAGGGGGCAACAGCGGCATAATAACGTGCGATATCGCCTTTAGTGACGCCAGCATCTTTATAAACGATGCGTTCCGGATGCGTGATGGTAATGCCATGCAGCACCAGGGCATCAGCAATAGAAGTCTTTGGCTTACGTACTGTGGCAGTCTTTTTCACCATCTACCTCTCCTACTTGATTGAAAGGATAATGGGCGTGTG
>Ga0302315_10004930_pt1 | contig 11535 bp, 10 predicted proteins | sample III_Palsa_N3_1_FD_200532 | JGI IMG/M metagenome (GOLD analysis project Ga0302315, IMG submission 200532) | Peat permafrost microbial communities from Stordalen Mire near Abisko, Sweden - III_Palsa_N3_1 | ecosystem: Environmental > Terrestrial > Soil > Palsa > Peat permafrost | place: Sweden... | reverse complement strand
GCCAGGCTCGTCCTTTCTTATCTTGCCTATACTTATCTGCTTGGCCTCTTCCTTAACAATTTTATCGGCAGCAAATTCCTTGAGCAAAGTGGTATACATGTCGCTGTCCAGCTTTGCCATTGGCTGCTTATCTATCTTGTAGCCTTTGGAAGCCAGAAAGTCGACAATGGTATTCATACCAATGTTCAGTTCCTTTACTGCTTTTATTAGTTTTATTGATTTGTCTTCTGACATTTAATAGTTCTTTCTCTGCTTATTTTTGCAAAAATACGATTTAATTTTCGGTTACACCTTAATTATTCAAACTCTGCCTGCAGTATTGACAAAACTTCCTTCACTGTTTCTTCTTCAAGGTCAGTACGTTTTACCAGTTCGTTAACCGATAATGCCAGTACCGACTTGGCTGTATCCAAACCAATTCGTTTGAATTCATCCAATATCCAGCTATCTATTTCGTCTGAGAATTCTTCGATGTCCACATCCTCATCCAGCTCATCTGCTTCGCGGTAAACATCAATCTCGTAGCCTGTCAATTTGCCTGCCAGTTTTATATTATGGCCGCCGCGACCTATCGCTAACGATACCTGGTCGGGTTTCAGGTACACTGCTGCTGTTTTCTTCTCATCATCCAGTTTAATAGATGTGATTTTTGCAGGCGACAATGCACGCTGTATATATAACTGTAAATTATTCGTATAGTTAATTACGTCTATATTTTCGTTTTTTAACTCACGGACGATACCGTGTATGCGCGATCCTTTCATACCTACGCAAGCGCCTACCGGGTCGATACGGTCATCATACGATTCAACAGCAACTTTTGCCCTTTCGCCGGGTTCGCGAACGATCTTTTTAATGGTGATGAGGCCGTCGAATATTTCAGGCACTTCCATCTCGAACAAACGCTGTAAAAACTCAGGCGCAGTACGCGAAATGATGATCTTTGGGTTGCTGTTCATCATATCCACTTTGTTCACCACAGCCTTTACGCTATCGCCTTTTTTGAAGTAATCGGCAGGTATTTGTTCCGATTTTGGCAGCAATAGTTCGTTGCCTTCATCGTCAAGTACCAAAGTTTCTTTCTTCCAAACCTGATAAACTTCGCCGGTTACTATTTCGCCTACGCGGTCTTTGTATTTTTTGAATATTTCGTCCTTTTCAAGCTCTAAAATTTTCGAAACGAGGGTTTGGCGGGCAGCCAAAATTGCGCGGCGACCAAAGCTCTCCAGTGTTACCTGCTCTACATACTCATCGCCCACTTCCAGGTCCTCATCCAGCTTTTTAGCGTCTGCCAGCTCAATTTCCAGGTCGTCGTCCTCGCTGAAACCATCTTCCATAACCACACGTGTACGCCAGATTTCTAAGTCACCATTGTCTGTGTTCACAATTACGTCGCAATTCTCATCAGTGCCATATTTTTTGCGGATCATGCTGCGGAATACGTCTTCCAGCACACTCATCATGGTTGGCCTGTCAATGTTCTTGAAATCTTTAAATTCCTGAAAAGAATCAATTAAATTAATATTGCTCATTTTTCATTAAATTATTTGTTTTTAAAAGGTAATGAAGCTATCACGAGCTTGTGTATTTGTTTTAAGCTGTGGCTCATGATGGTTCTTTTACTTGAATGATATTAAAACTTTTGTTTCTGTTATTTTATTTACCGGGATAACGCTTTCAATTTCTTCGGCCTTTTTCCCTTTTTGTTTAATTTTTTCGTCTATTACAATGGCATCTTCTGTTATCGAGCTTAATATGCCTTCTCTTTTGCTGCCGTCGTCCATTGTTATGGATAAATTCCTGCCCACATTTTTGGCGTATTGCCTCATCAACGTAAGCGGCGTATCGATACCCGGCGATGATACTTCAAGGTTGTAAGCCGTTTCGATCACGTTTTCTTCCTCCAAATGAAAACCTACATGGCGACTTATGGCCACAACATCGTCAATGCCAATGCCTTTATCTCCGTCAACCAGTATCTCCAGTTTGCCGTTGGAGTGCATTTTTACGCTCACCAAAAACAGGTCGGGGCGGTCGGCTATTTTTTCCTCAACCAGTTCTGTTACTCTTTTCTCAATACTCATTTACCTGGTGTGATAATTGGATTTGATAAATTTTAAAAACTAAAAGAGGGGGCTATAGGGCCCCCTCCGTTAATTGTAGCACAAATGTACAAAATTTATTTGGTTTTGCAAAGCATTATTGCTTAAAAATCAAATCGGTGTAGTGCGGACTGTTTAATTTTTGATGATCTTTAATATGGCCCCACAAACTGCTGCCTTTATCGAAGTGATAATAACGTATAAAATAAGCCTGTCCTCTTTGAAATGGCGTATCCGGCGTGAAAATAACAACGCTGTCCTGAACGGTGTATTTACCTGGCTGAACAGGCTGGTAATCCTTTAAATCGGTATCGGCAGGCATTTTATAAACCGGGATAAGGCTCTGCCAGGCTGATGAGGTAGCAGAATCACTACTGAGGAATTGGATGGTCGTTAGGTCAAGGCCGGAAAATTTGATGGCGTTGCTGGCGGTTTTGGTGATGGTGACGGTGGATATTTTGATTGCCGGACCGCAACCGCACAGCATTGCCAGTGATAAAAATAAAAGCTTCTTTCTCATCCCAATATTTAAATTAATATCATTTCGCGATATAAAGAAGAAAATAATAATGGTTGCTCACTTTTTTGAAAGTGATGCCAATGGGTGAAGCATTTATATAATTATGTTTACGTTCGCCATTATATTTCGGCTTAACATTCCCTATAAAGTCTGCTTCACCCTTTGCAAGATAGCGTAAATTAAATTTTTAAAATTGGCCAATATATTTATATACGGTATCGCTTTTTTCAACCAGCTTTAAATTCTGTGCATCTGTTGTCAAAACAATGCAATCCCCGCTTACTGGCGGTCCTTGTTTGTAACCTATTTGATAATTACAATTGCTAATGACAGATGGGAAGGGAATACCATAACAGTCCACAACTTTTTGAAATCTTGATTCATGCTGAACTTTTAAAACTTTAGCGATCGGGGCAGAACTTTTAACTGGCATTTGATAAACAAAGCAGGCAGTAGAACTATTCACTGAAAATACATCTATAGGTTCGCGTGTGTTGCTATTAACGGCCGTACTAATTACATACGATTTGGGAAACTGTAGTTCTTTAGAATAAGATTCATTAATAGTATCAGAATAAGTTATTTTGTCTATACTGGCATACTTCATAAAGGTATTATCGTCTTTAATTACCTTATGAATTATCAGTACCACGCCAAGTATTAAAATTAAACCTATAGAGAGTAGAACCCAGAATAATACTTTTCTTACCATTTTTCACTGATTTCTCAAATCTAAAAAATTATTAATGCTAAGTACATAGATGAAAGACATCTTAGTAAATGCGACTACAAAACTTTACTATATTAGCCCAATGGCCGATTTCCGGATGCAAGTTTTTTATACCGTAGCCAAACGATTGAGCTTTACCAAAGCCGCAGCCGAGCTGTTTATTACCCAGCCGGCCGTTACCAAGCACATCCACGAACTGGAGGAAGAATATAACGCCAAACTATTTGAGCGTAAGGGCAACCGCATTACGCTAACCCCGGCGGGCAAATTATTGCTCGATTATGCCGAAAAGGTTTTCCAATTATATAAGGATGCCGCCTTTGAAATAAATGCCCTGAGTAAACATCGTGAAGGGTTATTAAAGTTGGGCGCCAGCACTACGGTATCCCAATATATCGCAGCACCGCTGCTGGCGCAGTTCAGGAATAAGTTCCCTGATGTGCAATTGAGCCTGATCACCGCAAATACCGAGCATATTGAAGGCGAGCTGTTAGCCAAAAATATCGAGATGGGTATTATCGAAGGCTACGCTAAAAATCCCGAGATCAGTTATGAACCATTTTTACGTGATGAGCTGGTTTTGGTTTGCGGCAGTAAGCATCCGTTGGCCAATCGGTCGGAATTAACGGTGGATGAATTGAAAAATATCCGTTTTGTGATGCGTGAGCACGGTTCAGGAACGCTGGATGTGATTGAGCATGCTTTAAAAGGCGTGGGATTGAACATTGGTGATTTGCAGGTTGAGATACGGCTGGGCAGTACCGAAAGCATTAAATCATACTTGATGAATGCACCCTGCATGGCGTTCATATCCATTCATGCGGTAACAGATGAAGTGAAAAGCGGTCAGCTTAAAATTATTGATGTGGATGGATTGAGCATTGAGCGCAGTTTTTATCTCATCAGCCTGAAAGGAAAGATCACCGGTTTGGCAGATTTATTTTTCAACTTTTGCAAGCATTATAACTTAAAGTTATAGCGGATTAAAATTTGCGATTTTTAGACCGGCTGCATTAGGCCCACCTTTGTGCTATTAAAATTCAATATTATGAATAGCACAGAAATAAACATCGACCATCATTCTATACTTAACACGCACATTCGCAAAGCCGTTTTTATAATAGCCGCAGTTATTTGTTTATTGCCGGCGGTTACGCCGCCTGTAGCCTTATTATTAGGCTTGATATTGGCCCAGCTCATCGAAAACCCTTATCATGCCATCGCCCATAAAGCCACCAATTGGTTGCTGAAGATTTCGGTTGTAGGGTTGGGTTTTGGCATGAATGTTTTCAGCGCGATAAAGGCCGGGCGCGAAGGCGTTTTATTTACCATCGGTTCTATAACTTTAGTGTTCATCGCCGGCACTTTGGCCGGTAAGTTTTTTAAAACGGATAAGAAAACCTCTCTATTGATCTCGGCAGGTACGGCTATATGTGGCGGCAGCGCTATTGCGGCCTTATCGCCCGTAATAAAAGCTAATGATAAGCAAATATCAGTTTCATTGGGCGCGATATTTATACTCAACTCCATTGCGCTGTTTGTTTTCCCGGTGATAGGGCATGGGCTGCACCTTTCGCAAACCCAATTTGGTTTATGGTGCGCACTGGCTATTCATGATACCAGCTCGGTGGTTGGCACTGCTTCCAAATACGGCGCTGTTGCTTTACAAACTGCTACAACAGTAAAACTGGCAAGGGCATTATGGATAATACCGGTAGCATTCATCACCGCATTCCTTTTTAAAACCGACCGGAAAAATATCCGCATCCCTTATTTTATAGGCCTGTTTGTACTGGCTATGCTGGTAAACACTTACGTGCCTTTTGTAAAACCAGTAGTGCCTTATATTACAACTTTGGCAAAAACCGGCCTTACACTTACTTTATTCCTTATCGGCACCAGCCTGTCATTTAAAACGCTAAGATCGGTAGGCGTAAAGCCTTTATTACAGGCCGTAATACTTTGGGTTTTGATATCGGGTGTTTCGCTATGGGCTGTGATGAGCTTTTAATCATTCCAAATGATTTTGCTAAAAATATTAGGATTTTAGTTCTCTAATCTGCACATTTGCAAATCTGCAATCGGCACATCAAAACATGGCCAAAACCAAAATAGCATATTTCTGCCAGAGCTGCGGCTTCGAATCGCCAAAATGGCTGGGCAAATGCCCGTCGTGCCAGCAGTGGAATACGTTTGCGGAGGAAATCATCGAAAAAGCCAACAGCTCTATCCCCGATTGGAAAGCGCCGTCAACTTCTCTTCAGCGTTCCAATAAGCCTACGCCGGTTTCGGAGATCACTTTCAACGAGGAAGACCGTATCCTTACGCCCGACAATGAATTTAACCGTGTACTTGGGGGTGGTATTGTCGCGGGTTCACTGGTGCTGATCGGCGGTGAGCCGGGCATTGGAAAATCAACCCTGATGCTGCAGCTGGCTTTGAACATGCCGGGTATGAAAGTGCTTTATATTTCGGGCGAGGAAAGCGAGCGGCAGATCAAGATGAGGGCGGAAAGGTTAGCCCCCCAACCCCCTAAAGGGGGAGCAATAGGCGATGGTTGCTTTATTTTAACAGAAACCTCCACCCAAAATATATTCAAGCAAATAGAAAAACTGGAGCCTGATTTGGTGGTGGTTGATTCTATTCAAACCTTATATTCTTCACATATCGAATCTACGCCGGGCAGTGTATCGCAGGTGCGGGAATGTACCGCCGAGTTGCTTCGTTTTGCAAAAGAAAGCTCAACCCCGGTATTTTTAATAGGCCATATTACCAAAGACGGCACCATAGCCGGTCCAAAGATACTGGAGCACATGGTTGACACCGTTTTGCAGTTCGAGGGCGACAGGCACCATGTTTACCGCATTTTAAGGGCTGTGAAGAACCGTTTCGGCTCGGCATCGGAGCTGGGTATTTATGAAATGTTGGGCGAGGGTCTGCGCGAAGTATCAAACCCATCGGAAATATTGCTTTCGCAGCGGGATGAGAATTTGAGCGGTATAACTATTTCAGCTACGCTTGAGGGGATGCGGCCCATGCTCATCGAAACACAGGCATTGGTAAGCCCGTCGGCGTACGGAACGCCGCAGCGTACGGCAACAGGGTTTGATACAAGGCGAATGAACATGTTGCTGGCTGTACTGGAAAAAAGGTGCGGCTTTAAATTAGGGGCACAGGATGTATTTTTAAATATTACCGGCGGTATACGTGTTGAAGACCCGGCTATTGACCTTGGGCTGGCAGCAGCCATCGTATCCTCTCATGAGGATATCCCAATTCCGTTTAAAACCTGTTTTGCGGGCGAGATAGGGCTTTCGGGCGAGATAAGGGCCGTAAACCGTATTGAGCAGCGTATCGCAGAAGCACAAAAGCTGGGATTTGAGCAAATATTTATCTCTAAATATAACCTCCCAGCAGGCGGAAAAGATAAAAAGCAGATCGACCTTTCGCGCTACAATATACAGGTAAAAACAGCCGGCAACATTGAAGAAGTATTTGCCATGCTGTTCGGCTAAGCCTTTATATAGTCCTTATAAATTTGTTACGATCTTCCTGATGACATTATTGCTGTAATCGGCTACATAAACATTCCCCTGTGCGTCAACAGCTACGCCCTGCGGATTATTGAATAGTGCAGAAGTACCCGCACCATCCTGGTAACCATAAATATTAGAGGTACCTGCAAGTATATATACTATATTATTTGTAGTGGTAAACTCAATTATGCGGCCTGTTTCATCGGCTATGTACAAGTTATCATTGGTGTCAACATATACAGCGACCGGCGTACCGATAAGGGTTGTTTGTATCGAACCGCCAAGCAGCGTGGTTACCACACCTGCAGAAGTGATCTTGCGTATGCAATAATTCTTCAGGTCGGCTACGTAAACATTGCCTTTTGAATCTACAGCTACATCATTTGGGGAGTTAAATACTGCCGCCGTTCCGGTAGCATTATAAAGTCCTATTTCACCATAATAACCGGCAAACGTACTTACAACACCCGCTGTATTAATTTTACGTATTACATTATTATCGCGGTCGGCAACATAAACCACACCGTTTGCATCTACGCAAACGCCTTGCGGATAATTAAATTCGGCTACGGTGTCTGCCCCGTTTACATAACCGCGAATGCCATTGCCTGCATAAGTAGTTACTATACCGGCTGCCGATATTTTACGTATACGGCTATTGCCCAGGTCGGCTACAAAAATATCGCCTTGTTTATCAATGCCCAGGCCTTGCGGTGCATAAAATTCAGCAGTAGCTGCAGGGCCGTTTGTATAGCCTGCATTGCCATCACCGGCGTAAGTGGTTACTACCCCGCCCGGTGTTATTTTGCGTATAACGTTATTAAAGCCATCGGCCACATAAACATTTCCTGCAGCATCGGTAACTACACTCTGTGGGTTGCTAAATAAAGCGCCGGTACCAGTACCATTAGCGTAGCCGCCTCCAACACTCCCGGCAAGCGTACTTACAGTTGAAGTTATTGAACCTATGGTTGCACTGGTAGTGAATTTTACTACATTACCATAAGCTGTGCCCGCACTATTAGTGGCATATGCGCGTAAATAATAGGTTGTGGAAGGCAATAAGCTGGTAATCTTGCTGGTAAAAGTTTTAGTGCCGGCATTATCAAAGCTTAATGTATCTATAGTGAATGAGTTTGCCGTTGTGGGTGTTTGATTTGACGAACTATAACAAACCCCTGCATTTAAAATATTTGCGCCGCCATTGGAGGTTATAATGCCCCCGCTTTGCGCGGTTGTTGAAGTGAGGTTAGCAATAAAACTGTTTGTGGTGATAGTTGCCACACTTGCAGGACTGGCGGTATTGCCGCCTTTAACGCAGCCACTTAACAATGCTATAACAGAAAGAGAAAATAACGATATAAAAACGTTGTTTACCAGGGACTTTTTTGTGAACACGTACAAAGAATTATTACTTATTAAAAATTTTATCATAAACTATCCTGCAAAGATACAACACATAGCCATTGCGGGCAAAAGTATCGCTAAGGTATTGTATTGTACCCATATGTCTGTAATTTTTTAAATACTTTCACATTTTTTAACGTTTCGCCCCTTTGATGTAATGGTTTTGAAACCATGGCAGTGCTTTGTTGTTGTACCTAAACCAGATATACTAACTATGAAAACACTAACATTATTATCCGCCCTGTTATTTTCATTAGCGGTAAGGGCGCAAACGCCGCATACCATGGTTTACGGAACAAAGCCCAATAGCGCAGGCATGATGGATGCCTCAAAAGTAAACGACTTTATGGGCAATAAAACCCGCGTAAGCACCACCTTGCACGGTAAGGTAATAAAAGTAACCAAAACCAAAGGCGGCTGGTTTGAACTGGATGCCGGCAACGGTAAGATCATCGGCGCACATTTTAAAACTTATGATATAACGTTGCCCATGAGCATTGCAGGCCATTATGTAATTGCCGAAGGCATTGTATCGAAACAATTTGTAGCTGATAGCAACCAGCACCTGGCAGGAGATAATACCAAGCAGCAGAAGGATCAGCCGTCACAAAATTTGAGCTTTGAGGTTACAGGGCTGCAGGTGGAATAGGAAGGTAAAGGGTTAAAGGCGAAAGGTAAAGGGTAAAATACTTTTAGATTCTGCCTTTCGCCTTTAACCCTTTACCTTTCACCTTAAATTATTTACTCAGATACATCGATTTTTCCTTATACAAGTTCCTAAAGTAAGGATCCTGTAAATTAGGAATAAACCGTATGGCCTCACCGGTTGATTTCATTTCCGGGCCGAGCTCTTTGTTTACTTCGGGGAATTTATCGAAGGAAAATACAGGCTCTTTTATCGCATAGCCCCACAATTTGCGTTCGATGGTGAAATCCTTCAGCTTATTTACACCCAACATTACTTTAGCGGCGATGTTGATATATGGCACGTCATAAGCCTTAGCTATAAACGGTACCGTACGTGATGCACGTGGGTTGGCTTCGATCACATATACCTTGTCTTTTTTGATAGCGAACTGGATGTTCAACAGGCCGCGCACATTCAGTGCTTTGGCGATTTTCTTAGTATATTCTTCCATCTGTTCGATCACACTGTCTGAAAGGTCGAATACAGGCAGTACTGCGTAAGAGTCGCCAGAGTGGATACCGGCAGGCTCGATGTGCTCCATCATACCTATAATATGCACGTCATCGCCATCAGAGATCGAGTCAGATTCAGCTTCTGCCGCACGGTCGAGGAAATGGTCTATCAGTACGCGGTTGCCAGGCAAGTTCTTTAGCAAACTTACTACTGCTTTTTCAAGGTCTTCATCGTTTATCACAATGCTCATGCCCTGGCCGCCTAACACGTAACTTGGACGAACCAGTACCGGGTAACCTACCTGGTGGGCAACCTCAAGCGCTTCTTCGGCACTTTCGGCTACACCATATAATGGGTAGGGGATATCGAGGTCTTTCAGCAGGTCGGAGAAACGGCCGCGGTCTTCGGCAATATCCATGTCATTAAACGATGTGCCGATGATGCGGATGCCATGCTGGTGCATTTTCTCTGCCATTTTCAAAGCAGTTTGACCGCCTAACTGAACGATAACACCGTAAGGCTGTTCCAATTCGATGATTTCGCGCACATGCTCCCAGTACACCGGCTCAAAGTACAGCTTGTCGGCCATGTTGAAATCGGTAGATACCGTTTCGGGGTTACAGTTGATCATGATGGCTTCAAAACCTGATTCCTTTGCAGCAAGCAGGCCGTGCACGCAACTATAATCAAACTCGATGCCCTGGCCGATACGGTTAGGGCCTGAACCTAATACGATGACCTTTTTCCTGTCGGATGCTATCGATTCGTTTTCGCCTTCGTAGGTTGAGTAATAGTATGGTGTTTGCGCGGCAAATTCGGCAGCGCAGGTATCAACCATTTTATAAACGCGGCGTATGCCTAATGCTTTGCGGCGCTGGTAAACATCCTCCTCTGTTACATTGCCTAAAATGTAGGCGATCTGTGTATCGGAAAACCCTTTTTGTTTAAGGCTGAAGAAGAAGTCTTCCGGTATATTATTTAATGAATAACGGCGCAGCTCATTTTCCATGTTTACCACGTCCATTATCTGGTTCAGGAACCAGCGGTCGATCTTGGTAGCTTTACGCACCGATTCGATGGGCACACCCAAACTCAGCGCATCATATATATGGAACAGCCTGTCCCAGCTAGGGTGCTCCAGGCTGTACATAATTTCTTCCAGGTTGCGGCTTTGGCGGCCATCGGCGCCTAAACCGGCACGGCCGATCTCCAGCGACTGGCAGGCTTTCTGCAAGGCCTCGATAAAGCTGCGGCCTATGCCCATTACCTCACCTACCGATTTCATCTGCAGGCCAAGCTCGCGGTTAGCGCCTTTAAATTTATCAAAGTTCCAGCGCGGTATTTTAACGATCACGTAATCCAGCGTAGGCTCAAAATAAGCCGAAGTTGTTTTGGTGATCTGGTTTTCAATTTCATCAAGGTTGTAACCGATGGCCAGCTTGGCAGCTATTTTAGCGATTGGGTAACCGGTAGCTTTTGATGCCAGTGCCGATGAGCGCGAAACACGCGGGTTAATTTCTATGGCGATGATCTCTTCATTGGCCGGGTTAACCGAAAACTGTACGTTACAGCCACCCGCGAAATTACCGATGGCGCGCATCATTTTGATGGCCTGGTTACGCATGCTCTGGTAGCAGCGGTCGCTCAGGGTCATGGCCGGGGCTACTGTTATCGAGTCGCCGGTATGGATGCCCATCGGGTCGAAATTCTCGATGGAGCAGATGATAATTACGTTGTCGTTATTATCGCGAAGCAATTCCAGCTCATATTCTTTCCAGCCTAAAACAGCCTGTTCAACCAAAACTTCGTGAGTTGGCGATGCCTGCAAGCCGCGACTTAGCGCCGTATCAAAATCTTCTTTTCTATGTACAAAGCCTGCTCCCTTACCGCCTAAAGTATAGCTCGGGCGAATAACCAGCGGGAAGCCGATATGCTGCGCGGCCTCTTTACCTTCTAAAAACGAGTTGGCAATTTTTGAAGTAGCCACCCCAACACCAATATCCACCATCAACTGGCGGAAGGCTTCGCGGTTCTCCGTTTTCTCAATTGCGGCAAGGTCGACACCAACTATCCTAACACCGTACTTTTCCCAGATACCG
>Ga0302315_10004929_pt1 | contig 11537 bp, 15 predicted proteins | sample III_Palsa_N3_1_FD_200532 | JGI IMG/M metagenome (GOLD analysis project Ga0302315, IMG submission 200532) | Peat permafrost microbial communities from Stordalen Mire near Abisko, Sweden - III_Palsa_N3_1 | ecosystem: Environmental > Terrestrial > Soil > Palsa > Peat permafrost | place: Sweden... | reverse complement strand
AGTTTGATTGCAGATCAGCGTATTTTTTATTGCTGACACAACCCTGGGTTAACGCTGCTAATACAAAAAGCAGTAACGGTAACATTATTTTAATTTTCATAGTTATGGGTTATTAACGGCTAATCATAAACCATTTATGATCAACATTGCTATAACAACTCAAAAATTGTAATGTTTAGTATATTTATATAACCTATAGTAACCGTTAAAATTCGACTCAAATAATATATTTGCCTAAATTTTATATAACCCCCATGAGCGATTTAAACAACACCGTAAAACACAATAGTTATTTTGAAGGCACAGTACAAAGCCTGGGCCTGGATACCGATAAAGGGCATGCAACAGTAGGTGTAATGAAAAAAGGAACCTACCAGTTCTCAACATCTACCGTTGAAACTATCATCGTGGTTTCGGGTGTAATGAATATTAAACTGGCTGATAGCGAATGGACCAAATACACTGAGCAGGGAAAATTTGAGGTAGCTGCTAATTCAAAATTTGATATTGTGTGTGATACAGATGTGGCTTACATCTGCTATTATGCATAATATTAACTAAAATCAACACGGAAGATGTGTAATTCATTATCCATTGAATAACATATCTTCCATTTATAACGGCTGCAAATATTTTTTACGATAGCTAAACCCAAACCTGTACCTTCTGATTTATTACTTTTTTGGAAACGTTCAAAAATGGTATCGGTATTCATTATTTGCGGCAGGCCATTGTTTTTAAACACAAGTTGCTCTTCGGTTAAAGTAATAATTAGTTTACCACCGGTTACGTTATGCCTTATCGCGTTACTAAATAAGTTATTCAATAATATATCAATCAGGTATTTACTTGCTGTAATTTCTTTAGGTAAAAGATCTGCTTCCAGCTCGATTTTTTTATTGGTGATGAGTTCGTTAAATTGCTGTATTTTATCCTCAACTAACGTTTTTAAGTTAAAGGTATCAACATCATCAATCAAATTATTTTCAATCTTAACCAGCAATAATAATGATTGGTTAAGCCTTGCTAATTTACTGGTAGCCGCGTAAATATCATTAATCTGCCCATACTGTTCCGGTTTTAACGTTTCATCCTGGATAAGCATATCCAGCTTTGAGGTAATTACAGCCAAAGGTGTTTGCATCTCGTGCGATGCATTATCAGTATATTGTTTAAGGTTTTGGAAATCGTTTTTCACGTTTGATGCCATGGTTAGCACCACTGCATTTAGCTCATTAAACTCATCAACTTTAGTGTCAATTAGCTCAAGGTTCTTTTCATCAGAAATATTAAATGATTTTATTTCGATCAGCGTTTTATAGAATGGTTTCCACAAGCCGTTTAAAATAAAACGATTGGTTAAAAAGAGTATAAATACCAGTACAACCATTAAGCCTATGGTAATCAAGCTTATAAATTGTATGAGGTACTCGGTTGCTTCCCTGGATTCAGTAATTACAACTTCATAATGCTGATTACCTAATGAAACAAGCCCCGATACCGCCCGGCCTGGTTGGCTCTCATCTTCTTTCGGATTAACATAAGTAGTATCAAAATACCTAACCGGCAGCTCTATTTTATTGGTTTTTATAAAAACAGTTATATCTTCATCAAAATCCAGTTGTTTGGGTAGATGATGATTGGTATTAATATATGCTGTTACTTCTTCAATTTCTTCGCCCAGATCATTATCAAGTTGCGTTCGGGCAATGTAATTTATCGTAAAAAAATAAATTATGCTACCAATAATCAATACTGTTACCGCGATGATTATACTGGCCCTGGTATACTGTTCCGAAAGCTTCATTCTGCCAAAAATTTGTACCCTATACCATAAACTGATTTTAGATAATCTTTACAACCTGCATCTAAAATCTTCTTTCTCAAATTTTTAACATGCGTATAAATAAAATCGAAGTTATTGTGCATATCCATTTCATCGCCCCATAAATGTTCAGCTATGGCATTTTTAGCAATTACTTTTCCTTTGTTGGCAATAAAATATAATAGCATATCATATTCTTTGCGGGTTAAAACAATTGGTGATCCCTTTATAGATACAACTCTGCCGGGCAAATCAATATTTATTTCGTTAAAAACCAACACATTGCTGCCATTTGTGGTTTTTCGTCTGTAAACAGATGATACCCTTGCTTTAAGTTCAGATAAGTGAAATGGTTTAGTTAGATAATCATCGGCACCAATATTCAGACCCCTGATTTTATCATCCAAAGAGTTACGTGCTGAGATGATCAATACGGCTTCGTCTTTCTTGTTTTTTTTCAGAAAATCCAACACCGCGAAACCATCCCCATCAGGCAAGCCTATATCTAACAGAACACAATCATAATCATAGTTAGATAGCTTATATATGGCGTCAGCCAGCGTGGCACAGCTTTCACAAACATTACCATCATTAAAATATGACATAATATTTTCTCGAAGCCCCTGCTCGTCCTCTATTACAAGTAGTTTCAATTATTTTTTTTAAACAAATATAGCATTCGAAATCAGTAGAAATTCTGAAGTTTTTATTGGTTTTGATGGATTGATCCTAGTGCCCGGCAGCTTTTTTATGGGTGATTAAGCTATGATCAATGTTTTTCCAGCAATAGTATCCAAAATAGGCTATGTACAGGTAGCATATCAGCGGCACTATCATCGCTTTTTGTATACCGATAATATCAGCAAGAGCGCCTTGTAACACCGGCACCAATGCACCACCAAGTATAGCCATTACCAGTAATGATGAACCCTGACTAGTATATTTACCCAAACCGGATATAGAAAGTGTATAGATATTGGAATACATGATTGAGTTAAATATACCTACACCTATAATTGCCCACATGGCTATATGCCCCATAAAGAAGATAGCAGCGCCAACAAGTACAATGTTTATAATAGCGAAAATAAACAACGTACGCGCCGCGGCTGATTTACCCAATAAAAACCCGATGAGGTTAAGAAGCATAAATATCAGATAGGGATAAATATCGGCAAAAGTCAAATTAACAATGCTTAAGATCAACGCAAAAACCAATACTGATGTAGCTACCATATAAAAGCCTTTTTTCAGCGGCGGCAATCCCTGGCTTAAGGATATAGCGCCGATAAACCTGCCAATCATGGCCCCACCCCAATAAAGCGCCAGGAAGTTTTTACTAATGGACTCCGACAGGCCCGCGATATTGTTTTGTTTCAGAAATATAATGATGAAACTACCAATAGCTACTTCACCTCCCACATAAAAAAATATGCCGAATATGCCCCGTTTAAGCTGCGGAAACTTTAATGCGCCTAAACCTTTTTCTGCTGTATCATCGTTTGTAAAAACGGGCAGTTTTACTTTATATATAATCAGCCCAAGTAATAAGAATAGTACCGCGAATATAAGGTAAGGGATTTTGGTTGAGTTTGCTGAGATATGGCCCTTATCAGCAAAAAACTCCAGGATCATATATCCGCCCAAAACCGGGGCTATAGTGGTACCGAAAGAGTTAAACCCTTGTGTTAAGTTTAAACGGCTTGATGCCGTTTCTTCTGATCCTAATAAGGAAACGTAGGCATTAGCGGCAATTTGTAATAGTGTAAAGCCTAAACCTAGCGTAAATAAGGCGACCAAGAACACGCCATATACCGAAAGGCTGGCGGCCGGATAGAACAAGCCGCAACCAATTGCCGAAATAAGCAAGCCTAACAAAATACCATTTTTATACCCGATCTTATTTATCGGGTCGCCTTTAAAGTAGGATATTAGGAAGTAGATAACTGAACCAATGAAATATGCACCAAAAAAACAAAACTGCACCAGCATTGATTGGGTATAACTTAACTGAAACAGCGACCGAAGATGCGGGATCAGGATGTCGTTCATGCTGGTGATAAATCCCCACATAAAAAACAGTGAGGTAAGTGTAATCAGAGGGATAAGATTGTTCTTTTGCTTTTCCATTTTTTATAATTGGCGGACTAAATTGCTATTTTTCTTACTTAAAACAATGTTATTCTAAAATTATTTACGGTGCATATTGTAATTAGTACACTATAGTTACATTATGGTATTTAATACTTGCTTATTTTCGCATAGGTTATCTACCCAACACCAGATTGCTATGAGATATATTTATAAGGTTGCCGTTTTATTACTTTTTATATTCTGCGATATTAACTCGTATGCACAGGTAACAGAGCTTATAAACGAACTGCATCATCCTGACAATAAAAAAATTATGGTTGCTGCGCACCGGGGCGATTGGCGGAATGCACCTGAAAATTCACTCCAGGCATATAAGCTGGCCATAGAAATGGGTGTTGACGTTATTGAAGTCGACCTGAACAAAACCAGTGATGGCGTAATTGTAATTATGCATGATGGAACTATTGACAGGACAACCGACGGCACCGGAAAACCAAGTGATTATACCCTTAAAGAGCTTAAAAAATTTCACCTGAAAAATGGTTTGGGGATAACGACAACGCACACCATACCAACATTAGAGGAAGTAATGAGATTGGCAAAAGGTAAGGTGCTTGTGAACCTTGATAAGAGCTATCCATATTACAACGAAGCTTATAAGATATTAAAAGAAACAGGTACGGTGAATCAAGCCATATTTAAAACTGATGAACATTATCAAACTGTAAGGAATAAATATCATAAACTACTAGATAGCATCACCTTTATGCCGGTGATATGGCTTAACGAGCCTGTAGCCAAACAAACTATTATTGATTATCAACAAGCAATAAACCCCATAGCATTTGAACTTATTTTTGATCAGGATACTTCAAAAATTCTTGCTAACAATAGCTTTATAAAAGCACATGGCTCAAGAATTTGGATAAATGCCATGTGGGTCAGCCTAAATGGAGGCCATACCGACGATATGGCGGTAGAACAAAACGACACAAAGGATAGCTGGGACTGGCTGATTGCCCACGGAGCTACTATTATTCAAACCGACAGGCCAAAAGAGCTTTTAAACTATCTGCGTAAAAAATCATTACACAAATAGTATAAGATGGAAAAATAATCTTAATACCACGGTGGTAGTTTTTTTAAATCATGACTGTATATATGGGTAATATCTCTATCGGTGTATACAGGAATTCTCAATATACAGTTTATATTACTTTCGAGGCTATTAGAAGATAACTCGTGGTCAAACCTTGGGTTGGTGCCTGAAAGGAATCTCACCTCTTTAGTATTATCAATAAAGCTGAACATTATATTTACTATCCCCAAAAAATGTCGTTCCGTCCCGGCGATATAACGTAAATAAACCGGCGTTGGATCATATACATATTTGTATGTATTGGCGGGATCAGGCATATCATGACCAAATTCTTTTTTCACCAATTCAATATCATACGCCTTGATTTGTTCTATCGAGTCAAACTGCCTGAATGTTAAATATAAATCTGAATCATAAATTGGGTAAACAGATTTATCTTCATCTTCTTCATCGTCGGTATACAGCCGCCGGTATAGAATATAATGTGCACCCGCCTGCCTTTCATGATCGTAACTAAAAGTAATCTCTACAAAGAGGTGCTCAGTTTTTGTATAGACCTTAAGTGTTCTGTCCATAATTGCAATAAGGTAAATAAGCGTATACCTTAGTCTAAGGTAATGGTTTATTTTATTTGTTACATCTGTCGAATAAATGTAACAGAGAAATTACTTTTAAAGCCTTTTACCATATCCTTCTCTTTCCCCAATTCTATGGAAAGGTGAAGCACAAAGCCCTCAATTATGTTAGAAATGGGACAAAATTTTTCTGAAGATTTTGTCCCATTAAAAGTATTTAATTCATTTGTATCATCGGTTCAACCTTTTTCCATCCAGATCAGGAAGGAATGCAGTTAATACACCAATTAATGGCAGGAAGGCGCATATTTTAAAAACCAGGGCAATACTGGTCATATCAGCAAGTTTGCCCAAAACAGCAGATCCAAGTCCGCCCATACCAAAAGCAAGCCCAAAAAACAGGCCAGATATTAGCCCGAGCTTTCCGGGCACCAATTCCGTGGCGTAAACCAGAATTGCTGAGAATGCCGATGAAATAATCAAGCCAATTGTAACGGACAAAACGCCTGTCCAAAATAAAGAGGCATAAGGCAATAATAAGGTGAATGGAGCCACCCCTAATATAGAAATCCAAATAACATACTTACGACCAAAACGATCGCCTAATGGCCCACCGATAAGTGTACCCAAAGCTACTGCACCTAAAAATGCGAACAGGTAAATCTGTGATTGCTGAATAGAAACATGAAATTTATCGATCAGAAAGAAAGTATAATAACTTGTAATACTGGCCAGGTAAAAGTATTTGGAGAAAATAAGTACCATAAGAATACTTAGTGAAAAGATTACTTTTTTACGGGAGAGGTTATGATAAAACTCCTCCTTTGCTACTTTTTTATTCAGTGCCATGCTATTTAAATGCCCACGGTACCATTGGGCTATCCGGAACAATACAGCTATTCCGATGAGTGCGATCAAACAAAACCAAATGACATTTGATTGCCCATACGGAATAACGATTAGCGCGGCGAGTAAGGGACCAATGGCACTTCCCGCATTTCCACCTAATTGAAAGATCGATTGTGCCAGTCCTTTTTTACCACCGGATGCTAAATACGCAACCCTGGAAGATTCCGGGTGGAATATAGAAGAGCCTATCCCGATCAACCCCACAGATAACAGGATGTTATAAAAACTTGATGCCTGTGAAACGGCAAGCAGCCCAATCAGTGTAAAACCCATTCCGACAGCCAGTGAATAAGGCCGGGGTTTGCGGTCGGTATAAAATCCGACAAAAGGTTGTAAAATAGAAGCAGTCATTTGGTAAGTAAACGTAATAAAACCAATTTGAGTAAAGCTTAAATGGTAACGATCCTTAATCAAAGGGTAGATGGATGGAATCACCGATTGCAGCATATCATTAATTAGATGCGCAAAGCTGATGGTGAAAAGAATTGAAAACACAGTTTGCTGTGCAAACTGTTTGGATTCGGTGGCAAAAGTAGCAGATTTAGTTTCCATAATGAGTAAAATAAACAATAAACATCATAACATCAGATGAATTAATTAATAAAAAAAATTATTGATAAACACGGCCGATAATTTTGGCGGCAGTGTTCCATGCCTGCCTGGAATCACAAGCTATAATATCAGCCAATAATTGTTCGTGTGAATCTTGGGTTTCTATAAATATTTGCGTGTCGGGGTAAATGCTAAGAAACCATTTTCTTAAATGGATTGCCGTTGCTTTATACAAATCAAACAATATCTCACTTTTAGCGGCTTCTGCTATTGCAATATGGAACTGTATATCTGCCTCAATACAAGCCTCTACCAAATTATCAAGACCTGCTTGTTTCCTAACAGCAAGATGCTTTTTGAGGTTAACAATATCCATTTCCGAACGGTTAATTGCCGCCTTTTCCGCTATTTTCATTTCTACCAGCTGCCGAACTTCATCCAGTTCCTGAAAGTTGGTACGATTAATACGATGATCCAGCGATTCCCCAATACCACCCGTTTGCTCAACAAAAGTCCCCGCCCCCTGCTGAATACGCAGCAAACCTAATTGCACCAAATGTTTGGTAGCCTCCCTGATAGAGGAACGCCCTACCCCAAAGCTTTTCATTAACTCCGGCTCTGTGGGCATCTTTTCACCAATCTTGTAATGGCCTGATGATATTTGCTCTTTTAGCTTATCTGCGATTACTTCAGCAAGTGATTTTTTTACTATTAAGTTATTCATAGTGATTATAACATCAGATGAATTCAAAAGTAATATTTATCTATATTAAAAAAGAATTTATTCAAAATCATTTTTAGGTTCACTAAGCGATTAAGGGCAATAATTTAGGTAACTATATATTTTGATGTACCAATTTAATTACTTATCTTTAATGTATAATCAGATAAAGGTATGGAAACTACTGAAAAACAAACCACTTTTAATTCTTTCTACCAAATGCTGGAAGCATTGCCTAATGAGAATGCTTGCCGTTTGTTCTTAGAAGATTTACGCTGGAATAGTACACCTGTTTGCCCTCATTGCGGTTCTGTTAATGGTAGCCATTATAAGCTTAACGTTAAAGGCGAATTTAAAGGCTTATACAAGTGCAAAGATTGCCGGGAACGCTTTACTGTAACCGTTGGTACTATGTTCGAGGGTTCACACGTTCCACTTCGTAAATGGTTCATTGCTATCTATATCTTTTCTGCTCATAAAAAAGGTATTTCTTCTATCCAGTTAGGTAAGGATTTGGGTATTACTCAAAAAAGTGCTTGGTTTATGCTTAGTCGTTTACGTGCTAACTTTCAGGCTAAATCTGATTTTAAATTCGAGGGAATTGTAGAGGCAGACGAATCATTTATTGGAGGGAAAAACAAAAATCGCCATGCCAATAAAAAAATACAGGGCTCACAAGGCCGTAGTGCTGCCGACAAAACTCCTGTCATTGGTGTAGCGCAAAGACAAATTACTGAAATTATTGAACGTCCACATAAAGTAATTCCGGGACGTATTGTTAAGGAGAAAGTCATTAAGCAACAATCCTTAGTTAGCTGTAATGTAGTAGGCGATACTTCTGCCGAAACTATACAGCCACTTATGCTATCACAGATTAAAGCAGATAGCAAAATCATTACTGATGCCTACCGTTCTTACATTGGTTTGAATAACAATTTTACCCATGTTTCAATTAAGCATACTGACGGTAATTATGTTACCATTGGCGAAGATCACACTAATACTATTGAGGGTTTTTGGAGTTTGCTTAAACGTGGTATTATAGGCATATACCATAATGTTAGCCCTAAACACCTAAGTAAATATTGTGATGAATTTACTTATCGATACAACCAAAGGTTAACTACTGACAGCGAAAAATTTAGCCTTTCTCTACTTCGTGCTGATAGTAGATTGACCTATAAAGAACTTATTCAGAAGTAGGCTTATTTAACATTATCAGTTCACGGGTATCCTTAAATCTGGCCCCTGCTTTGATTGCCATCTCTACCTTATCTCCTATCAGGTTATAATACTTATGCCTGTAATCATTAAATCTTTTTCGCTCTAATCCAATTGCCCCAGCCAATGCGTGCAATTCTTCTTCTGTATCTGCTAACAAGTGGATACCATCGGTGTATACTGCCATTATCTCAACATTTTTTAAACACTATTGCTGCAATTATTGCTGCCAGCACTGGATAAACAATCTTATTTATGAAATCTTTTCTCATCCATTTTCTTACAGATGGAATTCCCTTTTGGAGGGTCGTATTATATGGATTCTTCCTTTTTACAGTCGGAAGATTGATTGGCAATCGTTCTTCTAACGAAACGGATTCCTGATACTCACTATCTCTTAAGTCAGGTATACTTGCATCGAGTATACCGTTTTTATGTTTAATCCATACACTATATGGCATCCCAAATTCAGCTATCTCATAGCCCAATGGGGTTAATTCAATCATATCTCTGATCTGTTCGTTCTGTTGTATAATACCATTGGCTAACATTTCCTGTTTTGCTACTACAAATTCGGAATTCATTTCATAGATATGCTTGCGCCCATTTTGGTATAAATCTAAAATTATAGAATCAATCCAGTAGTTTTTGTCCACATGATTATAATTGGTGACTGCAATTTAATAATTGCCCGGGTAATTGCCGCGGTAAATTATTACTTTTGGGTTTAAAATATTGTACTCAATCTTTATTGCATCCTTAAAATACCACAAATAATGATGCTCGCAATAAAGGCTCTGTATGTCAGAAATGGCGTAGCTGTGTCTTTATGCGAGTTAGGGAGTGGTATCCCAAAGGGTGCGTAGGATAATCGGTTACGCCATAATTTTTAACCCTTAAAATACCATATCATGAAAGTTCTATTTAACGTTATCAAAACAGCTGTATTTATAGTTGTTATTTACTTTTTGTTAGCACTTGTATTCTATTGTTTTGGTTTATTTGCTATAAAGTCAACAATTATTGTAGGTAATCTAAAAGATACTATGAACCCATTTGCATTTTGGATTATCTTTTTGTTTGTAGGCATTATGATACTATCTCTATTTTGGTATATCCTAAAAGTCATTGTCTCTATGAGTATAGGCATTATATCAATATTATGTCCTTACAGATTATTTGCAGCATGGTTTACTGGCATTCTTTCCATAATATACGCCCTTTGCTTTTTATATGGATTTTGGTTCGTTGGCTCAGATACTATAAATTCTGGAAGTGTATTTTTAGGGATAATACTTACAGGCGCATCTTTTGAATTATGCATAGTCCTGGTAAAAGCAGTATTGATAAGTTCTTTAACAATAGATGAATTGAAAAATTCATAATCAATGAAAATCTTTATCAAAATAACCATTGTAGTAATAATTATTGCTGCAATGGTTAAAATGCCATACAGTTATTACCAGTTTATGAGAATAGTTGTATGCTCATTATTTATTTGGTTGGCCTATTTAGAGTATCAGGCCAAATCAATGAAAACAGTAGCTTTATATAGTATTTTAGCGATACTATTTAATCCCATTGATAAGATATATTTCAAAAAACCAATATGGGTTATAATCGATGAATTAACTATCGCTATTTTACTTATCTTATTGATAATTGACATTTTACCATTGCTAAAGAAAAGAAAAACCCCTTTTTAACCTATATTTGTTTAACTCATTCGTATTACATGGAAAAGAAACCAACTCCAAATAAAGGCTTATCCGATAAAGAACTTGTTACCAAGTATGAATCCGGTAAAATAAACCTCTCTGAAAAGTTAAAAGTCATGGTCAAATCTGATTCTCATACCGGAAAATTCAGCGACAATAAAATTCAAAAACCCAAAAAATAATTACCTTATTTACTATTTGGTACATCAAAATACATAGTTACCAATTGTTATAATAGGTCAGGCACCGGGGCAAAAGGTACAGAATAGCGGGATCCCATGGGATGATCAGAGCGGAAACGAATTAAGAAGATGGCTTGGTGTTAATAAGGAGCAGTTTTATAACGATCAATTATTTGCCTTGATACCTATGGGTTTCTGTTACCCGGGCAAAGGCATATCCGGCGATTTGCCACCACGTCCGGAATGTGCCCCGTTTTGGCATCGGCAATTGTTAAGCAACATGTCCGAGGTTAAATTAATCATACTTATTGGGCAGTATGCACAAAACTATTACTTGAAAGATTTAAAAAAGGCCACACTAACCGAAACTGTAAAAAGTTTCAATGATTATTTACCAACCTACTTACCGCTTGTACACCCATCTCCGCGTAATAAAATATGGCAAAAAAGAAATCCCTGGTTTGAATTAACAATGGTGCCCTTATTACAGCAAATGATAAATGAGATTATTGCAATACCTGAAATTTAATCACCATAAGTTCTACATACCCATGGTCTTGATTTTATAATATGATTTATAGGCGACAAGCCGTTTCAGCAAGTCGCTATTATCCTTTACTATTTTGGCCGCTTCTACCTCA
>Ga0302315_10004928_pt1 | contig 11538 bp, 7 predicted proteins | sample III_Palsa_N3_1_FD_200532 | JGI IMG/M metagenome (GOLD analysis project Ga0302315, IMG submission 200532) | Peat permafrost microbial communities from Stordalen Mire near Abisko, Sweden - III_Palsa_N3_1 | ecosystem: Environmental > Terrestrial > Soil > Palsa > Peat permafrost | place: Sweden... | reverse complement strand
ACAGCAGGATACAGCGGTTCGCGTTGTCTTCATAAAGCTGCTCCCTGGTGGTGCAGCCTGATATACACACCGGCCCCTCTACATTCAAAGTGACCGTTTTTAGGTTGCCCTTGCTGTCTTTCAGTGTGACCATTTTGGAGATCTTGCGCTTGCTTTGCAGTTCCCTAAGCGGGTATAGCACCGCTTCCGCGCCATCCATATCTTCGATCAGCAGTAATTTATGTTTCAGTTCTTCCTTGCCGAAGTAATAAAAGGCGTTCATGGAAAGCGTGGTAATCTCTATTTTGTCTTCTGCCGGCATCAGTTCCGATACCCTTTCCTGTAACCAGGTCTTGCCCGTACCGCTTGCGCCCAGGCACATCAGGTGCAGCGGTGTATGTCTTTTTCTTGAGGTATAGGTGAGGTAGGCGATCATGCTATTGGTTTCTTCGCCCACCAAACCGCTCCCGGCGATGGCCTGCTTGGTTCTTTCCAGTAAGTCCGGAGATTTTAACCAGGTTATCGCAGCTTTGCGCTCCTGCTCGGTGAGCTGCTTCTTTTCAACCTGCCTGGATTTCATCGCTTCCAGGCGTTCCGACCTGTAATTTTCTAAGGCAGTCGTTAACTTGCTGATGGCCGTGCTGATCTCGTTGGTGCTCATGTCTAGCGCTTCCGCTGATTTCTCGATCAGCTGCTCCGTCTGGATGCTGTTGTACAGGTCAAGGTTATGACGGAAAGCGATGTTTTATTATCCGTGCTGGTTAGCTTCAGCGTTACTTTCATCCGGTCTAAGCCCGTGAGTTTGATACCGCCAAGGATCGTAATGTGCAGTTTGTCGTCCAGGTAGATCAATAATTCTGTGTTATCCGTTATCAATTTCGCCATGTTGAAAAAAAGTTTTATGAGAACTATTCTACAAAAAGTAAACAATGATTTGTTTTTAACAAGAGAATGATAATTTTATTTATTAACTTTTGTTCTCTACATTTGATACAATCAATAGCGTTAAGCACGCTTTTGTGCATTATTATGAACATTGGCGACAAGATTACTGCATTACGAAAGGCTAAAAAGATATCACAAGCAGACCTGGCTAAGGAAGCGGGCGTGTCCCGCGAGATCATCGGGCGCTATGAACGCAACGAGGTTTCACCCTCGGTTGATGTGGCTAAAAAGATCGCTGATGCTTTCGAGGTATCGTTAGATTATTTGGCAGGCGGTAGTGATAAGGCCGCTTTTGACAAGCAGACCTTAAAGCTCATCGACGAGATCGAAGAACTCGAACCTTCTGTTAAAGATAAACTCATTTTTCTGGCGAATGCAATTATCAGAGATGCTAAAACTGGTAAAGCTTACGCTCATTAAACAACAACGCCCTGCATTTCTGCCGGGCGTTGCATCTATTTGTTAGGTATATATTGTTTTAATACCTTTCGTTCCATATTGCTATCCGGCCAAATCTCTATTTTATAATAATCATCGCCTTCATCTTCTACTACGCTTTTCAAATTAGAAGAATATATGCGAACTCGATACTTGCCTGGATTAATCTTAATCTTGAATTCAATATTTGTATTGGGGCAATCTAGTATAACTAAAGTGTCAGATTCCATAATTAGACCACCTTCAACTATGTGATCATATTTAGATGTATCTATATAAGTGTTTTCAACATCTAATATATTTATCTCACCCTTAATATTTCCATAGGATTGTGTTCTCACACCGATAAGTTCTTTTTCGATAGCTAATCGATCTTCATATGCATCATCAGTCCAAAAATCTTCCAAATTGACTTTAGCAGATGATAACTTATCTCCAATATAGAATTGATGATATTGAGTGTAGAAATTGAATGTCTGGTTCATATTATAACGCAAAGAACTCCGGTATCTCAAAAGTTGGGGTTGGTTCTGGTAGTGGTACATTGGGTAATGGTACTTGTGTTGGTAATGGCAATACTGGAAATGTTGGTTTAAAACTAGGTTGAGTAACAGATTCTGGATATTCATCTGGTTCCTTATCACGTGGGACAGGAATTACGACGAAGGCTTCACCTTGAGTCATCGTTCTATATAATGCAGACAATGATCCTCCTTGACTAAACTGCTCCTTCAAAGGCACATTAGCTACAACAGCACCTGCGCCACCTTCAAATGTTGATGCATATGGGTATTCATCCTTAGATAAACCTGTAGCAGCAGGGTAAGCTGATGTTGCAGCAGTACGGCGTGCCTGTTGTCTTTGTCTATCATTATCATAGTGCAATACTTGTGGCTTTCCTTGCCTAAATGCATTCAATGTGTTTTTGTATATTTCTTTAGTTTTAGATTCATAAACGAAATGGATATTAAAGGGTTTGTTTGATTCCGCTTGTTGTTTGATTGCACTAAAAGCAATCTTCGCATCTTCTTCTGTTAATCTTACCCCACCCGGTATATTAATAATTTCCTTACCATCAGGATCAATAAATCTAATAGGGTTTCCAATAGCATAATTGTAAGGGCTAAACTTCCTTGACTTCTCTGCCAACGGATCTATTGTCGTCCACCTGGCAATGACCGGATCATAGAACCTTGCACCATAATCGTATTGGGCAAACTCCTCCTGCAATTCCTTCTTATTGTAAAGGTAATCATTTTTAGGATTATCAACATTTGGGCCCAGGATTTCCATGCCGAATGGATAATAATCGTCACTCTGTACTAAAACAGCCGAACCGTTAGTCGTCGTAAAGTTCACGCGGCTGTTGCCCAGGTGATCGGTCAAAGCATACTCATAATTATAAACCCCGCCATTGTTTAACGCCCGGCCTTCTTCGGTCTGGATAAAGCTGATGGCTCCGTTATTATATTGGATACCGCCTATGTAATCTGTCGTTGTCGTTGTGCCATTAATTTGCGATACCTTTCTCAGCTTGCTGCCGTCTGCATCATAAGTATAGGTGACAGTACCTGCAGGCAGAGTATAAGTGATCGGCAGGTTCAGCATATTATAAGTAATAGTTTTATTCTGCGAGGAGTTTGTCATATTAGAAGATGAATGCAGGTTTCCATTCAGGTCATAAATCGTATAATTAGTTGTACCGTTTACCAGTCCCAGGTTATTGCCGCTGATATCATTAATCGTTTGCACCTGATTGGTATAATTGCCCCCTACGGTATAAGTATATTGTAACTGGTCTATCGGGTTGGCAGTACCGGTTTGATAACGGTTTAAGCTCAGGATATTGCCCATGGCATCATAGCTGATATTACTTTCCGTATTATTGGTAGCCGTATTGGTTCCCGAGGTTAAACGGTTGAGTGCGTCATAGCCGTAGACATAAGAACTCGAGGTCGCAGCCGTTCCGGTTTTCCAGGTCTGGCTGGAAATGTTGCCATTATAATTGGCTAATGACGCTGCTACCAGTCCCGGTTCAGTGGTCAGGTCATTATACTGCAATTGCTCCTGGAAAAGTGGTGCCGTATTGCTCAGCAGCCAGCCCCGTTCGTTATAAGTATAATTAACCGGCTGCAGGTAACCGGCGATTTGGGCGGTAAAAGTGGTTGTAGCGCTCCCGGTCACCGAGAAACCCGTAGTCAACGTGATGCTATTTGTAGCGATGACCGTTGTTTGCCCGGAGGGAATAGTGCTGTTCAGTGTAATATTAGCCTGATATCCTGCCCCACCGCCATCTACTCCATAAAGATTCTTGGTCATCAGTTGTCCGATCTCATTATATTCATTATCTACCAGCAAAACGTTCGTGCCGTTATTGACCTGTTCCCAGGTTTGCTTCTTCCGGCCTTCATTATCATAGATATAGCTATTAGCAATTGTGGCCACCTGTGAACTGGTATTGGTGGTATTATAATGCTGACGGTTGGTAGCAGTCACCTCATTGGCAAAATCATAGCTATTGGTCACTACATCATAATTATAAGGACTCAACGATCCGCCGAAATAATGCTGCGCATAAGTTTGGGTTGTCCTGCCCAGGTCGTCATAATAGTTCACCTTCCACAGCATGTCGGGACTGGCGTTATTGATAGTGTTCAATACCGTGGTTAGCGTTGCTGTCGGCAAGCTTCTGGTCATCACGCTGGAACTTGTCGGCGGCAAAACTGTGGTCGGCTGACCGGTAAAGCTATAGTCATCATAATAATTGATCGTAAGCACCTTGCTTAATGCCGGGTAACTGCTAATCACATAACCCGTCGAGTTCAAGCTGTGATTGTTGGTCACATCTCTTATATCCCATTGCGCTGCAGCATAAATACTGGCCTGCAACGTCGGTTGAGGGATCGTTGAGCCGGCATTCCACAGTCCGGTAACAATTATCCTGCCTTGTGCATCATATTTGGTCACGGTCCATTGATTGGCTGCCTGTTGTACCGCGTCCTGGCTCAAAACCAACTGATCGAGGCTATTATATACCATGAACTGCCAGCCCTTGCCCGGTATTTTGTTTTGGATCAGTCGGTTGCGGCTATCATAATGATACCCATAGATGAAGTTTAAGAAAACCGGGTCGGTTTCTAAAAAACTGTTGGGATAGGCAGGTGTTCCCGGATTGGTTGCTGATGTAGGAATAGGTGGAATGACATAGGTCAGGTTATTCAGGTCATCATATACATAATAAGTAGCTAAAGAGATGGTGCCGTTCACTACCATTTTACAAACCACCAAGCCTTGTTTGTCTTTATATTCGATACTACTGTTGCCGTTTTCATCGGTGGTGGTAGTCTTATAGAGCATACCCGGCGCATAGATCGTGTTACCGGTTGCGCCGTTGCCATTACTATTGATATTCCATAAAATTACTTCGGAAGCATTGGTACCATAAGCAGTAATGACCGTATGACCACTGCCGCTTACACCGCTGTTGGATAACTGCCAGGCATCACCGGGAGCACCCTGTTCGACTACGCGATTTAATGGCGAAGGCTCAAAATTGGTGCTGGCGGAAGGCATATCGGTACGTACAATGCCGTTGGATTGCTGCGTGCCTGATGAGCCTGCCGGGTTGTAGAACGCGGCTTGTCCGGTTCCTGCCTGTAAGGCATTGGAACGGTAAGAACCTGCTATAGCTGTGCCATCGGTATACGGCAGGTATTTTGTTGCTTCCCGGCCATACTGGTCATATGCCATCGGCTGGATCACATCGTTTCCGCCTTGTGAGGCTTTGACCGCTACCGTTTGAATTGGCCTGCCCAAACCATCCAGGTACTCGATCGTTTGATTGACACTGCATATCCCCATTGCCGCGATCTGTGCATCGGTAACCGATGAGGTCACTCCGGCCTCCCGGAACGTGCTGCTGGTAATATAATTCATTGTGGAGGTCGGAACCGTATTTAACTGGGTACAGCCACTGATCAGCACCGAACTGGAGGCGGTGTACACGGGTGTGGCGCTGCCGCTGCTGATACCAAGCCTATAATAAACCGGGCCGGTAGCTGTGCCGGGGCTGTAACTGGTAGCATTGGGCGCGGTTGTAACGTTAGTCCAGTTGGTGTTATCGACTGAACTTTGCCATTGATAGGTATAAGTGCCGGTGCCGCCTGATATTCCTGTTACAGTTATCGTACTTATAGTTCCGCCTATATTCAGCGTCTGGCTTGCCGGGATGATCGTACCTGCAACTATTGCAGGTGTTGCCGGGGTTACCGAAACAGCATAGCCCAGGCTGGGTGTTGATCCATACGAATTAGTAGCAGTACAATAGATCGCAACTGTTCCTGAAAATGAACTTGTCCAATGGACGGTTGCTGTCGCACCGCTACTGGTTATGGTCCCGGCTGCGGAATTACTTATACTCCAGTTCCCTATCGTACCTGTAGTTCCGGTGATTGCAGCCGTATAGGGAGTGCTCGCTGTTCCCTGGGCTACCCTCGTCTGTCCCGCAATAACAGGTGTCCCCGGTGGCCCGGTAGGCTGTGCTACCTGCGGCTGCGGGGTTATGCCGACGCGCTCGACCTGTGCCTGCGTTAGCAGTGGCAGCGCCAGGCATAGCAACATGGCCAGACCAATTTTTTTTATAGTTATCCCTGGCGAATGACAGGTGAATGTAATTTGATTCATTTTGTGATAGGTTCTTAGGTGTTCCTTATACATTATTGGCCCTGGTAATGATAACTCATATGTTTAACCACATTCCCATACTGATCCTTGATGTTTAATAGGCGCTGAAACGAATCATATTCGTAGTAGGTAGTTTTTCCTTTGGCATCCGTTGAACTCGTCAACCCGATCAACGGATCATAAGTATAAGTGGTCATCTGGGCTGTTGACGGGTAAAAACGGATGTCATCCACCTGGGCATTTAAATTTATAGCATAACTGCCTGAACTGACTGTTTCAGGCAAGACTTGAAACGACCAGGTGCTTCCTGACTTTAACCAGTAAGAAAGGATATAACTCCCGGTATCAAGAGCTAACAATGTTCTGGAGTAACTGCCCGTATGACTATAGTGTCCGGTTTTAGCGTCTCCATTGCTGCTGTTACCATTACCATCTTCAAAACTTTCAAAAAATATATCTTTAGTGACAGCGTTGCTGACTTCGGCGACCGGGTAAAGACCTTTGTATCCCCAACTATAGGAGGTGGCCGGCCCACCGGGTTTAAGCGCGGTCGCCAAATTGCCGCTGTTGTCATAAGTTTGGCTCAGACGCGGTTCAGCGGGGAAGTTTAGTTTTTGCAAAGAAATCGTCAGCGGTTCAACAATGCCGTTAGAGAGTCCATAAGCGGTTATGGACTGGGCAAGTTGAGTAAGGTCTTTTAGGTTTGTAACCTTTATCGCGGGGATTAAGATATTGTCAGCCGTCATTGTGGTATAGATACCTGTAGGATCAAGCCCGGCGTTAACCATATCCTGCGGATAAGATGTCCTAGTAGTTAACGAATCCCCTTTGCTGGTCAGCGTTAGTGATCTTGTGGGGAACAAATGGGTGTGATTATCATAGTAATACCAGTTTTGCGTACTGGCTAATGATGTTACACCATCGTCAGCGTAATCCGTCACGCTGGCGCTTTGCAATAAGCGGCTGCCGGCAGATATCGGGTAATTGTAAAAAATAAAATCATTGCTGGTAACGAACGGGAAGTTAGCGCCGTTCTCGAACAGATAACCCATATGCAGACCCATTCCGGCCTGTTTATAAAACAAATTATAAGTATAGATTTTCTGCTGCCTTAAAAGATACTGGCCGTTACCTGCATTACGATAATATGATTCACTAATAGGATCTCCCATTTTCCATTGCTGCGTAACTGGCCATATTCCTGAATTGAGATAGGGGGTTATGGTCTCCACCCAGTAGTACTGACCCGACATATTGCCGAAACTTCCTAAACTTAATATAGATTGTATAAGGGGCTGATTGTACTGTAATATACTGTCCGGCACAATCGTATATTGGTAAATACTCTTGCCAATATTATTAACTGTGTCGCCATGGTAAACGGTTACATGATCGTAAGCAACCGGGCTTCCGTTAAGCGAGGATAAGGGATAGGCGGAATTATTACTATAAGTCTGTTCTACAACATTTAAGCTATTAAATACGAGCATGTGGGTGCTCTGTGGTATTTGCAAGGACGAGCTGGTAAGAAAATCACCCGCTCCGTTCTCACTCAGGCCATATTTGTAGATTTCTGTTGATAAAAGTGTGCCTACGGAATCATAATTTTTGACAGCTTTTACGCGAAGTCCTCCTACATTTACGATTTGGGGCGGACTTGTAACCGGATAGGTAATGCTGATATAGGCCTCTGGGAGGGTAGTTGGATCGGTTTGACCTGTTCCACCTATTGCGACCGCTATCAGCTGATACTGTTGAGAAGCGGAAAGCGTTGGTGTAATGTATAAATCGGTAGTTACATTAGTTTGTGCAGAATTGGAATAGAGTAACGCGCCGTCGGCGACCCGGACTAGTTTCACATATGAACCTGCATTGTTATAGAGATTATTAGTGCTGTTGATATGCACATGGAAATTTGCAACCCCATCCTGTAAAGGTGTATAAGCGACAATTGAACTATCCCGATAAACGCCGATAGCGAACGCCTGAGTAGTCACATTCGTGGTTACCGGAGTCAGGTATTGATTAGGTTCGAAGGTAAATATAGTGTTGCCGCCGGAGGGATAGGTGATCTGCTGGAGCATTCCTGCCTGCATACTGGAAGCCGATACACTTCGGTCGCCGCCCTGGCCGCTGCCAATAACATAGGTAACAGGTTGAGGTACATAATAGGCACTGGTCGCCGAATACCCATAATTACTAAGAAAAGTCTGGGCCTGCAGCAAGGTTGGATTGCCATATGCCCCGTTATAATATCCCCAGGTATCCTGCCCGAAATTATGAACAGGCGGCAGCATCGTGGTATTATAACTAAATTGATAGCTCCCCACCCGGGCGTTATTCTTATCACTCTCCGTTAAGCCCGATAACCTTAAGCGGTATTTACTGACCGAATCGCTATAAAAGGATTGATTATTGATGGAACTGTAAAAATAATCCGTATTCAGCTTAAAGCTTTTTAACCGGCTATAAGTTTTCTGATTAAAATCATAGCTCGATACAATAACAGAATCGAGCGAAATATAGGCATTATCTTTTCTGCCGCTTTTAGGTTTAAAATCGACCCGGCCCCCTTTAAATATGATGCTGGTCAGGTGTATTTGCTGATACTGGCTCTGGTTGATAGTCCGGACTACCGGCCAAAGGCCGCCAGTTCCGGATCCCGGACCCAAATCCTGTGTATAGGAATAACTGTTATCTGTGAATAGACCAGGATCAGCAGCATAGGAAAATTTTATTGTATCCGTTTTGTCTGCAGATACCATTTGGCTCAAGTACCAGCTGGATACACCTGTCATCTCATTACTGACAGCACTATAGGCCATCTCCTTATCGTTAAATAAATAGGTATTGCCTTGTTCATCCACAATTGTGAATGAAGTTGACCCGACTGTAGGGTTAAAGTTGATCAGGATCGGTTTATAGGGTATCAGATCCGGCTTTTTGGTCATAGCGTCGAAAACAAATGCACCTGACTCATTAGAAAAATTGTAAAAAAAATTATCTGGCTGTGAGTCGCGCTGGTTAGCGCACACCCCTTGTACATAGGTGCTGTCTAAATGAAAGTTCATGTAGATACTCTGCACAGTCGGAATCGGAACGTTTAAAAATCCAAAGGAACTATCGTCAGTCGTACCCATAATCGTGCGTGTAACCACACCGCCTGCATTTAATGACCACCCGATACCTACCCAGGGCGCTGTTTCATCAACTTTAATACCTGAAGCATGATAAGATAAAGATATCGGCAGGGTAAACCTCGCCGTTTTAATCTCATATATGGGTATGGATATTTGTGGTATACCGGTGCTCTTGTCAACAGGTATTTGGCCATACTTACCTAACCCGGCTGCCTCGGGGGCTGGCGGCGTTATCTTAGGACTTCGTATATCGGCGAGTGATTGTCCGCTTGCAGTTATACCGAGAAGTTTAAAACTGACCACAAAGGCAAAAAGAAATTTCTTCATTATGATTTAGGTGTTAAGGTATAATTGTTTTTTGGGCCATCCCAGATTAAAAATAAATAATGTATTTAGTTTAGTTGCTTAAGGAAGCGCCCGCTGTGAGTTTCATTACGATATCTTCTAATTTCTTAATATGTTCCTCCTGCGAATCCATTTGATTTTGTTGAGATTTTAATTGTGCAGTAGCGGATTGCAATTGTTCACTCTGGGATTGCATCTTGGTTAATGCCTGATCCAGTTGCCGCTGCTGACTATTAATCTGTTGCTGCTGTTCTTTTTCCTTTTCATCCTTTTCAATCAGATACAAAGTCAGTTCCTCCACTTTTTTGGTAAGCAGTTTATCAATCTCACCTAAATTCAGTCCATTTTTAACAATCTCTTCTTCGGGAGGAATTCCAGGTAAATGGTGTTCTTTCTCGACGTAGATTTTTATTGCAGAGAGAGTCGGCAGTTTATAATTGTCATTAAATACATAATCATTCCAGCCGTTCATATCAACATTTACTTGCTGTGAATGAATTTTCCCTTCTACTGAAAGCATATAATTAGGATCTACAGTATTTGTACCAATGCTTACAGCATTGGCCCGGAAATTGCCATTTACATCCAATCTATAGTTTGAATTAACCTGGCCGGTTTGGCCAATTAGAACATTTCCCTGAAAATAACTGGTTCCCCCTACTACAGCAGATAATCCTATATTGGCAATAGTCGTATTCCAAACTGAGAAATAAAATTCATCTGAAGTATTTGAGATACGATCTGCGCTTGCATTCGACCACCACATCATACTACCGTCATGTCTTATTCCTCCAATGGCATTACTTCCAATTACAATATCGGCAGCAGTAGGGTTAGTTGGGTCAATTACATTATTTCCGGTAGTTATGATTTGGGTTTGTCCAAAACAAAGGTAACTGGATATAATCAATCCTATCGTTAAAATTATATTTCTCATTATATTATTACTTTTGATTTAATGTGTTGATTACAATAGTTAATTGTTTTTTGAGCTGATCGATTTGTTGCTGTTGTTTGTCAATTTGGATCTGTTGTTTATTAGCTATATATTTTTCATCATTTAACTGTTTATCCTTATCTATCAGGTACAAGGTCAGTTCCTCCACTTTTTTAGTAAGCAATTTATCTATATCACCCAGGTTAAGACCATCTTTAGCAACTTGGTCTGCTGAAGCTAATTCAGGTAAATGATGATTAGTCTCTAGGTAAGATTTTAAATCACTTAGAGGTATAAGCTGGTAATTCTTTTCAAAGACATAATCGGGCCAGTTGGCAACGGCCTTTACTGTAAAAGAAGTAGCCACGGCAGAACCTGCTACGGCAAGTAAGTAGTTACCCTGCTTTCCCTGAGTATTCCCTATCATGACTTGACCATTGCCAAGTATCCACATCAATTGAGTTTCATTGTTAGCATTGTCATGGTTATAAAAAGCAAAACCGCCGGAGCCGCCTGCTCCTTGATTGGATATAAAATCAGTTTCACCTTCTGTCCTATTCCAGCCCACTAACATTTGTCCGGAATTTGCCATATAGTTTGTGTTGCCGAGCGTGCTTGTCGGATCTAAATTTCCTCCGCCAATAATGGTGGTACCGAAAACATGCAGGTTAGCCTTCGGTATAGTGGTACCTATACCGACATTTCCTGCAAAATAGCCTTGCCCATCAGCCCGAACACCAAATGTTTTAACCCCATTGGTTTGACCGTCATAGAAATAATTAAGTGTGCCATTGGCGTTGTCTGTTAACGCACTGAATATAGCCAAGCCTTCTGAATAAGTGGGGCCAAGTTGGTGCCCAATATAGAACGATTGACCACCGGAGGTTTCCGTCACAACTCTGGCGGTATTTAACACACCGTTAGCATCTTCGGTTAAAGTTGTCTGACTAAATGAATTAAATGCACTAAATACGATCAGTAATAACGCTAAATAAAATAATTTCATAAATGATGATGACTTAGTTTTTTAATGTAGCTCTGATTAATAAATTAACTTGTTGTTTGAGTTGC
>Ga0302315_10004925_pt1 | contig 11542 bp, 9 predicted proteins | sample III_Palsa_N3_1_FD_200532 | JGI IMG/M metagenome (GOLD analysis project Ga0302315, IMG submission 200532) | Peat permafrost microbial communities from Stordalen Mire near Abisko, Sweden - III_Palsa_N3_1 | ecosystem: Environmental > Terrestrial > Soil > Palsa > Peat permafrost | place: Sweden... | reverse complement strand
ATATCCAAACCAATTGTGATAATCTCGACCATGGACGGCTCCTTTGAAATGAAGTTCCAACGACCTCATCCTGGCACATCGATGCCGCATCAGGGGCCGTCCACAGCATCACCGTAATTCCCGAGAGTGTTATTCAGCCTTGGCGCCGCGCCCGACAGGGCGGAAGATAATTAAGGGAGTGGCACCGTAACCCCAATTCAAAGATAACTATCGAGCAAGGTTCCGAGCATTAAAAGAAGTTATAGTATAAAACGCATCAGGAATTTTCACCAGCAGAGAGCCATAATTTCGTATCTCAGGGCAGAGTCTATTTAGATCAAGCAACAGTTCCTTATGGAACTTACCAACAATTCCAAGAATTTTCTCCAGAGGAAGTTCAAAAACATTCCGCGACCTCAGAGTCGGCGAGTCTATTGTCAAAACAATATTTCCATTCTGAACCACAGAATGGAAATTAACATCGACATCAAGCACAAAACCCGTAGCTTCCTCACCATACAATGCAGGGAAGGTACAAAGCCCGATCAAAGACCGCGATAGCCTCAATAAACCACAGGAGAATTTCAAATCAGATGATCCACCCCCAATAGTCACGTCACCAATCAATACATCTTCCAAAAACCCCTCAAACGATCCATTTGATTCGTCGCTCGGAAGGGCGCAATTCACAGAATTTATCTCATACGAGATCGAAAAAGTTTCCATCACAGTATTCTCCACTCAATCAGAACCTGGGATCGGATACGCAGTGATGATTTCGAACATACCTGGACCAGTCCCTCCTGGTATCTGCGATGGAATGATTACGGTCTTAAATGTCGATGTCGGCTGGCCAAAGGGATCGGTGCCCACAGGCGCTGGAAGCGTGGTAATAGAGACCAACGTACCAGTCTGATCAATGAACGGGACACCAATCTCCAAACTAAGTTGCAGAAACTCTGCAAATGTTTGCCCATTGCCTATGATCGGACTATAGAAAACACTCTTTCCAGCACTATTGATTCCACCTGGAGAATGTCCATTGAATATTTTCAGATATCCAAACCTCGGGTCCCCATTCCTCAGCGCCAAATTCTGAACACCAAAGGCTTGCAGAGGAAGGGGTACCGGTAGCCCTGCCGAATCGTACGACGCCAATTGGACCGAGGGCGTTTTATAGCCCGTGACCACATCATTCTCGACCACGTTGCCGTTGGCGTCCGTGCCGAAAGATTGGGTCATCGACTGCGAATATTGGCTCGGCCCACTATTTGCGGAAGTAAGTCGCCCCGACGCGTGCCGTCATACCGGAACCCGTTTTCCCCTGGCGCCTCAATGCCTTCCGTCGCCGATCCTCCTTGAAGCCCTCGGCTTCCGTTCCGTTTTTCCCTAGACGCGCATTCTCGATCCGCGAGGGACGATCCGCAAGACGCGATCTCTCCGGCCGGGATCGATTCCACGCGCGCGAGGACGGTCGGCGGCTAAAAAGAAAGGGGCACCCGAAGGCACCCCTGTTCCGTCCGTCTCTTGATGGCTGGGATCAGGCCGAGGTCTGCCGATGCAGCCGGGCCGGGTGCGTCGCCTCGTGGATCTCCTTCAGCTTGGTCAGGCTGACCTGGGTGTAGATCTGCGTCGTGTTCAGGTCCTCGTGGCCGAGCATGGCCTGGATGAACCGGATGTCGGCGCCGGCCTCCAGCATGTGCGTCGCCATGGCGTGGCGGAACAGGTGGCACGAACCGGGCTGGGTAACCCCGGCCGCGTCCAGGTGCCGCTTCACCACCTCGCCGAGGCGGCCCGGCTCGAACTGCCGGCCGGCGTCGTCCAGGAACAGCACGTAATCGTCCCGGCCCGCCACCAGCAGCGGCCGGACCTCGTTGCGATAGCGATCGACCCAGGCGCAGGCACGGGCGCCGATCGGGATCAGCCGGTCCTTGTTGCCCTTGCCCTGGCGCACCATCAGCGCGCCGCGCTCGGTGTCGATGTCGTGCAAAGTCAGGTTCGCCGCCTCCATGCGGCGGATGCCGGTCGAGTAGAACGTCTCCAGCAGCGCCCGCATGCGCAGGCCCGAGGCCGTCGCCGGATCGGCATGCGCCAGCGCCGCCTCGACCTCGGCGATCGACAGCAGGCCCTTCGGCAACCGCTTGGGCTGACGCGGCAGCTCCAGGTCGGCCGCCGGATTCCACAGCACATGATTCTGCCGGGCCATCCATTTGAACCAAGCCCGAATCGGGATCAGCAGATTGACCTGGGCGGCGACGCCGAGCGGCTGACCGTTCTTCTTGCGGTGATGGTAGATGTGCCGCTGGTAGCGTTCCAGGATCGGCCGCGTCACGTCCTGCGGCCGGTCGATGCCGCGCTCGTCGCACCAGGCGATGAACCGGGCCAGCGCCTGGCGGCGATGCTCGATCGTGCGCGGCGAGTAGCCCCGGACCGCCTCCCATTCCGCGAACGCCGCCTCATAGGCGGTCATGGTGTTGGCCGGTGCCGCCGGCTTGGTCTGGCGCGCCATGGATCAGGCCGATGCCGCCAAGGGATACGACAGGACGGCGGCACCATTCCGTAGGGAGTGCGATTCCGTCCCTTCGGCCGTCTCTTCGTCGGAACCCTCGGTATCCTGCGGCATGGCGACGATCGGGGCACGCCGACCGGCGCCCGACAGGCCGCCGACCGAGGTCCGACCAGGGGCCGACTGAGGATCATCTGACCCCGACCGCGCGCCGTCGTAGGCATGGGGACGGGCATGGAGTCCGGCCACGTCGATCAGCCCGGACAGGTGCGGCTTCACGGCGCCGTCGCCATCGTAAAGCAGCTCATAGGCGAAGCTCTGCCCGACCCGATGGACCAGGAGGTATTCCAGCTCGGCCAGGCGGCCGAGGTGCAGCTTCAACTGCGTGTCGCCCCAGCCCGAGGCGTCGCGGATCTCCTTGCGCGTGAAGCGCACGGCGGCGATCGACGTGGCCCGAACGCGGGCCTGGTCGCGCACATGGCCGATGACGGCGCCCAGCACGCGGCGCGTCTGCGGCGGCAGCTCATCGAGGCTGCGGCCCAGCACCTCATGCGCCAGGCGGTTCGCCAGCGCGATGTCGGCCAGGCTCGCCTCGATGTATTCGATCGCCTGGCCCTGAACGGTCGCGGTTCGGATCGGCCGCTGATGCTGGTGCAGGAGCGCGATGGTGTCGATCAGCGTCAGGTATTTCTCATGATCGCGCCGGGTCCGGGTCTGGCCGTCGAGGAAGGTGAGCTGATCGGCATAGGGATTGACGACGGCGAGCGGACGCAGCAGCCGCTGCGCGTTGCGATGCACGGCGAGGATGGCCTGGCGCTCCTGCCGGCGGACCAGGCCGGCGAGCGTCCGTTTCTCGCGCTGCAAGCGATGGATCGCCCGCGTCTGCTCGCGGTCCTCATCGACCGTCAGCACCAGGCAGCGGTTCAACAGCTCCTCGTCCACGTCGATCGCGGTCGTCGTCATCATCAGCATGACCGGTCCCTCGACCCGGTATTCCCGCGTCACCAGGTCGCCGGTCTTCGGATCGCTGCCGGTGCTGGCGATGGTCAGCTCGCCCTCGGACTGCAAGAGCTTCAAGGCGTAAGACGCGCGCGAGGCGCCTTCCTCCTCGGCGATCGCCAGGATGCGGTGCTTGAGGCTGGTCTCGCCCATGTAGAATAGGCTTTGCCCGGTCATGGCGCTGTATTGGGTGCGCTCCTCCTCCGGCATGAAGGCCAGAACCGCGTCCATCAACGAGCTTTTGCCGGCGGCGCTGGAGGACTGGATGACGATCGCCAGCGGTGCCGCCAGCTTGCGCGAGACGGCGGCCAGGTAGCCGACCAGCTTGTTCGTCGCCTCGCCGACGATGCCGCAGGCGTCGAAGTCGCCGAGGATCCGCGCCGGCAGATCCGGCACGCGCAACAGGTCGAGGGCGGCCTGGCGCTCCAACTCGTCCATCGCCGGGGACGCCGGTTCCCTCGGCGCCGTCGCCTGGCGGATCGAGGCGTCCTGGATCTCTTCGAGCTTCAGCAGCACGCGGCCGAGGTCGGTTTTGAGCACCGCCTCGCCGACCTGCAGCTCGATCGCCGCCTGGGTGATGAAGGATGCCCGTGCCCGCGCGTTGTAGAGGTCGAGCGTATCGACGTGGAACGCCTCGCCGCAGGCGGCCAGCAGATTGACCTTCAGCACGTCGAACGCCAGGTTCCGCGCCAGGCCGCGCACGCGCCAGCGCCGATCGGCGAAGGTGATGACGGTTTCCGCCTCGCTGACCTCGGCCGGGGTCTCGCGTGGCGCCGCCGGGATCACGGCCGCCGGCAAGGGAATCGTCTCTTCAGCGGCTGAGGGAAGGAAGGACGGAACGGACGCCGGAGACGGAACGCCAGGGATCTCGACGGACGGCACCGGCATCGCCGGCTCGCGCGCCGGGGCCTTGCCTTCGCCGAGCCAGACCGCCTTGCGGATCAGCACGCCAAGGGACTTGGCGGCCGGCGTCACCTTCAGCGCATATTCGTTCGCGTCCATGCCCTTCGGGAACTCGATCCGATAGGCGGCCAGGCCGGCCTCGCGCAACCGATCGGCCAGCGCGGCGGCGGCACGGTCGCCGGCCTCGTCCCGGTCGAACGCGATCAGCACGCGCGCGATGCCGGCGGCCTTGAACGCGGCCAGATGATCGTCGGTAAAGCCGTTCGTGCCATAGGCCGCCGTGACGTTGCGGAACCCGGCACACCAGAAGGTCATGGCGTCGATCAGCGCTTCGCACAGGATGACCTCGCCGCCGCTCGCGGCCAGGCCGTCCAGGTTCCACACCCCGGCATGCGGGCCGGGCAGATAGAGGTGCTTCGCCGTGCCCTTGCGCAGGTTCTCGATGATCTTGCGGCCGTAGATCTCCGCCACCTGACCGGCCGCGTCGAGCACCGGCACGACCAGGCTGCCGTTGAAGTGCTCGTGGCCGGTCTCGCGATAGATCCCAATCCGCTCCAGCCGCGCCCGGATTTCGGCGCCGGCCTTGCGGGTCTTTTCCGGCAGGCGCAGCCCCAGCGTCCGGTTCGCGAAGCCGAGCCGGAACCGCTCGATCAGCTCGGGATGACGCAGGCCGCGCGCCTCAAGATAGGCCTGCGCCTCCGGGCTCGCCTTCAGGGTCTCGTGGTAATAGCCCACGACCTGCGCCAGCAGCGCCTGGTCGTTGGCGTCGAGGCTGACCGGCGGCGGCAAGCGGCGCACGGTCGTCTGTTTCGGCGGCTCGGCGGCCGGATCGGCGGCTAAGGGAAGACCTTCTTTCAGCAGCAGAGCGGCATGGCGGAAGCTGACGCCGTTCCGTTTCATGACCCAGTCGATCGGGCCGCCGGCGGCGTTGCAGCCGAAGCAATGGAACAGGTTCTTCGCCGGGGTCACGATCAGCGAGGCCGTGGCATCCTCGTGGAACGGACAGCACCCGGCATAGTCCTTCCCGGTCTTGGTGAGCACGATCCCGGCGTCCTCGATCAGGCGGATCAGGGAGACTTCCGCCTTTAGCCGCTCCAGCTCTGCATCCGGGATTCTTGCCATGCCGGGATTCTCCAAAAACCTGTCAAGATGCAATCCTGCTTGCTCGATAACACCGTTTTTGCTATGTCGCAACCAGCAACCTCGCGGAGCCCCGTAGCATGCGCCAGATCGATCCCAGAACTCTGTGGCGCACTATGCCCTTCGCCGAACAGCTCACGACGCTCCGCAAGGCGCGGAACCTCTCCCAGAAAGCCCTGGCCGAGATGGTCAAGGTGCATGTCACTCAGATTCAGCGCTACGAGTCGGCCCAGATCCAACCCAACTTGGCCGTCCTCAAGCGCTTGGTCGTCGCCCTCAATGTGTCGGCGGATACGCTGATCTTCGACGAGCAGGAACGCAGCCCTCGGGACGAAGGCGTCAGGCTCATCCTGCAAGCGCTCGACGAGTTCACGCCGGAGGAGCTGGCCACCGCAAAGACCGTCCTTCAGGGCCTCGTCCTCCAACATCAGGCTCGGCGTTGGGCTACCGCATCCTGAGCGACGATCCCGAACGCCTGCCGCCGCCGCCCTTCTGGCGAACACGATATTTCGCATTCGACGTGATGCCGCGCCGGCCCGAACTCGACCCGATCGAGATCCGCCGCGTGATCGCCGCACCGGCCTACCGGATGGTACAGAGCGACGGCCGCATCCGGCTCTATGGATTTTCCGCAAGCCTCGGACGTTATCTCCGTGTTGTGCTATTGTCGGACGGAGAGACCGTTCACAATGCCTTCCCGGATGAAGGCTTCACGCCATGAAGACAAGCTACGACCACTCCACCGATAGCCTCTATGTCGAGGTCCGCCCTCTGCCATCCTGCCGCACGGTCGAGGTCGCGGAGGATGTCATGGTCGATTATGGCGAGGACGGCCAGCCGATCGGCTACGATATTCAGCACGCATCGACCAAGGCCGACTTCATCGTGCGCCTGATCCTCGAACAGCAGCCGATCGCCGCCGAATAGGCACCGACCGCACGCTCCACCTGAAGGCAGAAGGGCCGCCAGGCCCGTTGACCGGGAGTGCGGCCGCTGGGCAACGCCCGGCGGTAGGCCGCACGGAGGTCGCCAGCGACCAAGCCAACGGGCGACGGGACGCCCGAACGCTGAAGGGCACCCTCACGCTACCGCCGACCGCCCTTCGTTCGCGACCGGCGGCAATGCCGGCGGTGCTTCCCAGGACGCGCCAGCGTCCGCCCTTGGGTAATTAACAACAACTGTAACTCCAGGCTTGGCGGCGTTAGCCGAAGCCTGCCCGTCTGCGGCGGCAGCCGCAGCGTCTGCCTCAGCCTTTGCCGCAGACCTCGCGGCCTTCGCCTGCTCTCGTTCCGCCTTCATCACCGCGCGCTCTTCCCGCTGGACGATCTCCTGCTCCGACAGGATTTCGTAGTCCTTGTGCAGTTCGATCGCGCCGCCGGTCTCCGAATGCAGCCGCACCGACCGCCAATACACCGCGCCAAAAGCCGACACGGCCGTCTCTTGCTCGACGGCCCATGGCACCGTCTGCCCCCCAGTCAACAGGCCGAGCCGCACCAAAGCATTGCCGAACTTGCCGGCCCTGATCTCAGCATGGGCCGCGCCGAACGTCTCGTCCTTCAGCGCCGGATCCTCTTCCCGCAACGAGGCGACTTTACCCCACACGCCGATCGCGCCCGGCACCAGGCCGACGAAGCCATAGCTGCGCTTGCCCGGCACCCCACGCCGCCAGGCGGCAACCCGGTCCGCGTGTTCCACGTGACGCTCCGTCCCTTCCACCCGATCGACGTGCGCCTCGCCGCCGGAAAAAGTTTTTACGATGTATTTCATCACGTAGGACGAGGGCCTGGCGGCCTCGTCCGTGTTCCAGCGCTTGACGTTGACGGCCACGCCGCCCTCAAAGTCTTCGTGCGTATCGTTGAACACGGACCGATAGATCTCGATCAACCGTTCCGCCTGGTCGGGCGCGGCCCAGATCAGCAGATGCCGGTGCGGCGTGCCGTCCTCATGCGGCTCCTGGGTCCAGAGCCCGAGCTGCGCGATCTCTTCCTTCTGCAACCGCGCCCGGATCAGCTGCCAACGATGTTGCAGCTCCTCGATACCGGCGACAGGCGTCAGCCCGGCCACCCAGCCCCCTTGCCGACCCTGGCTCGGGTTGCGGTGATATGCTGCCGGCAGGCTCAAGGTCAGGAACAGGCAGGCGAGCCCCTGGCGCTCGGCGATCTGCTCGCACGCGCGCGTCAACGACCACAGCGTGATGAACCGGCGCTCCGTCGCACCCTTCAAGATCTTCGTCATCGGCACCTTCAGGCCCTCACCATTGGTGAGGAAGCTCGTCGCGGCCCATTCCTTCGTCGCCGCGTCCCGTTGCCGCGACCGGGCAACCAACAGGTTCGGCGCATAGAGCTGCGTCCGGTCTCCCGGCAATTGGCCGATCTCTCCCAAGGTCACGCCCACAGCGAGCAATGCCAGATTGATCGCCTTGCGCAGCCGGCGTGCCCGCGTCGTCGGGCAGCAGCGACGGCGATGCTCGACCAGCGCCGCACCGCTCAGGCTCGCGGCATTCAGCGTCTGACCGGCGATCTCGGCGCGGCGGCGCGCCGTCTCGCGCACCTGCTCCGGCCCGGCCCCCATCAGCGCCAGAATATCGTCGTCGCCGACGCAATCCCGCACCTGTTCCACCATGGCCTCGAACGCCGCCGCATAAGCGATGAGACGCCCCAACTCCGCCGCCTCGACGCGCAGCGCCGCGAGTTGAGCCGACAGTTGCGGCACCATGTCGAGGTGCGGCCGGCTGCCGTAATAATTCGAACCACGCTGCGCAGCGGCCAGGGCCGCTTCCGTCCGGACAATCGCCTCGGCCAGCGCGCGACGGCGAGGATGTTTCGCCGCCGGGAACGCGGTCAGTTCCATGAGCAGCGCCTCATCCGGCGGCGCGCCCGTGTGGCGGCTGATCCGGCGGCAGTGGCGATCGAGCGCCGCGCGATAGGTGGGAGGCAGGCTGGAAGCGAGTTCCAGCTGTAACAGGGTGAGCATGTCCGGCCCTCAAGGGCCGGCGCCTCGCCTGCCGGGACCGCGCGACCACCGCACGGTCCGGACACGCCAATGTGCTACCGACCCTTGGCGATTTGGGTTCGTCGGGCAGGTTCCGAATCGGAGGGGCCGAAGATTCCCGGTGGTGCAGGAGGGTGGCACCCTCCTGACGGGGTTCGGGGTAGCACCCCGTCTCGGCCGCCAGGCCGATCGGGTCCAGGGCGCAGCGCCTGGCCCACGGGAGGGATTGCGGCACGCAATGCCGTAGTGGGTGACGTCCGATGCCGGACTCCCCTCATGCCGGCCAGCCCAGTTGCGGCCGGGACGGAACGGAACCAGCTCGCAAAGAGACGGAACGGAAGAGAACGGACGAACGATGGCCTACGCGATCCTGCGCACGCGCAAGCTCAAGAGCTGGGCCGCCCTCGGCGCCGCCGCGCGGCACAACGACCGACGATCGGCGCCCGCCAATGCCGATCCGACGCGCGGGATTCAGATGATCGTTGGGACCGGCGATATCGCAGCCGAGGCGCGTGCTCGGCTGATCGCGGCCGGCATCGATCCGACGCGGCTAAGGAGGGATGGCGTGCTCGCGGTCGAGGCGATCATCACCGCGTCGCCGGGTTTTTTCCGACCTGGAAGGGATGGCGCCGCCGGGGTTTGGGACGCCGATCGGCTTGCCGCCTGGCTCGATGCCGCGAAGCGCTTCCTCGCGGCCGAATGGGGCAATTGGATCGTCTCGGTCGTCCTCCACACCGACGAGGCGACGCCGCATCTTCATGTGACCTGGCTCCCGATCGACGACACGCCGCGCAAGCGCGGGCCGGCGGTCAGGCTCAATGCCGGGCGCTGGCTCGACGGCGCCGCGAAGCTGCGCGGGATACAAGATCGATACGCCGCCGCCATGGCCGGCCTCGGGCTCGAACGCGGCGTGCGCGGCGCGCGCCTGCACCACCAGAAGGTCGCCCGGATGTATGGCGCCATGCAGGCCGATGCCGATGCCGCCGCCCTATCCCGGCGCCAAGCCCAGGGGCTGCTCGACCAGGCCGAGGCGATCTATCGCCAGGCGGCCGAGCTGCTGCCGTCTCTCGCACGCTCCGCGCTCATGGCGCCGATCCGCAGCCTCGGCGCCCTCCTGCGCCCAGTTGCGGGACGCGGCCGACAGAACCAGCTCGTCAGGGAACGATAGGAGCTTTCCCCATGTCCCCCGACCGCTTGAACCTGCTCATCATCGCCACCGGCATCGCCGCGCAGCGCGAGGCCGCCGCCGAACAGGTCGCCGCCTTCTGCGCCCTCTATGCCGAGTTCCTGGCCGGATGCCAGGCCGGCACCACGAACCGCCGCGCGCTGTTCCTTCAGCTGCCCGCGATCACCGACGACGAGAGCGCCGGCCCGAGGCTCGGCGCCGCCATCGTCATCGCCAGGGACAAGTGCCGCATCATGTCGACAGGGAACGGAACCGGCGGGCCACAGCGGAAGAGACGAACAGCGGAACAAGGGCGGTAACCGGAACAGGGGCACACCTCGCCGATGCCCGCGCCGACCCAATAAATCTAAGCCGGGATCGCCGCCATCGCCGATTCGATCCCACATCGGTCCAGGACAAACACCAAGGACCGATCATGCTCACCGCTCTCATCGCGCTCGCCGCCAACCGAACCACCGTCTGGATCAATCGCCGACAGGCTGCGGCCCGACACCGCCAGGCTCAAGCCCAGGCCGCGCGCCTCATCGACACCATCGCCGCCGTCAATGCCGCCCTCGATGGCGACGAGCGAGGCGCCGCCATCGTTGGCTTGGGCGATCACGCCAGGCTTCTCGACGGGCTCGCCATCCTCGGCAAGGCGCTCAAGCGTGCCGGGATCACCAGGCCGGCAAAGCCAAAGTCACCGCAGCCGGTCCCGCCGATGATTGCAATCTGGGAGAATCGCGAGGAAAGCGGGGCCTGAAGAACTGGCACCCACAGAGGAGGCCTACGAGAGATGAGACGACATCTTCAAGGTCTCACTCATATGTCTTCCCCGTAATTTTCTTCAGCGAGCCACGAATCGCAACGGCGGAACTAAAGTCAGGACCAACGAGAAGTTTCTTATTTTCAGCTTCAATTCGCCGAAGCGCAGCCTCAAGTTCTGGCACTACCGGTAATGCTCTCGCTCCAAATTGCGCAACTGCCGCCGCAGCCCACGTTCGAACTCCGTCATTGGGATCGCGCAACAGACTTGCAACATCGACGATCGCATCTTCACTGACCTCTCCCAACCGGCTATCCATCCGAATAGAGTTGGCGAGATTTTGCGCAAGATCAAAACGCCTTCTGTCCGAAGGCTCCTGCTTTATTTCGTAAATTGCCGCCTTTATCTGATCTCCGGTCAGGTCTTGCATCTCAGCAGCACAACCCACATTACTGCAAATTATCGTCAAAGCGAGCAGTATAGATCGGCTTAATTTACCCATATCCTCTGCCCTCCCTAAAATGATGTCGAGAACGTTCGAACGACAGATGGAGTGGCATTAGTTTGTGGCAAATTTGGATTGATATTTGTCGAAGGCAGTGAACCAGCCCCCCTGACACCACCAGGAGTAAAGCTCGGTGGCAAAGTCAGACCTTCGTAAAAGGCCGCCGTTGCCGTCGTGCTATCATCGCCATGAACACCCGGCCCTGGATTGATCATGAATATGTCGTCGTAACCGTAAGTCCCGCTCGCCTGAAAATCAGATATTTGGGAGTTGGGAGAAATATGCCAGGCCTCCCAATAATTAGAGTGGATATCCGCTGACTGCGTCCCATCGCTGGCGGTCGTATGCCCTTGTATATGCTGCACAACCCAACCACCAGACTGCGATGGTGACGAAAGGTTCCAAAATATACTCCAAGAGGCGAACCCTGGGCCGCCGTTAACTGTCGTATAGCCGAGTGTATTCCTCTGCGCGGTAACCGTGATCGCGTCGCAATTATTGCCGCAACTACCATAGGCGACGCTTTGCGGATTACCTGCAGTTACAAGACCACTATCTGTGGAAGTAAGTCGCCCCGACGCGTTCCGT
>Ga0302315_10004924_pt1 | contig 11546 bp, 7 predicted proteins | sample III_Palsa_N3_1_FD_200532 | JGI IMG/M metagenome (GOLD analysis project Ga0302315, IMG submission 200532) | Peat permafrost microbial communities from Stordalen Mire near Abisko, Sweden - III_Palsa_N3_1 | ecosystem: Environmental > Terrestrial > Soil > Palsa > Peat permafrost | place: Sweden... | reverse complement strand
ACGGTGTATCGGATCTATTTCGCGACGTCTTTGGCATCGAGAGGGCGTCGGTCCGAACCGTAATTGGCGTCGCGAGTCTTCCGTTGGGAATGCCCATCGAGCTCGAGATCATCTTCGAGGTGAAGACGGCGGAGACTGTATGAAGAGGGTATCTGCCGTAAGAAGTGGAAAATGCCCAGGCTGCTTCGCCGGAGACGAACGATGCGTCTACTGAAACATTCCGGTTGGTGGCAATACCTGCAGGTAGCCTGTGTGGCGCTGATGCTGAATCCCATGCTTTGGGCGCAACGAAAGGAAAATCGAGTGGCATATCCAGTTGTTTACCGCACTGTACAGGTTGACGGACTATCCATCTTTTACCGAGAGGCCGGGCCCAAAAATGCGCCGACCATCCTTTTACTGCATGGGCTTCCTTCATCATCTCGGATGTTCCAGGCTTTATTGACGAGGCTCGCAGACAACTACCACCTGGTGGCGCCGGACTATCCGGGCTTTGGACACAGTACTTGGCCCGATCCCAAACAGTTCGACTACACGTTCGATCGTATTGCTTCAGTGATGACCGACTTCACCCAGGCATTGGGTTTATCCAACTACACGCTTTATATGCAGGACTATGGCGGGCCGGTGGGTTTTCGTATGGCGCTCGCTCACCCGGAACGAGTGCAGGCTCTCATCGTTCAGGATGCAGTCGCGCACAATGAAGGGCTTGGTGCGAATTGGGTAACGCGGCGTGCATTCTGGGCAAATCGGACTGCTAACGAAGAAGCGTTGCGCACGAACCTGTTGTCGCTAGCAACTACAAAAACCCGCCACATTGGCGATGACCCAAACACTGAGCTTTATGACCCCGATCTGTGGACTGACGAGTATGCGTTTTTGAGCGCTCCAGGACAGGCCCAGATTCAGAGCGATCTCTTTTATGACTATCGGTCAAATGTTGAGGCCTATCCAAAGTGGCAGGTGTGGATGCAGAAGACGCAGCCGAAGCTCTTGGTCTTATGGGGGAAGCACGATCTCTCGTTCGATCTCGGCGAGCCCGACCGATACCGGAAGGATGTGCCGGCCGCAGAGGTCCACGTACTAGACGCGGGACATTTTGCCCTGGATACGAAACCGGACGAAATTGCAGCCCTGGTGCGGCAATTCATGAATTCTCCGCATTGACGATGCCGCGGGACACAGCAAGCAAGGCCACCACCATCGGAGGGAACAGTGATCAATGACATGCACGATGTATTAGTAGCGGACGACAACCCCTTACTTGTAAGCGTTCTCGCCGAAACATTCAGGGAATCCGGTTACTCGGTCCGAACGGCGCCAGACGGCTTCGTAGCGTTGGCGATGACGCGGGATCGGATCCCCGATATTCTCATCTCAGATCTGAACATGCCTCGCATGTCTGGATTTGAGCTTTTGTCGATCGTACGTCGCCGATTTCCGAGGATCGCAGTGATCGCGATGAGCGGAGCGTACTCAGGAGCCATCCTTCCCAGCGGCGTTCCTGCCGATGCATTTTACGCAAAGGGTGCTTGCAGCGTTGCCGAGCTTTTCGACATGCTGTATGCGATCAAGGACGATGCAACACGGCATTCCGCACGAGCCGCCGCGCCAATTTGGGTGCCCGCTTTGCCGATCGGCCAAGACGACTTCTCCGTCATGGCTATCGCATGTCCAGAATGCTTGAGGACCTTCTACCATTGCCTCCACGATGCGGAGTTCGTGCGCGCGGAGCGCCATTGCCCCCACTGTCTGCATCGCGTGCAGGTGGCAATCGTCAGGACACCGGCGGACCCAGATAAGACCGGCCTGCCGTTTGCATCTATTGCGAGTAACAAGAGCATCCCCGCGTACCTGCGCTAGGCATTCCGAAACCATCGTTCACGGTGCCGTCCTGAAGCTCGGCGCTATGCCCTGGGGGGCGGGGCGATACGGAGTCGGACCGCGATTTTCACCAAATTGGGAAGAGAGTCTGCCTGCATCTTTTGCATCACTCTGCCCCGATGCGCCTTAACCGTAATCTCACTGATGCCCAGCTTGCCGCCGACCTCCTTATTCGATAGCCCCGAGACTACCAGTGCCAGGACTTCCCGCTCGCGAGGCGTGAGCACTGCGTAACAGTCCTTGAGCGCTCCTATCTCTGACTCGCGACGAAGAGCATTGCGGCTACGCTCAATCGCATGACGGATAGCGCTCAAGAGCGCTTCATCATCAAACGGTTTTGTCAAAAACTCAATAGCGCCGGCTTTCATTGCCTTCACCGTCGTGGGCACGTCACCGTAACCGGTGATAAAGATGATCGGCATGTCCACCCGATCCGATGTGATGCGCTTCTGTAGATCGAGACCGTTGAGATCGGGTAAGGAGACATCGAGGACCGCGCAACTTGGGGCCGGGACACGCGGGCGAGCCAGAAACTCCTGAGCGGACGCAAAGATCTCTGGCTCCCAACCTTCGTGGCGGATCAACAACTCGAGCGATTCGCGAACTGAGATGTCATCGTCGACAACGAATACTATTGGTGTGGCGGGAGGCATGGCAGGTGACCTCGATTCAGGGCCCGGCACTGCTGGCTAATAAACAAATATATTGACTGGTCGCTCCAGAGAGCAAGCAAGGCGGCTATTGATTTCCGTGGAATGCGACATTGATTGCCTCCAGGAGATCCGGTTCGCTGAACGGTTTCAATAGGCATTCCACAGCTCCCAGCTTAAGCAAGCGGGGGCGAATCGTCTCATCTCTCTGAGCCGTAATGAAGATGATCGGAATGTTTTGTTGGCGAATCGCCAATTCGTGTTGGAGATCGGGTCCGGTCATTCCGGGCATGGCAACGTCAAGGATCAGACAACTGGTTTGAGCTAGTTCATCGGATGCGAGGAACTCTTCCCCGGCGGAGAAGGCCTTGGCCGCAAAACCGAATTCTCTTAGCAAGTCAGGTAGCGACTCGCGTATGGATTGATCGTCGTCGACCACCGATATTAGTAAGCGTTTATCTTTCACGGATTCCTCTTGGATTTCTGGGGGTCCATCGAGGGAGATGCGTGAATTACCCCATGACTGCTGTCGTTTGTCTTGCCTTCAGATACGCTTCCTATCTGGAAGCGCAGTCCATGCCAGATCGGGGAGGGCGTTGATGACGCGGTTGAACTCGTGCTACGCAGAAGGCCTTTCTCAGCAATTCCGCACATCCACAGAGTGGACTAGAGGATATGCGGATGTCGATAAGACTTTGGTATTGGTTTCAAAGATTGCGAATGCTCGTTCGCCCCATCGACGTCGCCGATCCTGAATCGAGTGGTCGGTGGAGTTGCGACAATGGAGCGACTCGCTTTCGCGCTATATGCCAAGAAGCGACACCAAGGTATCGACTTATACCATCGTGCAATAGATTCCCCGACAGACTTCTGGTGTGATCGCAACTGGCGAATGACTCGAGACTTTATAGCTACTGATCGTCGCTCGCTAACTGTCCTGCAGAAGATGCGTAGGCAGCGTTGGCTAACATATCCCCTACTTCCGACAGGCTACCTTCAGTACCGAACCAGTCCGTATAGGAGTTCGCAACATGAGCCGACCAGATGAACCCAAGAACGGCATTAGCGTTTTCGACGAAGATGACCGGTCGGCGCGAGGATGGACGAGAATGTCCCGCCGTCAGTTCGCGCTGACCGGACTATGTGCTGGAACAGTGCTGCTGGCACTGGACGCGCTCTTAGCCGGTGTCAACGCGAAGCCAATTGGGTCGTCGGCGTCTAAGTCAGGCGCAAGCACCACGTTTGCCTCCATCAAGCGGATCGACGCTGGGCTACTTAATGTGGGATACGCTGAAGCCGGCCCAGCCGACGGCCGACCAATAATTCTGCTGCACAGCTGGCCCTATAAAATCGATAGCTTCGCCGACGTCACGCCTTTGCTGGCGGCAGCGGGGCACAGAGTGATCGTCCCGTACATTCGCGGCTTCGGCACAACACGTTTTCTCTCCAGTGCCACGTTTCGGAACGGTCAACAATCGGTGGTGGCACTCGACACGATTGCACTCATGGATGCGCTTCGCATCCAGAAGGCAATCCTGGCTGGCTTCGATTGGGGAGCGCGGACGGCTGACATCATCGCAGCGCTGTGGCCGGAACGCCGCAAAGCGCTTGTCTCCGTGAGCGGCTACCTGATCGGGAGCCAGGAAGCAGGGAAGGTTCCTTTACCGCCGCGGGCCGAACTCCAATGGTGGTACCAGTTTTACTTCGCTACCCTCAGCGGTGAGGAAGGCCATGGAAAATACCGGCACGACGTTGCGAAACTCATGTGGCAACTTGCCTCTCCAAAGTGGAATTTCGATGACGCCACATTTGATCGAAGTGCAGTAGCTTTGGATAACCCGGATCATATACAGATCGTGATCCACAATTACCGCTGGCGCCAGGGATTGGCTGAAGGAGAGTCGAAATATGATGATCTCGAACAGCGTCTCGCGCGGTGGACCCCCTCATTACCGTACCCGCCATCACGTTGGAGGGCGATGCAAACGGGGCTCAGCACGTCGACAGCGGCGCCTATGCGAACAAATTCTCTGGCAAGTATGAGCACTGGGTGACAAGCGGCGGTGTCGGTCACAATCTTCCGCAGGAAGCGCCGCAGGCGTTCTCTAGAGCCGTTGTCGATGTCGACCAATCTTAATCTGTGCGAGCTTGAAGTCAGTTTCGCAGTGAGATTGGGGAGCCATCGCGACGACCGGCTAGGCTGCGGTTGCATCTCAGAACGATTTAGACATTCGTACGGTTTCACATCGCGGTTCGACATTGGAGCTGATTATGACCGAGAGAGTCCTCCGCATAAAACGCGTTTATCTTGATCCCAGTGAAGACGATGGCGAGCGTATCCTCGTTGATCGGCTCTGGCCGAGAGGTCTCACAAAAGCGAAAGCCAAGGTGGACCTCTGGTTGAAAGAGGTTGCCCCTAGCAACCAGCTTCGCAAATGGTTCGCGCATGATCCAGATCGATGGCTGGAGTTCAAGCGAAGATATGTCGCAGAGTTGAAAGCTACAGAGAATCCTCTCACCCTGTTGAAGCAGGAGACGAGTCGGAGCACAGTTACTCTGCTTTATGGTGCAAGAGACGAAGAACACAATGAAGCGGTCGTTCTGCTGGAACTGCTGCAGCGCAAGTAGCCGACAGAGACGGTGTCATCGCGTACATGTCGCGCTATGATTCGGAAGTCGATGTCGAATCCGGAGGGATAAGACTCACCGTTCCGATGCGGGTTCTGCCGTCTGGTCATGAGGAATGGCGAATGTAAAGGTGGATCCTAGCCAGTCATTAGCTGATGCCCGAACGCCCCGCGGTGGGCTTTCGCCCGTTATTTCAATTCGTCAAAACAATTCACCATCACCGCTCGCCCAAAAATGGCGTAAACCGCGCTCATGAGCCACCCCGTACGATTGGCCGATGCCATTCCGTCCTGCCATCAGCGCCATTGATGCTTAGCAGTCGATCCGTTCTGCCGCGCCGCGAACGAGTGAGTCGAGCAATTCTTCGACGCTGGAACAACGGGCCAAATTTGCACTTTGTCCGGCCCACAGTGCCAGCAACTCCGCATTCTGTGCCTTTTGCGCGGGAATGGCTAGATTGCGCATGAGAGATCGCTGCAGTGGGTACGGCAGGATCTCCACGTTGGGTCGATTCATCAACTCGAGCAGTTTGTTGTCAATCCCGCGAGCCAATCTTCCTGTGAATCCGCGCGTGAGAGCCGTGCTTCCAGCGCGGCCGCTAAGGATGGCTTCCCGATGGACTGGATGCGCCCCAGACTCTTCGCAGGCCAGAAAGACAGTTCCCAATTGGACTCCTTCTGCACCCAGTGCAAACGCGGCGGCGATACCGCGAGCATCGGCGATGCCGCCCGCGGCGATCACTGGAATCTTCACGGCATCCACAGTCTGCGGAACGAGCGACATCGTTCCGGTCAGCGAGCTTTCCGAATCGCGCAGGAATGACCCCCTGTGACCCCCCGCCTCGAAGCCCGATGCGACCACCAGATTCACGCCGGCGTGTTCAAGTGCGGAAGCTTCCTCGGGCGTCGTGGCCGTTCCAATTGTGACGATGCCTTGTTTTCTGGCCTCCTCAAGAATTTCAGTTGGCGGGATACCGTAGATAAAAGAGAACACAGGTACTTTGGCATCAAGCAAGACGCGTGCCTGGTCTGCAAAACGGATCGGGCTGTAGGATGAGAACGAGGGCTGCTTGCCTCCCACATTCGTGATGTGCGGGACGAGGTGCGACAGCGCTCGATGAAACGCCTCTGCGCCGGAAGTCGCCGCACCTTCGTCCTCCATGGAGGTCCAGAGATTCATGGCGAAGGGTTTGGAGGTGAGTGAATGTATCTCGGCGATCACATCCTCGATCGCATGGGGTTCGAGACCGTGAGCTCCAAATGAACCGAGACCGCCGAAGTTTGAAACTTTTGCCGTAAGCCCCTGAGACGAGAGACCTCCGAGCGGTCCTTGAATGATGGGGTATTCGATGCCGAGTGCGGTCGCAACCCGTGTTTGGTTCCATGTCCTCATATGACCTCATAAGAGTAAACGACGCTCGACGCGGCTGCAGGTTCACCGCGCTCTGTACAGCCACGTTATGGTGCATCTCGTCGTGCCCGGATGCCGCCATACCTACTAAGAGATTCCAGAGGTGTAGATGGCGATTCGTCGCATCGCCTGGAAATCGACAGGGTCGCGTTGTCAACTCGGCAATTTCACAATGATAGACAGGGCAGGCAGCTCATCACTGAGGGCGTCAAGCGACCTCTTGGCGCAACGGAAAGCGTCTCTCTTCATCAAGTTGTATAGAAACCAATGCGATCCTTCGGCCGTCCCGATGACGTGAGTACGACCAGGAATTACCGGATCGCCTTGGCTGCCGTAGCGAAAATGAAGTCGGAGATCCTCTGGAACCTCAGTGAAGTGCGCAATCGGTTGTAATTTTTTCCATATAATTGTTTCGTTCGGGGAGCCTGCAGAGTGATCCGCTCTTAGCCACTGATGGGATTCTAGTACTCCGTGACGTTGAATCTGCCGGTCATGGCTCCGGCAATAAGGACGCTTTGGATGGCTATTCCTTCTGAGTACAAAGTGGAGATTCTCCGCGAGGGAGCCGACCTCACTCTGTACCGCGGGAGAGAGCGCGGCAATCAGATGCCAATCTTAGCCGTAACGGTCGCTTCCGGGCAGCCATCCCCGCAGGTAGTCCGCCGGCTCGAACACGAATACTCGCTCGCCAACGAACTCGATGCCACGTGGGCTGCTCAGCCGGTCGCGCTGACTCGTCAACAAGAGTGGCCCGTGCTCATCCTCAAGGATCCGGGTGGTGAACTTCTGGATCGCGTAATCGAACAACACAAGGCACAGCCGCTCGATCTGGCGTTCTCGCTGCGCGCTGCCATCGGGTTGACAGCGGCGGTTCGTCAAGCCCACCAGGAAGGGCTGATTCATAAGGACCTCAAACCTGCGAACGCATTTGTCGACGAATCCGGTCACGTGTGGCTCACGGGGTTTGGCATCGCGTCCCGCCTTCCTCGCGAGCGCCTGACGCCCACGCCGCCCGAGATCATTGCCGGCACCCTTGCCTACATGTCGCCTGAACAGACTGGACGCATGAATCGCTCGATGGATACCCGCAGCGACCTTTACTCTTTGGGTGTCACTTTGTATCAGATGCTTACGGGCGTGCTTCCTTTCGAGGCCGCCGACCCTCTGGAATGGGTCCATTGCCACATCGCGCGCCAGCCGGTCGCGCCCGCTGATCGCCGTGCAGTCCCCAAACCGCTATCCCGCATCATCATGAGGCTTCTCGCCAAAAATGCAGAGGAACGTTACCAGACCGCCGCAGGCCTGGAAGCAGATCTTCGACGATGCCTGACGGATTGGCAATCCCATGGTCGCATTGATCCATTTCCCCTTGGTAAGGACGACGCCTCGGACCGATTGCTGATACCGGAGAAGCTGTACGGCAGGGAGCGCGAGGTCGACACTCTGATTGCGGCGTTCGATCGGGTTGTGTCGCAGGGCACCGCCGAACTCGTGCTAGTCTCCGGCTATTCCGGTGTCGGCAAATCTTCGGTAGTGAGCGAACTGCACAAAGTCCTGGTTCCGCCTCGCGGACTTTTCGCCGCAGGCAAGTTCGACCAGTACACGCGCGACGTACCCTACGCGACCCTGGCACAGGCATTCCAGATGCTGGTGCGTCAAATCCTGGCCAAGAGCGAAGCCGAGGTTGATTCTTGGCGGCAGGACCTTCAGGACGCGGTAGGACCGAATGGCCAGCTGATGGTCGATCTCATCCCGGAAGTCCAGTTCATTATCGGTAAGCAACCGCCCGTGGCCGATCTGCCGCCACAAGAAGCGCGGGGTCGATTCCGTTCAGTATTCAGGCGCCTCCTCGGCGTCTTCGCCCGCCCGGAGCATCCTCTGGCGTTGTTTCTCGACGATCTGCAATGGCTGGACACGGCAACCCTGGAATTGCTGGAGTACCTGGTCACCGATCCGGACGTCCGGCACGTGCTGCTGATCGGAGCCTACCGCGACAACGAGGTTAATTCCTCTCATCCTCTCATGCGGACGCTGGCCGCGATCTGCGACGCTGAAGCGAAAACGCAGGAAATCGTGCTGGCTTCGCTCGGACCCGAAGATGTCAGCCGATTAGTCTCCGATTCTCTGCGCTGCGAGCGGGAGGCTGCCGATCTTCTGGCGCGATTAGTCCATGAGAAGACCGGGGGCAATGCGTTCTTCACGATCCAATTCATGACGGAGTTGGAACAGGAAGGCTTGCTGAGGTTCGAGTCAGGCGCCGCGATTTGGCGGTGGGATGTTGATCGCATCCACGCAAAAGGCTATACGGCTAATGTGGTGGACCTGATGGTCGGCAAGCTAAGCCGATTTTCAAACAGCACGCGGGAGTCGTTGAAACAACTCGCCTGCATGGGAAACAGCGCCGATTTCGACCTGCTGCGTGCGGTGTTTCACGACTCACACGAAGAAATGCACGATCAGCTCTGGGAAGCGGTCCGCGCAGGCCTCATCTTACGTTCCGAGAATTCCTATCTCTTCCTTCACGACCGCGTTCACGAAGCAGCCTACTCTCTGATTCCGGATCAACAGCGCGCGCAGACCCATCTGCGCATTGGCAGAATTCTCGCAGAAAACACTCCGCAAGAGCGACTGGAAGAAGGGATCTTCGATATTGCCAATCAACTCAACCGTGGCTCACGCCTCATCACCGATTACGGTGAACGTCAGCGAGCGGCTGAACTCAATCTGATCGCAGGCAAACGCGCAAAGGCCTCCACGGCGTACGCCTCGGCGCTGAAATACCTTCATGCAGGACGCTCATTCTTACTTGAGGAGGCTTGGAAGGATAACTATGACGTTATCTTTTCGACTGAGTCTCTCATCGCCGAGTGCGAACTGCTTACTGCAGATATGCTGGCAGCCGAAGACCGTCTTTCCAGGTTGGCGATGCGTGCCAAGACCCACCACGATTTTGCGATTGTGACGCGATTGCAGGTCACTCTTTATACGACCTTGGACCGCAGCGATCGAGCCATCGAGGTGTTTCTCGATTACCTCCGCCGTAACGGGACGGATTGGTCGAGTCATCCATCACACTATGATGTCCTTCAGGAGTACAACCGGATCTGGTCGCTAGTTGGCAACCGTCAGATCGAGGACCTTATTGACTTGCCGCCGCTCGATGATCCCGAAGTCCTCGACACGCTCGATGTCTTTACTGAAATTGTCCATCCGGCTATGTTTTTCGATGAGAACCTATCGACGCTCGTCGTTTTCCGCATGGTGAGTCTTTGCCTCGAACACGGTAACTGCGATGCTTCGTGTTTCGGCTTCGTCTGGTTCGGGATGTTCGCTGGACCGCGCTTCAACAATTACACCGATGGATTCAGGTTTGGCCAGTTGGGCTATGACCTCGTTGAAAAGCGGAACCTGAATCGCTACCAGGCGAGAACCTACACTTCTTTTGGCACCCTAACGCCTTGGGCTAAGCACGCCTTGAAGGGACGCGAGCTGATCCGCCGTGCATTCGATGTTGCATATCGAACCGGGGACCTCACGTTTTCCGCCTATAGCTGGCATTCGTTGATCACCAATTACCTGGCTGTGGGCGACCCCCTTTCGGAGGTGCAATCGGAGGCCGAGGAGGGCCTCAACTTCGTCACAAAAGCTGGCTTTGGACTGGTGGTTGAGAATAACAAGGCTCAATTGGGTCTCGTACGAACGCTCCGCGGCCTGACCCCTATCTTTGGATGTTTTGACACGGACGACTATAGCGAAACGGACACCGAACAGCGTCTTGCAAGTAATCCGTTGCTGATCCTGTCCGAATTCTTCTATTGGACGCGAAAGCTGCAGGCCAGATTTTTTGCGGGAGACAACGCGTCGGCTGTGAAGGCATCCCGAAGGGCTTATCCGTTGCTTTGGCCGGCCGCGTCTCAGGTGGAAACAGGTGATTTCCGCTTCTACGCAGCCCTGGCGAATGCTGCCGCCTGGGACACAGCTTCTTGCGATGAGAGACAGAGTTATTTTGCTGCTCTGAACGACCACTACCGGCAACTCGAGATATGGGCTCTCCATTGTCCTGCAAATTTCAAAACTCGAACTGCGCTCGTCGGCGCGGAAATCGCGCGCATTGAACGTCGGACGCTCGACGCTGAACAACTTTACGAAGCCGCGATCCGATTGGCGCGAGATAACGGTTTGACGCATTGTGAGGCGGTCGCCAACGAGCGTGCAGCGCAGTTTTATTCAGCGAGAGGGCTTACTAAAATTGCGCACGTCTATTTGCGAGATGCTCGGGACTGCTACTTACGCTGGGGCGCGGAAGGGAAGGTCCGACAGTTAGAAGAATGGTATCCAGAGATCAAGACGGAGAAGGTTTCGCCCGATACTGGGACTATTCTAGCCTCCGTCGAACAACTTGACCTGGCGACGGTCATTCGCCTATCTGAGGCAGTTTCGGGCGAGATCGAGCAAGACAAGCTGATCAATACACTCATGCGCACCGCGATTGAGCATGCAGGTGCCGAGAGGGGTTTGTTGATCCTGGTTCGGGACGGTGAACCGCGCGTCGAAGCGGAGGCCATCACGGGCCCCGGCAAGATCGAAATTGCGGTTGGACCGGCAGCTGTCACGTCCCGTCTTCTGCCTCAATCCGTGCTGCATTACGTGATCCGGACGCAGGAGAACGTCCTCCTGGAAGATGCCTCGACGAACAACATCTATTCCAAGGACGAATATATCGGGCGGAAGCACTCCAAATCCGTACTGTGTCTGCCAATCATCAAACAGAAGAAACTGGTCGGCGCACTTTATCTTGAGAACAACCTGACAGCGCGTGTCTTTACGCCGGGCCGGGTGACTGTACTGCAGTTGCTGGCTTCGCAAGCGGCAATCTCACTGGAGAATGCCGCCCTCTACACCGATCTTCAACTTCAAGTTGGACTGCTGCAGCACCTTCCTGTATCTGCCTGGACACTCAGTCCTGAAGGAACG
>Ga0302315_10004923_pt1 | contig 11552 bp, 7 predicted proteins | sample III_Palsa_N3_1_FD_200532 | JGI IMG/M metagenome (GOLD analysis project Ga0302315, IMG submission 200532) | Peat permafrost microbial communities from Stordalen Mire near Abisko, Sweden - III_Palsa_N3_1 | ecosystem: Environmental > Terrestrial > Soil > Palsa > Peat permafrost | place: Sweden... | reverse complement strand
TCTAGCCTATGGAGAAGTGATATTATCAATGGTGCATGTTGTCATTTTAACTGTTGCGTATTACAACTATATGATGACATTGCTGCTCTCATATTACCAGATAATACTATAACTCTTTACTGTTAACAGTAGGCTGTGAGTTATAACCTAGTTACAACTTTAAGGGTACTTGTCTAGTCTGATAAGTAAACAACTTGTTCATATCACAACACAATGTTGTAATGGTCTAATCACTAAAGGATTAAAATCAAACAGCTACTACTACTACTACTACTACTACTACTACTACTACTACTACTACTACTACTACTACTACTACTACTACTACTACTACTACTACTACTACTAAGAGTGAGTCTAGTTATTCATGGTAGAAGGACTAACATCCAGACAGTTTGTAGACAGCGTAGGTCTCGGAGATGGGGTAGCGCTGGATGTTAGTGGTGGCAATGAAGATTGGTGACTTGTGCTCCTTATTGTAACTTGAGCCCAGTAGTCGTTGGGCTGTGGTATCACTAGGGCTATCGTAGCTCTCAATGTCATCACGTAGAACAGCCAGCTCGGTCCTAATCCTGTCCAGCTCTGCCAGGTTGAGAGTATGCTGTTTAGCAATCTGCTGGTTAGGGTCACGCAAGTCATCTAGAGTAACTGCTTCTATTTTGTACATCAGGTTAAGATAGTCTCGCTCCTTCAGCTGATATGCTGTTGTGCTGCGAATAGCGTAGTTAGCGTAATGCTTAGCGTCAGCAATGGCCAACTCTCTGCTGGAGTAGCATTTGGGTTCCACCGACACCTTGCCAGTGGTGCTAGCATTACTGTAGCGCATAATGACATAAGTTTTGTTGTCCTTGTCTTTCGTAACAGCAGCAGTCGGCAGGCTGTTACTAGTAGTTCCAACAGCGGAGCTGCCAGTTACTGCCTCTGTTTTAACAACAGTTGGATAACCTGGATGGTACGTGTGGTGAGTCAACTCCTCACTACTGACAAAATAGGTGGGATCATGATTGCGATGATAACCATCACTGTCATATGACACCTTGCTACGCTTATAACCGTAACCGTAGTTGCGGTCATAACCGTCGTCATCATCATACTGTGACATTTTTGTTATTAACTTAATCCACAGGTTAATAGAAAATCAGAAATCGATGTGTCTGCCGTAGAACTTGTAGACTAAAAGAAGATGTCACATACAACAGGGTAAGTTACATATAAAGTTGTTGGCAACTTTTACTCATACCCCTAAAGTACAGCTTATAAACACTAAGTTTGTTAGTGATAACAAATAAACTACCTTATTCTTAAGATTAAGAGGTTGGGAGTTTCTACTCTTATTAAGAGCAGTTACCACCATCAATCTATTCTTTGAATTGCAACAACTTTAGACTTGCAACAACTTTAGACTTGCAACTAATAAGAAGAGAGCTTAACAAGCTAAGAACTGTTAGTGATTACCACTGACAACTACTTTATGAATAGTTATAATAAGCTTACTTTGTAACAATGTAAGTAGATAAATAGATAAGTAAATAGGTAAGTGGACAACTTCGAGCGAGCAGTTGAGACCAATAAGCTTAAACAGCAACCGGCTCAGAAGCCGGGTTGTGACCCGTCACCCTGTAAAACCAGACGACGATAGACCAGAAGGTGACGATAACAACTACAAACGTAGCTATACCGGCAAACAGACAGCTGTAAACGACATCGCGTGGACAGTCAGTCAAGTCTGCATTGGCTAGAATTAGGATAGCAACAATAATGTCAACAACAGCAAAAGTTGTCATCATAAGTACAAGGAAAGAGTGCTGTTTGATGGCCAGCCGTGGATCAACATAACAGCTGTTGTTGTTGTTGTTACTGTTACCGTTATTGTTGCTGTTGTTAACAACGTTAACCTCGTCAGCAGTAGTAATAGTAGTAGCAGTGTGACTTTGACCATAATTTTGCTGACTAGAATGTCTAGCCTTACATTTGTTGTACAAGTCGGTGAAGTGCAACACCATCGAGTAGATGGTTGTTCCGAGGATGGTGAGAGTCAGGCTACATAAGAAGAACTGAGGATTGTAACGGGCGCACTCACCCATCTCAGCTATCATGGCGTCAGGGAAGTAAGTAAAGCCCACAAATGAGCAGTAGCTGCTGCCAGTCAGTACTAGCAGCCACCAGACTAGCAGCAGTATATCACGGATCTGGTATTTGTGGTGATGGTGGTCGTTGTGGCCAACACTAGCGGTTCCCATACCAAGAATGGTGTCGGTGTCCCTGTTGGTCATTGGAGCACTATCCATCTCAACCTCAAACATCTCCATCATTCCTGCTATGTTATTGCTGTTGCTTTACCAGTGTAACTAAAGCTCGAAGCAGTCTATATCACGATTTGATCTTAGACTGTATAAATATCATTTTGTATTCAGTCTGCGGCACCTAGCGCCCGTGGTAGCAGGCTTGACGGTGTGCGCTGCGCGTCTTCAACGCTAAGGCAGTGGTAGCTATCTGCCTCAACCTGGCTATTACCGTCTTTGGACAGTTAAAATTTGCTATCTTAGATAGCAATTAAAGTAGTGTTCAACACGTAAGCCACTACTAGTTTGTTATTTATTTATTTATCTATTTAACCAATACCGTAATCTTGTTGAAGTTCAACTGCTCAGCCAAGATGAGGATTTTAGAATAAGAGAAAGTGACAATTTTAGAATGGAGAAAAATGTCGGACTCTAACAGACCTACAAAGAGAGCTAGGGTTGCAAACTCCACTAGCGTGGCTGATGTCGTCGATACCATTGAGCTTTTGAGTGATGGGTATGGCAACAGCATTGATGATATCATTAAAGCTTTCAGACAGAGAGATCCAATGGTGTCAGCAGATGACGTGGTAGCGGCTATTAATACTGGCCTGCAAAGTGGAGAGCTCACAGCACCTTTCGGCATCAACAATAGCATGATTGCCGTCACACATGTACTCAGATCCTACTTCGAGTCTACTACTTGGGATTTCAGACCTCTGTCTGCTTATATGGATGACTTGGAACATCTGGAGGGCAACGTTGCAGCCTGGATTCTTGCCTCCAACACCGAAATTATGCTGGATTATGGCTATCTGGAAGCTAACAACCGACTGCAAGTTCGCCGTTCACCTCAAGTAGTTTGGTCTAACTCAGGCAGCCTGATGCAGTTTTGAACTATACCAAACTACCTGTGGTGCTGATGATGATAATGATAAGCTTGGCTATGAACTTCTACTAACAACAACCTGGTTGTTGTAATTACAACTCTGTCTTCTGTCTACTGTCTGAAAGACACTGTAGTTCAATCCTTAATTTTCCACTATTAGATAGTGGAAGTATTGCACCTATAGTAGTTTTTAGTGTACTAATCAGTTACTGTACTAACCAGATTACAGTTATAAGTTATTCTATCTGTACCGGGTAACTTCTGTTAGCCACAAACTTTGTCTATTAATAACACCAATCTCCTGTTACTAACAACAGTAATAACAGTAATTATGGTCGGGTGTTAGTATTCGTTATCTTTGAATAGCTCACAATACTTATAATAACAGCCTGGTTGTTACTAGTCTAACTTATAGTAGCTATAGTAATAACCAGGTTGTTACTAATCTAACTTATAGTACTTACAGTAATACCAACCTGCTACTAATCTAACCTATAGTAGTTATAATAACAACTAGGTTGTTACTAATACACAGTCTTATTCTTCTTATCACAAGAAGAAGTTTGTTACCTGCCCAGTTACGAATTCAGGCAGGCAGCAGTGTCAGCCTGCAACCTCTTCATGTTATCTGAGACAGCGTCGAACTTCTTGTCCATGCGAGACCACTGATCCTCAACACGCTTGCGGATAGTGTCAAAGTCGTCGGCGAAAGCCTTGCCGGGAATGCGAGCTTTGGGGTTCAAGCCATCATAGACCGACTGCAGCAGGTTAATGTCCAGCCCCTCAGCCACCTTACCCTTAGGCACAACTAGAGGGTAACCCCTGAACAGACTACCGTCAGTGGCAGGTTTAGGTGGTGAGCGACCTTGCTCATCAACGAGCTTAACTGCAAGCTCACCAGCCAGTGAACGCTTATCAGGATCAGAAATGGGATCCTTCATGATGTTGCGAGGCAGACCGTTAATCTCCTCATAGCAAAGCTTGGTGGCAAAACTCATGGTGTCCCGGTTGACCTTCTGCAACAGACCGCCACCCATACCAAAGGCCACATTGACCGGTGAGTAGGCCACTGTCTGACCAAGCAGCTTGTCTCTGACCTCCTTGCTGATGAGGTGACCAACAGGGTAAGTTGGCTTACTAACTTTGAGGTCAGTCCTACCAGCGTACAGCTCGTCGATGCGCCCAGCACGACGCCCGGGGTCCATCATTGCCGCCAGGATAATCTCGATGGCCTTGAGATCCACACCGTCACCCTGGATCACAGCAAAGTTGGTGAAACGCAAATACTTAACACCTTGATTGACAGTATGGATGGGATCAGAGTAGTAGTTCACACCTTCCGCTGGCAAAGATCTGCTAACTATCAGATCAGATGATGAGGTAGGACTTTCTGACACACCTCGGTGTCCAGAACCAAAGATCTTGATGATCTCGATAGCAATCAGAGCGTCTAGCACGGCCAGAGTAGTGTCACCAGAGTCAGGGCGCCAGACCATGGTGAAGTTCTTGTTGATGCCGCCGTCAGCATCGCGGAACTCGAGCAGAGGGAAGAGTTTGAAGATGGTGTTCCAGTAGTCGTAGGTGTCAGCCACACACGCGAAGAGGGCAAACTTATCTTTGTTGCGCAGATTAATGTTAATCATGTTCTGGATAGCGGCCAGCTCGTTTTTCTGTCCACTAACTGTTTGTTGTCCACTAACTATTTGCTCCTTGCTCTTACCGAACGATGTCATGACTGAATGCTCAGTGGCCGGGATGGAGGCAGCCACGGGTTTACCGTTGTTAAGCTCATACTGAGCGTAGTAAGCAGCCGAGGTGGTGTCACTGCCAACGAAGTTAAGCAGGTGGGCCGTGCCACCAATGATAGACTGCTCAGTACAGGTGGCACCGCGGAAGCCGAAGTCATGCAGCCTGGACAGCAGCAGCATCTCACGATCTTGAGCTGTCACGTTAGCCTTAGTGTAACTTTCGATGATAACCTGCTTGCACTTGCGTGACTGGGTGGCCACAGTGCTAGGATACCAGACGTGGGTCAGCAGTGTCTCGAAGAAGGTGACCAGCTTAGCGTATTTGCCCTCGGCGATGATCTGGTAAACTGGCACGTGAGGATAGATGACTGAGCCCTCTGGCAGCGCTTCAATCCTGACAGGGAAGTAACCATCGTTGTTGTCAATGAAGTCATAGAACAACTCCTTGGGACAGTCATAAACCCCAAAGACACTATGGGTACTAAGGAAATCAACCAGTCTATCAACGTCAGTTCGGGTCCAAGGCACGGCTATAAAGTTGTAGATCACGTAGCGCATGCCATAGAAGACAATACGCTGATCGTCCTTGTCTTTGTTGTAGGCTGAGCGGAATTCGCCGTAGGCCACCATCTTAGTCACACCGTCAGGATACTGCTCGAAGTGACCATACTTGTATGAGTCAGTCAGCAGCGACAGCAGGATAGGATGGGTCTTAGTACAGTAAGTCATGATCTGTATTACAGTAACAGAGTAGTGAGATCGATTAGTAAGACGGCAGTAGTATTTGGGTCCGTTCGCAACTACAATTTTCATTTTTACATACTAACACTTCTCTACTCCACTGGTAGAACAAAGAAGTGTTAGTATGCAAAGATAATCACTACAGGCTTGTACTAGTATACCATACTATTTGTTATCTAATACAACAGCTATCTATGCTATTAAACTAGTAAATTTGTATTGTCATATATGATAACAAACTTCCTACTGTCTATGACGGTACAGGTTACATCTCGTATGTTATTATTCTGGTATACCGGTGCTTATGCTAAGTGAAAATTTGATATTAAAAGTGAGCTGTAAGTTGTGAGCTTTAAGCCCACAAAGATACCAACTAACCAACTATTTGACTAGCTAACTAGCTAACCAACCAACTAGCTAACCAACCAACTAGCTAACCAACCAACATGAAACCAGTTATTGTTAGCATTATTTGTGCAGCCTTGTATCTACTACATGGTGCCAGCCAGGTGACAGTGCTGACGTTGGTGAGAGTCAACAAGATCCCACCTATGACACAGCGGTCTCTACCATGTAGGGTGGTGGACCCAATCTTTACTGTCTACTACAGCTGTAATTACACATGTTCATGTCCCGGCCCTGATATCGGGGGTCCTAACACCATTTGTGATGCGTTGGCACCAATGTCCAACGAGACAGTGGACACTTTCACCATGGTCAACTACACACTACTCAACGGCAATTACTTAGCCAGTACAGTCTTCAGCACTAACTGTAGGATACCGTGTGAAAATGGTACATGTCAAACCTGTGGTGGTTTTGATACGATCTGCGAATTCTCTTGTGTACCGGTGGTAGCGGTGGACTTTGAGCTCATACTTGACCTAATGCCACTGTCAGCCTCGGACAGAACTCTTGTCTCGGATACTAGTATAACTAACTTGACCTCTCGACAAAGCATTGTCTCGAGTCAGCAGGATACTACTGTAGCAGACCCTGTCATTAATGATCAACTGTTTACCAACGCGTCTGCTGTCTACTCTTGTACTGTTGATCTGACCACCCTACCTAACGTTACGCACGTGACATGGTTGAGTTAGGTTGAGCTAGCCTAACCTAGGCCAAATATCTTTGTTCCTGTTTTTTGACACTCCACCTATTGCATCTACAAGTTAAACTTGTATCTATTAGAACTTGTCATCCTATGCAGTGTGTGGTAATTAACACTACTATAGATAGTGTTAACCTGTCCTTATTAGAAGTTACAGAGTAACACTCTACAAAGATTATAGTAGTATAGACTCACTATAACTGTACAAAGATTATAGTAGTATAGACTTACTATACCCCCTACAAGAGCTGTAATATTATAGTAACACCATAACTATACAAAGATTATAGTAGTATAGACTTACTATAACCCTACAAGAGCTGTAATATTATAGTAACACCATAACTATACAAAGATTATAGTAGTATAGCAGCCCTACAAAGACTGTAATAGTATAAGATTATTGTAACTCTATAACTATACAAAGATTATAGTAGTATAGCAGCCCTACAAAGACTGTAATACTATAAAATTATTGTAACTCTATAACTCTACAAAGATTGTAGTACTATAATAGCTCTACAATTCTATAACTCTACGAAGATTGTAGTTGTATAGTATAAAATCTAACAAGAACAGCAAGAGTAACAAAAACACTATCATGGATAATGTTAAGTCATGTTTGTAGTGGTGCTGTATTGGCACACTACTAAGGGTAACAGAGAACGAACCCTGAAAGGTAACTACCTATATCTTAACCTATTTAGTAGGTTGAGACCTCACATATTTAAACTTATTATCTACTGAATGGGTAGTTGTAGTACCGACTCTATGTTAGTGGTTATACTAGACTAGTTTAGACTAGAAGTGTTCTTCGATTGTAGTAGTTGTAGCTGTCGACATTCTGGACTTCATCTCACTGCCAGAGACTCTCAACCTGCTGTTGTCACTAGCGTGGATGCTGTTAGTGCTAACGGCACCACCACCACCATGACCACCACCAGCACTACTACTGTTTAGAGAACTCTTTGTCTTTGTGTTCGTCTGCGACCTGTCCTGTTTGATGACACTGTAAGTGGTGTTCCAGAGTCCGAAGAGGGTCAGACCTTCAATCACAACAAAGTGGAAATAGAAGATACTCTCCAGATTGGTATAAGCCCAGAAGGGTATGAAGGTTATTCCAAGATCGATGATCACCAACACACCATACATCGGAATGAAGAGATGCAACTTCTTGATGAGCTGTCTGACGTTACTAGAAGTAGTCTCTGATAAACCGGTGTCAGCAGCTCTCAGCAGACGATAAGTTGTGAAGAGAGCAAAACTGTTCACGAAGGCGTTAATACAGCCAGTCATTGACACATAAAACAGGTACAGCCAGTTAACCATGTTATTGTTGCTTGAATCGACAACAATGAATGCCAGTGTCAGTGCAATGATGTTGAGAGCAGCCAACAGGTTTACGGTTCTGGACGCACCACGGAAGGTAGTAGCGTAGTGGCCGTTCACATCCTCATGGTTGATACCCAAGCTAGTGTTGAACCATGCTTCAAAGATGCATCCATTGATCACACGAATACAGAGCGGCGCGACAGCATATGCCAGGTATCTCAGGTAGTGACTAACACCATTGAAGAACAGCAGCATCGTTGCCACTTCAGCCAAACAACCAAGTATTACTACAGCGTAGATCGTCTTCTTCAGGTTCCACTCTCTACGTCCTCCAGCCCTAACGTCGTTGTATAGTAGGCAGGATGTCCAGACTGCCAACGCTGCATACGTCAGTAGGTATACGCTAAAGAAGCTAATCTTTACTCTGTTATCGACACAGTAGTCGGTAATGAAGAACTCGTTAGCCTTGCTACTTGAGTAGAGCTCTACAGCTGAGAACTGCTGTTGACACATTAGTCTGAATGATAGTTCGTTTAACCGTCTTAGTTTATGACTTGACTATCTATCATACTTATATCATTTTAATCATAACCGTTATTCTAGTCACAGCCTACAAAGAAGGAGATGATAGTCAATTATAAGTGGTATTGTTACCACTACTACTACTATAATAACATTAAGTTATAAACTTTACGTTGTTATAGTAGTGTATGTAGTGATTAGGTAGCGTGATTACTGAGTAACTGCAACCGTACAAGTTTGTAATCTATACTCAGTATAGATTTTAACTATCTTTCTACGTACACAGTTGTGTTGTGGCTCTAGTAAGTAATAAAAATTGGTTACTGAATAAGTACTAGTTGTCAAGATATGGTTTTTTAGTATCTTTGTGACTTAGACCACGACCAGACAGCTTCTCAGAGAACACAAGTTTCTTAACAAACAAATGTTCTCTGAGAAGCCCTCTAGGTGTGGCTTAGGTCACAAAGATAATAAAAAACTATACTTCCAGAGTAAGCTTAAAGGAGGTAACTAAATTTTAACATTAACTATGAGCTAAAGAACCTGTGTAGCAATAATAGGTACCTAAAACATAAACTAACTATATACTATAGAGTTATTAACTAAGCAATGTTTGTCATCTACCTAATAGATAACCTCTTACTACCGCCATTATTGTTATTAGATAGTAACACTGAACATTCTGTACTGTCGTAATCCTTAGTATCATTACCGGTTATTATAACAACTATAAGGTTACTACTGTGTTGTTTATTAATACTACATAGTGACTGTCTCGCTAATATTGGAGTTAAGTATATATATATATATAATCTCTATAACTCACAAAGCATTAAAAGGTAATCTATACTATCAAAGATAGTATGGCTAACTAATAAATACTACCCTTCTGTTGGGTTATCTCAGCAACACTGACTAGTATTGGCTTCCTACTTGGAAGATCATGGCTGCTACCGCCACTACTATTATTGTCGCTATCTTTAACATTTGTATCCTTACTACTGCTGCTGCTGCTGACCTTAGTACCTATATCCTTACCACCACTACTACTACTACTACTAGTAAATGTCTGCCAGCTGGCAGACACGAAGCCTATGAGGCTGGCGAGAAAGCCGTACAGGGTTAGGAAGTAGTAGAACTCACGATCGGCCTGGAACATGTTGTCATAGTAGTCGAAGGGATAGTTGGAGACGGAGAACAGGCTGGCGTTCAACAGAGTGGTAGCGGACGTCAAGTTGAACTCTAGTGCATCTTGACTAATAGTTGGCAGATTGAAGTTAGGTACTATATCTAGTATACTGCTTAGAGGTAAGCGCAATAAAGATACCATACATTCAATCATACTAACCAAGGCTGGTCCAGCAATAGGGTTAGTTCCAGCCAGCTTGGTGTTCAGGTAGGCTTTAATAGTAGTTTGAAAACCAACGATATCGTTAAGGGTTGTGTTAACTCCGTTCCTAATCTCATCTAGCACTGTCGTCAGGTTATCTATTTTGTCGTTGACATCATTAGCGAAGTTTTGGGATACAACAGCTAACTCGGCATCTAGTGACTCGATCTGCACATCTAAGAAGTTACGAATATCAACTACCACATATCTGTCGAAGTCTTGCTTAGCCACACTCACTGTAGTCAGTAAGATTGTGAAAACGGTGATACCTAATATACCAAGCAGTAAGCAGCTAACAGCCGGTGTGTAACACATGTTCCTGAAGTACAACTTCAAAGTAGGGTTAAACTTAAGTTTAAGTTTAAGTATAGGCTGACAGCAGCTGAACTTAAACTTATCATGCTGATAGCTGACGATAAGTATGTTGACTGAGATCAGTAGAACTGTAATTAGGAACAGGATAGCTATCATGACATACACTGTGGTCAAAACAGAGTTGGTTACGTTATCAATACCGGTGAAGTTAATTTGACTGCAGAAGGTCAACTCTCGCACAGACAGGTCACTCTGGAGATTTAGAGAGTCGATAAGCTGTTGACTGGTTAAAGTGTAAACTGGTATCTTGGCCAACTGTTGGTCTAGGTAACTCTGGGGATCAATATCGTTGAATAACTCCTGTTGCAGGCTAGCTAAACTGGCAAGACTAGCTAAACCTTCAACCCAGTCGGTATTTATGGCTGAGAAGTCTAGCGTTTCAGGACCAACATTTGGAATATTAATAATGCTAATCGGAGGTACCGAATAAGAGACAGCAAAAGGTACAAGTAGAAAATTGTATGCATCAAACAGGCTGTCTATGTTGGCCGTATAACTATTGATCTGTGTCAACAGATCGCTGAGTTCATTGTTAGCTGTCGCTATTATACTATTCTCGAACCCTTGTGCCATGGTCTCTACAGCGGGTAGATTAGTGTTAATAAAGTTACTAGTTAGACTGGCTGCTGTCAGTGGTATACAACGAAGCGCGCCAGTTACTAACTCTATGATGGCCATTGATATTTGACAGCTTAAGTCCACTACAGAGTATAGTGCGTTCATGGCTGACTTGTCGATATTGTTAGCCACAGTAGCCAGCTCATTAACAGACTTGATAGTTGCCAACTTCTGCATGTTGATCACCTCGTTGGTTGCATTTTCGATTACTGCACATGAGTTAGTAACTAACTGCTTGAACTGGTCACGATCGCTATTTAAACCGTCAGCCACTACAAATAGACGGAAGATTAGGTAGCCGAGTATGAACAGCCAGATTGAGAACGCTACCCTACTCAGATCTCGTAGGTAGTCAACACTGGTGTCTGACACCATCATCGTCATCATCTTAGTCCTATCCCTAAACTGGGACGTGATTGATTTACTACTCTTACTCTTACTCTGTTGACTAGTATCCTTTTCTGTCGCTGTTCTCCTGAACACTTGCCATGATAAGCATGATAAGAGATTACAGCTGAACTTCGATTGTTGCTTCTTCGTCGAT
>Ga0302315_10004920_pt1 | contig 11553 bp, 13 predicted proteins | sample III_Palsa_N3_1_FD_200532 | JGI IMG/M metagenome (GOLD analysis project Ga0302315, IMG submission 200532) | Peat permafrost microbial communities from Stordalen Mire near Abisko, Sweden - III_Palsa_N3_1 | ecosystem: Environmental > Terrestrial > Soil > Palsa > Peat permafrost | place: Sweden... | reverse complement strand
AACGCCTGCATCAGTATTGGAGAAGAAGGCAGGTATTCAGGCGTTTGAAAAATTTAAATACATAAATACGGTTAATTCCCTCGCCGGTGGCGATATTACCAAATGGGACAGCATCCTGAACATGCCCTACGAGCGTGTGCTCACCAAACTGCTCCTCAACAAAACCGAAGCCGAATACCAAAAACGCTACAGCGAACTGCTGAATGCACAGCGATAACCCTCACCAGCCCCCTCTAAATCTCCCCCGGCAGTGGAGACTTTTAAATTAAGTGAAGTTAAAGCCTCCCCTACCGGGGGAGATTTAGCGGGGGCTTAAACCCAAAAAAATGATCCGCAATCAAATACAAGCCATCACCCAAACCCTGAGCACGCCGGTAACCTTTGTTTACGGCACTGTAAACGAACTTAATTTATTGGCCGACGATACTGCCTTCCCCTGCGTGTTTATGTACCCGCTGCAACCGGTTGATGTATCGCCGCAGGTAAACGGCTCGGTTAGCAATACCTTTTCCATCTACCTCGAGTTTTTGTTTATGACCGAGTTTGACCAGTTTACCGCCGATAACGAAACCTATGTTAGCCAGGCCCTGCAACTGGCCAACCAGTTTATTATTAATGCTGCCACCTACCGCGAGGGCGAGGGCCGCTACTTCCGCGTAAAAGCGGGCGACAAATCCAAATGCATGCCCGTTTACAACAAGTTTGATGTAAACAGCACCGGCGTAAGCCTTACCATCAGCCTGGCCAATATGTATTACAGTGGGATAAGTTAGTTGTTCATGGTTCATAACCAATCTTCCCAACTATTACGATCAACCATGAACTATCAACCATGATCTATGAACCATCAACCATCAACTAAATGTCCACATCCGATAACCTGGCCCAACTTGTGGGCAACCTTAAAACCGACCTCATCAACAGTATGAAGGCCAAAGGCAGTATGGCTACGGGGCAAACGGCGCAGCAAATTACCGTTATAAACAACGGCAACCAGGTGCAGCTGCAACTCCCGGCTTATCTGCTCGATCTGGAAAACGGCCGGCCGCCAACCAGCAAAAACCCGGTGCCCGGTAACCCGCCCATGATACAGCGCATACAGCAATGGTGCCAGGCCAAAGGCATTCCTGATAAGGCCGCCTGGGCAATAAAAAAGAAGATAGATAAGGTGGGCTACCCCGGCAAACCCGGCCTGCTGACCGAACCACTGGGTGATGACAACATTAACCAACGGCTAAATGAAACATCATCAGATATTGCAGACGATCTGCTAAACCAAATACTTAACTCCATAGCAATATGAGCATATTAGCGCACGCATCCTACATCAACACCTACGTAACGGGCAATACCACCTACGGCAGCATCATCATCAACCTTACCGATGCTGCCACCGGCGCACCCACTAACGGCAACGGCATTATTGTAAATTACGACCTCAATATTGATGGCTACGTAACCACCTATTCGCAAGCTATAGCGGGGCAATCGTATGTTATCTACATTGGCGAATTATCGCAATTGAACAGTGAGTTTTTCACCAAGGTGCAAATCAACAGTATATCGCCCGCACCCAGCTATTCGCCACCACCCGTTGCCCAGTGCGATCTGGCCATCAATTTCATCACCGTAAACAATCCCGAAAGCTCGCCCGGCGCGTTCGATGCGCAAATAACCGTGAGCGCCACATCCAGTTACCTGCCCATACAATACTCAACCGATAATGTAACCTTTCAAACCAGCAATGTATTTACCGGCCTGCCGGGCGGTGCGGTAACCGTATACGCTAAGGATGCCAACCCCATGGGCTGCATTGCCACTAAAATAGTTACCATCCCCATTACCCAAAACCTGCTCATTGCCGATCCTTCCGTACCGCTCACGGGTGGCAACGTAAGCCGGTGGAACGCCGCCTTTAACCCCATTGTATTTACCTATCAGCGTAAAGACTTTGAGGTTACCGGCGTTACCTTAGATACCGCCACCGGCAATGCCCGCCTGGCCGTAAACGGCGATATGAGCGCCATTGGTACGGCAATAGCCGCTAACCAGGCTGTAATAACCAATGCCGCGGCACAGGGCATCACGCTGTTAAACTATCAGAATATTTACGTGTATGTTAACGCAGGCGCTTACGCAGGTGTTTTTATGGTAACCGATGCCGATAGCGGATCGCTGCTGATTAATACGCCTTATACCGCTGCCGCAACGGGCTATGTAAACAGCAATACGCTAAAGCCATATTACAAGCTCATCACCAATATTACCTATGTCGATCCGCTTTCGGGCGCTGTTACCACCATCAGCTCGGTAAACCGCCCCAACGGCGCTGGCATTACCACTGCCGATATATCAAACCTGCTGCAAAGCCTGCTGCGTGCGCAGGATGGCAGCGATTATACGCAGGTAAACTATCGCGATAGCAACCTATCGGCCAGTTACACCATTCAGTATGCCGAAAGTTATGACGATGGCTCGGCAACGGGCAAAACATCGCCATTTATTAACATTACCGCGCCTTATTACGTAATGTACACCGCCAGGCAACTGCAATCAAAAAATGGAGGTAATTTGGCCGAATATGTGCCGTTCCCGGCCGCGGCGCCAGCAACCACTACCACCCCTGCCAAATGGGTAACCGATTTTGCCCAGCCCGCCTATACCAACGGCTACCCCTTCGATATTTCGTTCATTTATGGCGAGGCACTGGCCGGGCAGCAACTGTATTACCAGTTAACCCTGCTGGATATTAATAGTCAGCCCATCACAGGCTCGGCCATCACCGCTTATTTGCTTAATGAGGATGGCTCGTGGCTGCTTAACCAGGATGCTTCCAAACTGATTATAGCATCGCAAAGCCCGTCGGCAACGCCAATTGTGCAATATGTGGGATTAAACCGTTTGCTCATCAACAGCAGCTTCCCGCTCAATGCTTATTATTTTACCATCGCCCTGTTTTATAACGATGCTAATAATAACCCCGTGCAGGTAACACAAACCCAAACCGTGCGCATTGACCATGCACCCGATATCAACTCCGTTTACATGCGCTGGATAGGCCTTACCGGCAGCTGGAACTATTACCGCTTTATATACAACCAGGAAATATCGCTCGATGTGCAAAACGCCACCATCATTAAAAACTTTGTTACCGACTGGCAAAACCAGCAGGGCATTGAAGAAGTGATAAGCAAAGATGCCGGGCAAAAAATGAAGCTAAGCGCCGAGGATTTGAGCATTGCCGATATAAAGGGCCTGCAATCCATCAAATATTCGCCCAAAGTACAAATGATGCTCAACGCAAGCCCCGTGCAATGGCAAACCGTAGCCATAAACACCGCCACCTTTAGCGAGTACGAAACCTTTAACGGCCAGGCGCCATTCAGCATCACGTTCAATATGCCGTCTATTAATATTCAAACGCAGTAGTTTAGTGATTGGAGAATAGAGATAAGAGATTAGACAAAATCACGCAGTCTTTTCAAAGTCCTCTCCTTTGGAGAGGATTTAGGTGAGGCTTAACCATAAACATCACGCAACCCTTTTCAAAGTCCTCTCCTTTGGAGAGGATTTAGGTGAGGCTTAACCATATCCACGCATGACCACCATCCAGCTATTCCTTAACGATAAAGCCGTCGACCTGTCCGACGATAACCCTATCGCCCTTACTTTTCAGATCAATGACCTGGCCGATGTAAAAGATCAGCAGGGCAATACCTCTAACCAGTTTAAGCTGCCGCTTACGCAAAACAACCGCGCCATTTTGGGCTATGCCGATGATATCAGCATCGAAAACCCCACCCTGTCGCCGCAATTGCCTTATACCCAGCTATTGGCAAAAGTGATACAAAACGGCATCGAGATTTTGCCCAACGCCATTGCCGAAATTAACCAGGTTGATGACAATACCGCCAGCATTACCATACTAAGCGGTAATGTTGATTTTTTTGATGCCTTAGGCGGCCAGCTGGCCGATATGGGCGATAGTACCAGCCAGTGGAGCGATTACGGCTCAAACCTGCCCTGGAAACCCTTCGACCATGAGTGGGACTTGCAAAACGTGGCCAACAGCCAAAAAAACACGGCCGAAGATGGCTGGATATACCCCATTGTTGATTACGGCCTTATTGATCTGTACAATTTTGCCACACCCATTGATGTGCGCAACCAGCGGCCCGGCTTCTTCATCAAAAAAGCCATCGATCTGCTCATCCAGTCAACCGGGTATACGGCCAAAGGCTCGCTTTTTACCGATCCGCTTTACCCGCTCCTCATTTGCCAGTTCAGCAACGGCACCTGGGAGCATGGGCTCGATTATCAGAACGTTACCAACCAGGTGGTGGCTGTTGAGCTTGGCCAGAATTTAACCGCCAGCCATCCAGACGCACAAAACCCACAGGGCAACATCGGGTGGACGGTGATCAACTCCAACTGGAACAACCAGTTTGTGCCCGGCCAGGGCTTTACCGCCAGCCAGCGCGAAAGCGTTTTAATTACCGTAAATGTACCGCTGCTGCGCTTTCAGGGGCATGTAACGGGCAGCCATCCATCGTACCTTAACATCATTGTATGGCTCATAACGCCCGGTGAGCCCAATACCGATATCGGCCAAATGACTTTCGATTTCTCGACCGGTTTTAACCGTGTACAGGGCGATGGCGGCAACATTATAGGTTATATTGACATCGGCAATACCAAGCTCAGCGTAAATACGGAGCTGGCCGCCGGGCAGGGCGTATACATAGGCTACGAGTTTCAGGGCGATACCCCGGCCTCGTTCACGCTGTATGAGGGCGCCACCTGGACGGTTGCTGCCCAGAACGAAACAGTACAGTTTAACCAAACCGTGCAATGCGAACGCATTTTTCCGGATATATCGCAAAAAGACCTGCTTAAAGATACCCTGCAGCGTTTCGGCATTATTTGCCAAACCGATGTGTACACCAAAACCATCACCTTTGCCAGCCTGCGCGATATTGTGGCCAACATACCCGTAGCTAAGGATTGGAGCGCAAAATGTATTGACCAGGGCAAGCAGCTTAACTTTAAGCTGGGCAGCTACGCGCAGGTAAACAGCATGGAGTACCAAACCGACCCCAACATTTTGCCGCTAAAACTGGGCTGGGACCAGCTCAGCATTAACGACCAAACCCTGAGCGCCGTACCGGCTGACCTGATTGTGAGCAAATTTGGCCCATCGTTAAACCGGCCCTATTATGGCGGCACCATAGCCCAGATAGCCATGATTGATGCTACCAGCGCACCGGCCACCGGCCCTGCCGATTTTACCGTAACCGTACAGCCCCGTTTACTGGTTGACCAAAAGATTGACCTGCGCAACTTTAATAACGCAAGCGTAACCTTTATTGACGGCACCAACACGCCTATGGTAGTAAACGACACCATTAGCGTACCCTACTTTTATAAGCCCGACGGCGCATATAACCTTTGTTGGTGCGATATGCCAGGTGGCATAACCAACCAGAAATTGCCCGGCCTTAAAACCAAATATTACACCGAGTTTCAGAAAATATTGCAAAGCACCAAAATACTGGTGCGCTACTTTATGCTCAGCCCACGCGATATTGCCGAACTGGACCTGCTCACCCCCATTTACCTGCAGCAGCACAACGCCTATTTCTACATCAACAAGATTGACAGCTGGCGCAAGGGGCAGCCCTGTAAGGTGGAGTTGGTGAGGTTAGGGTAAGGTTTAAAGTCTCCCCTACCGGGGGAGATTTAGAGGGGGCTTGGCGCAAGGGGCAGCCCTGTAAGGTGGAGTTGGTGAGGTTGGGGTAAGATTTTAAGTCGCCCATACCGGGGGAGATATAGAGGGGGCTACAACATTCCGTGTTCGATATTAAAAAAAGCCACCGCTCATTTGTGCAAGGGTTCCTCTGGATGAGAAGGCTTTAGGCGGAGGTTGCTAACATTTTTTGCAAAACACATTTCCATTATTTATTTTTACAGTATAAATATTTAACAAACATGAAAAAAACCTTACTTATCGCTTTATTGCTTATCCCTTTTTTGGGCTTTTCACAAACCATAAAACCTATTGATGGCTTTTTGGGTATAAAATTTGGAAGCAGTAAAGTCGTGGTGTTGGCTGCAATTGAAGCGAAGGGTGGGACGTTAAACAAAGATAATAGTAAACCTGATATGTTCTATTTTGAGAACGTTAAATTAGGTCATAGGGAAGCTGCTGCCTTGCTCGTTAGGTTCGTTAATGACAAATGCTATCAGGCACAATACTTCTTTACTACTGACGTTGAAGCAAAAGTTATAGTCTATTATAACGATTTGGTTAAAGATTTCAATGACGTTTATGGTCAGGGCAATACAATAAGAAATTTTACACAACCATACCAGGAAGGCGATGGCAATGAACTACTCGGACTATCAGCAGGTAAAATAGATTTTCGCACGCTATGGGTAGATAATAATAAAAACTACATCAAAGTATCGATAAATACTTCAATGCAGGTTGTAGTTAATTATATTTATGAATCCATTGCCGTCGAAGCCAGGGCAAAAGAAAAAGCACAGGAAAAATCCGATTATTAAAGAATATCCAATAATAATAAGCGCATTATGCGCTTATTATTAAAACTTATGCCAATTGGCATATTAATCACATTATAAATACTCTATCATGGCAGACGATTTAAACAAAAACATTATTATCCAGGTTACCGCACAAACCGACCAACTGGAACAAAGTATCACCAACCTTAACAAACTTATTGACGGCTTAAAAGGCAGGCAAAAAGAACTTGCCGACTCAGGAAAGGAAACATCAGATGCATTTAAGCAAAATGCAGCGAACATTGATAACCTTAAAAAAACCCTCAATGACGCAACAACGCAGTTAAGCGGTTTTAATAAAGCTTTAGATACCGCTGCCAACTCGCTTAAAAAAAACCAAACAGTAATAGCGGCATTAGCTGCAGCTACAGATAAACATTCAAAATCTACCGCCGATAATTCAAAAAAGGTAAAGGAACTGAATGCCACTATTAAAACGCTTTCACCTACAGCGCAGTAGCACCAAAAACAAACAGCACAAAGCCAAAACACATTAGATGCCAACAGCAAAAGTTTAGAAGGCAATGCCCAACAGGCAGAAAACCTGCAAAAGGGTTTAGATGCGGTGAGCAGCACCCTTAAAGAGCAAAAGGACGATGTTAACCAAAGTGCCGGGGCGTTTGATGCCCACAAAGCCGTTATGGATCACCTTAAAACATCATTTGATGAAATAAAAGATGTTTCAGGCCAGTTTGGGCCAAGTTTGCAAGATGCAGCTTAGTTATTTTTATAAAGAACTACTATTCCAAATGGCATATTTACAAATTAATATATCAGTTTATAATATCTACTATTTTACATTTATTTACTCTTCGGCATAATAAAAAATTGTCCATGATGACCAACCACCATATTTACCTTGGGTGATAATAAAAATATTTTCGCGGCTGATATTGTTACTATTTACAAATTCAGCAACCTGTTGTGACCCATCCATTTCTGAACTCTTAAACTGTTTCGTTTTTAAAATCATACAAATAAAAATTTAATTAACTTTTTTACCAATATAATAAATAATAAAAATGGCAGACGATATTAACAAAAAAATCAACATCGATATAGAAATCAACACCGATGGACAACACAGGTGCAGCAATATAAAGCTGCTTTCGATAGCCTGCGAAGCACAATAAATAATTTAGGCAATCCTTTAAATGATATTGCTAAAAATGTTGGTTCGATAGATAAAGGTATAAACAATTTGTAATTCATTAAATTACGATTATGCCAATTGGCATAAATATTATACCTATATCTAAATGGCAATATAATCCTTAATGCAGTACTTTATTATTTTACATGTTAGCAGCTATAATATTTCTTCTAATGCTGAATCTCCATAATAATAAATTATATGCGATTCAATAGATATAGCGCGAGCTAAAGCCGTTATAATAAGGATATCTTCCCTTTTTATGCTATTCTTAATTACAAAAATGGCCACATCCTGTGGGGTCTTAAATACTTTACACTTTAAAATTATCATATATATAAAATTTATAAATATTAAAATTAACAATAAAAATGGCAGATGACATCAACAAAAAGATTTCTATTGATATTGAAATCAATACCGATGGGCAACAGCAGGTACAGCAATATAAAGCTGCTTTTGATAGCCTGCGTAGTACTATAAATAATTTAAACAATCCCTTAAATGATATTTCTAAAAATGTTGGTCGATAGTTAAAAATATAACTATATGTCAATAAAGTTATAACTATGCCAAATGGCATAATTTATATATGTGTAATAAATTGTGCCAATAATACATCCTACTTATTCCTCAGCGTAATAAAACAGATTTAACCAGTAATCATTATTAGTTATAATAACTAATATGTCCTCTCGTGCAATTCTATTACTATTTACAAATAAGGTGAGCTTTTCATGAGTTCCGAATTTTTCTGACTTTAATACTTTCATAAACTTCCTATTAAACTTTTAAAAACACATAAACAAATATTCCATTATGGCAGACGATATTAACAAAAAAATCAACATCGATATAGAAATTAATACCGATGGACAACAGCAGGTGCAGCAATATAAAGCTGCTTTTGATAGCCTGCGTACCACTATAAGCAACTTAAACAATCCCTTAACAGATATTTCAAAAAGTGTTAATTCCCTTGATAAAAATATAACAAATTTATCGGGGTCTATTAATAAATTAACCTCAAGTGGTTCTTCTTTTGTCTCAACCATTTATAAAATAGGTGCTGCTGCGAGTAGCTCCTTAGCAAATTTCAGCGGACTTTCTTTTGTTTCCACACAACTTAAGGAGGCCGGAATTATTGCTGAAGAATTTAGTGCTGAACTAACCGGCGGTATAAGCCTGCTCATATCCTTCATACCTGTAATTGCCGACTGGGTGTCCAGCCTGTTCAGTGCCGATACCGCCGTAACATCGCTTACGCAAGCCCTGAGCGACCAAAAGTTAGCACATCAGGCAGTAACCCAGGCACGCCAGCAAGGCGATCAAAATGCACAGGAAGAATTAGTACACCTAAAAACACTCTACAGTGCCTCGCAAAATCAAAACCTGTCTTTAACCGAGCGTAAAAAGGCAGTGAACGATTTGCAAAGCCAGTACCCTGCCTATTTTGGCAACCTCACGTCCGAAGCTATTTTGGCTGGCAAGGCATCCGCCGCTTATAACAGCCTAACACAATCGATAATAGCAAGCGCAAGGGCAAAGGCCGCTCAGGATATGATTGCCGATAACAGCAAACGCCAGATAACCGATAAATACAAAACGGATGATCTGCAAAGCCAAATAGACGAAAAGAAGGGTGTGCAATATTCACCCTTACCTTTAGCGCATAAATTTTTGCTGACATTTTTTGCAAAACACATTTCCATTATTTATTTTTACAGTATAAATATTTAACAAACATGAAAAAAACCTTACTTATCGCTTTATTGCTTATCTCTTTTTTAGGCTTTTCACAAACTACAAAACCTATCGATGGCTTTTTGGGTATAAAATTTGGAAGCAGTAGAACTGTGGTATTAGCTGCTGTAAGGGCAAAAGGTGGCGAAATTGATAAATCATATAATGATGCTGATGCGCTGGTGTTTGACAATGTAAACTTAGGCCATAGAACGGCAGATGTATTAATTGTTAAATTTATCGATAATAAGTCGTTTGATGCTGAATTTGATTTTAAACCAGAAGTAGAAGCAAAAGTAATCAGCGATTATGATGATTTAGTTACCGATCTCACTGAAGTTTATGGGAAAGGCCAAGATACAAAAAATTACACATTGCCATACAAAGAAGGTGATGGCGAAACACTACTTGGTTTATCAGCAGGCAAAATAGACTTTAATACGCTTTGGTTGGCTGATAACAAAAATGCATTAGAAGTTTCTATTAGTACAGACATGCAAGTTGAACTTACATATCAGGATTCTAAGCTTTTTGACGAAGCAGTTGCGCGTCAAAAATCTAAAGATAAAGCAGACTATTAACTCTAAGAAAACCACACTGTTAATTGAATTTTATTTTTAATTATGCCATTTTGCGTAATTAACATACCTATTATAGCAAACGATTTAAACAAAAGCATTATTACAATTATTTTAGTACCAAACTATGCCAAATGGCATAATAAACACAATTCAAACAAACATTCATATGGCAGACGATTTAAGTAAAAACATCACTATCACAGTTACAGCCGAAACCGACCAGTTGGAGCAAAGTATCACTAACCTCAATAAAATTATTGACAGCCTGCTGGCGAAACAAAAGCAGCTTGCCGATGCAGGCAAAACATCATCGGATGCATTCCAAAACAATGCCGATAAAATTGACATCTTTCAAAAAAGCCTGCAAAATGCCACTACTCAGTTAAACGCTTATCTGTCTGTTTTAAACTCGACTGCATCGTCTTTGCAAAAAAACCAGTCACTCATAACGGCATTAACATCAGCAAAAGATAAATATTCAAAAACACTTGGCGATAACTCAAATAAGGTAAAGGAACTGAACGCCGCTATTAAAACGCTTTCATCAAGCACCCAACAACATCAAACTCAAACTGAACAAAATAGAGCAGCTATTGATGATAGTACAAAGAGCTTAGCAGACAACGCGCAACAATCTGCAAATTTTCAAGACGGATTAACGAGCATAAACGATACGCTGTACCAACAAAAACAAGCAATCGAAGATAATAAGAACGCTTTTAATGACCATAAATTGGTGATAGATCACTTAAAAACATCATTCGATCAGATAAAAGATGTTTCAGGTGAGTTTGGCCCAAGTTTACAGGATGCAGCAAAGGGCTTCAACGCTATGAAAGATGGACTCTCAATAGTAAAGGGAGGATTAAAAGGAGTAGGTGAGGCTATAAAAGTCGATGGCTTCGATTTTCTGTTACAAATATTGCAATATTTATTTGATGCATTTGTAACCTCATCTGAAGGTAGTAAAATTCTTAAGAGTGCTATATCAGCTATAGGGGTGATTGTCAATAAAGTCAACGATTTTATTGGTTCGTTTAAAACTGGCTTTGTTGATGCCCTTACACATCCTGTAGAATCAATAAAAGCATTAGGGAGTTTGATTATGGAAAACATTATCAATCGATTTACGGCCTTTAGCGTTATATTAGATGGAATAATTCATCTCGATTTTAAAAAAGTGGCAGATGGTGCAATACAAGCGATCAGCGGTGTCGCAAATGCAACTGACAAAATAGTAGCTGGCAGTAAGTCCATTGTGAATACTGTTGAGGAAACTGGGAAAGCTATGGCAGAATCATATAAAAAAGTATCCACCGAAGCAGATAAAGCTACACTTCAAAGCGATCAGACATTTAGCAAATCGGTTCAACATAAAATAAAATCGTTAAGAGACTTAAGAAAGGCAACAAAAGATACAAACAAAGAAACTGCGTCAGATTTCACCAATAAACCTCCTGCGCAACGCGGCCCAGATCTGCCGCAGGC
>Ga0302315_10004915_pt1 | contig 11564 bp, 7 predicted proteins | sample III_Palsa_N3_1_FD_200532 | JGI IMG/M metagenome (GOLD analysis project Ga0302315, IMG submission 200532) | Peat permafrost microbial communities from Stordalen Mire near Abisko, Sweden - III_Palsa_N3_1 | ecosystem: Environmental > Terrestrial > Soil > Palsa > Peat permafrost | place: Sweden... | reverse complement strand
TCCCTTGAGATAAGGCGACTGTGCGATCAATTGAAGTCCTGCTTCTTGGGCGGCGGTCATCGATTTCTTCGCATCGTCCGAGAGGTCTTTGATTCCGAGACTCTTTTGGACGCCTTCGAAAGCGCGAGAACGCATATCTGCAGCACTATATCCGGTCAAAACATCATCCTTATTGAACTCGAGAAGTGACTTGATGTTGGTCTTCACGGTTTTTGTCACGGAAGCTTTTCCGGTGAAGTAATAGAAGTTCAATGGCTTGATCAATGAGCTACCGAGTCTATCGGCCAATGCTTCGACATCCGCTTGGCTTTTCGCCGCCTGGATTTTTGAATCGATGAGCGCAAGTGGAGGGATGTTCGAGATTGCTTGAGCTAAAGTGATGTCGTGATCTTTGGTGGCGAGATTGACGCGATCAAGTGCGGTACCTACCGAAAGAGTCGGGTCATGCTCGATGTCGTAGCGAATGCAAAGGGGGTCCACGCCGCCAGTTTCGTTATCGGCTTCGGCATCGGCACATGCGGGAACTGCATCGGCTTTTTTGTCGAGGTCACGAGATTGATCATATACCGCGCTTAAGAACTGACGATCATACTCCAGAAGAGGTCCATCAGCGGACTCCGTTGTGAAGAAAGCGGCGCGTTCGATTTCATAATCGTTGTAATCCATGATCGATGTCGAAAACATCGGATCTGCTTTGGAACGATCGAAGCTTAAAGACCCTTTGAAGTTATGTGCGAATCCTAAAGCATGTCCTACTTCGTGAAACAGTGTTTGCTTCAGGAGCTGGGTTGCGAAACTTGTGATTTCGTCTTTGTTCAAGCGACCCGAGGTTGCAAGAGCCGCGATGTCTTCGAGAGGACGACCACATGCGAGGCGTGATTCGGTTGCTCTTTGGGAGGATCGGCCGATTCGGCGGCTGGATTGGCTGAGTGAACTTGTAGGATCGGAGTTCTGACCGAACTTCCAATAGTCATCACCAATTTGTAACCAAGCCGCAGGCATGTAGATTAAACTATGGCTTTGTTTGCCGGTGTCGGGATCAGAAGCTTGGCTTTCATAAGCCGCGCCTGCGACGCGTTTGCTATCCCAGTTGATTACGTTAAAGCGTGGATCACCGATGTGAATTCCGTCTGGCAAATGGCCTTTGAACAAAACGACATCGCGTTTGAATCCTTGATAGCTGTGAAAATAGCGGTTCCAACCTTCGACTGCGTTTTTGAGGGCAGGAAGAACGCTATCGGGCGCATTTGCGGTGACGTACCAATCAATCGTTGCACCATTGCTGATATCAAAGTGCTGACCGTACGCGATACCAGTTGGCTCAGGAAGTTCCTGTCCACTTGGGGCTGGAGGACCTTGAAAAATCGTCTCGCCCGCAAGGAAGCGAAAGCGATTGAGGAAATCAGCATCAGTGTTCGCCTTGGTAACTCGATCAGAGGCAGGATCCATCGGAAGCTTCATAAAGTCGCTGCCCGTGGCAAGCGTACTTCTTGGCATCAGAGACTCCATGAACTCGGCAATGTTTCCGTCGGACGTGATGATGCTCGTTTGTTGAAGGAGATAGTTTCCGTTCTGAACGTAATCGAACGAACGAACCCAGCTGTCGCGTGGAATTTTGCCGGAAGGAGAGTAGAGTGTTCCAGGAGCGCCGTTGATCGTGCCTTGGAAAACTTCGCCTAAAAATACTCGAGAGTTTGCAGCGCCGACAACCAGAGACGTGTCGGTTTGAGAAATGATGGGGTAACGGCTGATCAAGAGTTCAGGGTGATCCACATCGCTTGAAGAGAGACGTTTGTTGTCGGCGATGATTTGAAGCTCGCTGCCAACAATACGGAAAGTGACAGGGATGTGACCGATCGACATGCTCTGATTGTTTAAGTTCACACTTGGATCGTGATAGTCCGAGTACTGAAGATCTGCGCCATAGAGAAACTCGCGACCGAGAATGGCTGACTTATCGAGAGTGATTTGCACATCAACTTCAGTGGTCGTGCCACCATCGGCTGAGCGATGAATACTGGTAGCAGGGGCGATAGCAGAGCTATCTTGTTGGGAGCTCGCCTTCGGAGACGGACTTGGTGTCGGATCTACATTCTGAGACCTAACAAGGGAGACGATCGGTTTTTGAAAATCGCCGTGGTTGCTCGTACATCCCGTGAGCAGGAGAGCAGCAGGGACGAGGGCGTGGATCAGGTGCGAGAGTTTCTTTTTCATTCGGATTCCTTAACTGGGACTACTTGGTTTTTTCCGTACTCGTCGAGAGTCAAAATTTTGATGCTGCAATAGCAGCTTTCGTACCCGAAAAAGCCGCTTCGAAATCGACTCTAATCCTGTGTAATCTATGACTTTGAGTTTTCGCCAGGGACGATTTGATACCGGAAAAAATCACTTCCGAGCGAAAAAACTTCCGACAGCTGTCAAAACTTTGGGCACAAGAGATTTAGAAAAGGAGCGAACTGCCCTTATAAAACATTCCGAAATCCCTGATTTCACGTCATTCTTAGAAGCAGAATGGGGTGTTTCTCATGGATCGAGGAACTCAGGGCAGAAGGCTTTTGAATTTAGCCTTCGTGGGCATGGAAGCCATCACGATGCTCTTGATAACAACAGCTTGCGGTGGTGGCAGCAGCCAAGAATTCGGTACGACGAACACGTCGACCGTCGCCGGCAGTCTTACGATCAATTGGGATGCGAACCACGAGAAAAGTGTGAACGCTCCTGGTGGTGGCTACCTTGTTTATTTCGCGAACGCTCCAGGTGTGAACACGACGACCGCGACTAACATCGTCGTTCCCTACGTATCGGGTGCCCTAGCACCGACTTCGGTGACCCTTTCCAGTTTAACTGCTGGTACCTACTATTTTCGAATCGTTGCTTACACATCTTTCAACCCGCCAAACGGTAGTTTCACGAGAAGAAGTCCTGACTCGGCCGAAACTTCGGTTCAGTTTCCTTAGAGGCGGATGATCGAATAATGAAAAAGTTTCAGCCTCTTTTAATTTTAGCGACTTCAGTAATTTTGGCGACTGCTCACGCGGCCGAATATAAAGCCGGCGAAGTCTTAGTGAAGTATAAAGACGCTGCAACCCCTGCACACATGAGCCGCTCTCTCGATACCATTCGAGGTGTGAAGGTTGAAGACTTGATCTCCGCAAATAAATTAATGCGTGTCCAGCTTTTGAGCAATCAGTCGGTTGAAAGTGCACTCGCTCAACTTCAAAATAATCCCGATGTAGAGTTTGCTCAACCCAACTTCATCTATCACGCGACCAATACTGTTCCCAACGATCCGTATTTCACGCAGCAATGGGATTTGTCGAATACGGCGCAGGTTGTTCCTTCTCCATCGCCTTCAACCGGTCCCAACGACCCCGATCCGATTGACAATCCGGGCATCGCAGGTAAGGACATGAATCTCGAGGCCGCTTGGGATTACGTGACCGATTGTAGCGCCGTCATTGTCGCTGTTGTCGATACGGGTGTGGATTACAATCACGAAGATCTGGCCGCTAACATGTGGAATGGAGCATCTCCGTTTCTTCTCCACGGTGTGAACTTCCAAGATTCAACGAACGATCCGATGGATAATAACGGCCACGGAACTCACGTCGCTGGAACCATCGGCGCCGTCGGAAATAATGGCACGGGAAGTTCAGGAGTTTGTTGGAAGGTTCAACTCATGGCCGTGAAGTCTTTGGACGCCACGGGTTCAGGATTGACCTCGACGATCTCTAATGGAATCAGCTGGGCTGCAAGTCACGGAGCCAACGTTATCAATCTGAGTTTAGGAACTGGTACGGATGACCCTGCGATGGACGCCGCCATCACGAGTGCGCAAACAGCAGGAGCGGTAGTGGTAGCAGCAGCGGGAAATAGCAGCACGAGCGATGATATTACGCCTTTCTATCCTTGCAGCAGTAGTCCCACTCATCCCAACCTTATCTGCGTCACTGCATTGGACCAGTCTTACCATCTCGCTTCGTTTTCGAACTTTGGAACGACGAGTGTTCAAGTTGGAGCGCCTGGGGTCAATATTGTCAGCACTTGGCCTTACGCCGTCGATCGGGTCAAAGATGATTTCACGACCTGGACCAAGGGGACGGGTTGGGGTCAGAGCACCAACTTTGAATTTAGTTCGTCGGGCGATAGTCTCCTCTCTAATCCGGCCAACTGGGACGGAACCACTGCTCAGTACGCGGATAATCTCAATTCGGATGCGTACAGCACTTACAACCTCACCCCGCCCGGGTCTGCATGGGATGTTTTGAAGTTACAGTTTTACGAAGGCTACAACGTTCAAGCTTCTCATGACTTCCTGAAGACTTACATCAACTCAACCGGCGGAGATCCAGCAGTGGGCGGAGTACTTCAAAATAGTTCATCCGGAAATACGGGACTAACAGCGAACTTCGATACTTATGATTTGTCGTCGTCGTGTGCGACAGCGACTTGTTCCGTTGGATTCCAAATGACGAGTGATGCGACTGGGACGGATACGGGCGCCTTCATCATTCGATTCGAGATTCAAAAAGGACTGTACGGCACTGCGAGTTACAATGTTCTCGAAGGAACGTCGATGGCTGCGCCTCACGTGTCCGGACTTGCGGCAATGCTCTTTGCCTTTCAACAGCGCTATACTTATGCCGATGTCATCGACTCTCTGAAGTATGGGGGCGATCCGACGGCGTCGCTGGCAGGGTTTACGAGCACCGGGAACGCAGTGAACGCGATGGGTTCACTTGAATTTATCCGCGCCCCTCAGAATGTTTCGATCACGAAACAATAAGTAGCAAAAACTAAATTGCGCAAAGCAGTGGGCATAAGAATTGGAATCCGGCCGCGTGGGGCGGTGCCATGCGGTTTTCGGAACGGATTTTACACAATAAACCCAATCTTTTTGCGTTCATATGTTGCGCGGTGGTGCTGATTGCACTGGGCATCAATCTTTATCACCGCTTTCTGTACGTGAGTTCGAACAACGCGCTTGTCGAGGGGCACTCTGTCGCCCTGGGTTCAAAGATTTCCGGAACCGTCGAGAACGTCTTCGTTGAAGACCACCAGTTTGTCAAAAAGGGCGATCTTCTGTGTCTCATCGACGACCGTGACTATCGCAACGCGCTCGTACAAGCTCAGGCCAAACTTGAAGCGACGATGGCACAACAGGAACTTGCCGGAAAAGATCTGGATCGAAGTCTCGAACTTTTTAAAGATCGTTTTACGACTGCGAGTTTACGAGACTCAGCGCAAGCCCGATATGATTCTCTGTCGAGAGAGCTCGAAGCAGAGCGGGCTCAGCGAGAAGTGGCTGAAATCAATCTCGCGTATACACGAGTTCTCGCTCCCGCCGACGGAGTGATTGCAGTTCGAACTGCGCAACAAGGGATGCAGCTCGAAGTGGGGTCGCCACTTTTCGGTTTCGTCTACCCGGACGACCGATGGATCATCGCAAAAATAAAAGAGACCGACATTGCCGATGTCAAAGTGGGCGAATCTGTCGACGTGAAGATCGATGCGATTCCGCATCGAAGTTTTTCTGGTCATGTTTTGAACTTAAGTCCCGCGAGTGAGGGTCCCTTTGCTTCGACCCTCGTCGACAATGCGGCAGGAAATTTTACAAAATACGTTCAGTGGATTCCCGTCAAGATCGCCCTGAATTTGCCGCCCGAGGATCTTGAAAAGGTCCGAGTCGGTTTGTCGGCCGAAGTGACCCTCAGAAGGTAAATGAATGGCAGAGACCATGGCAGCAGCCTCAGCAACTAGCGGTATCTCTCGACTCTCGAAATTGATTGTCGCGACTGCCGTTCTCGCTTCGCTGCTGGAGATCATCGATACGTCGATCGTGAACGTCGCGATCCCTCGTATGCAAGGGAACCTCGGTGTGACTCTCGATGAGATTACTTGGGTGTCGACGGGCTATATTATTTCAAACGCCATCGTTCTTCCGATTTCTGGATGGCTGGGGTTGAAGTTTGGCCGGAAACAATATTTTACGAGTTGCATCCTACTTTTTACTGCGACTTCGTTCCTGTGTGGAATTGCGCCCAATTTCGGATTCCTTGTATTCGCGCGAGTTATTCAGGGGGCTGCTGGCGGTGCCCTTCTTCCAACCGCACAGGCGATTATTCAGGAGCAGTTCCCCGGAGAGAAGGCCGGGATCGGAAGCGCAATCTATGGCGTGAGCGTGATGGTCGGCCCCGCGATCGGTCCCACGCTCGGAGGGTATCTTACCGACAATTTTAACTGGCGGTGGATTTTCAACATCAACATCCCTATCGGAATCGTTGGTGCGATTCTGTCTTACCTCGTGATTGATGAACCTGAGCATGGACAAAAGAGGGACACCGGTCGAGTTGATTTGATGGGGTTTACCTTGCTGGTTCTCGGGCTTGGTTCATTGCAGTTCATGCTTGAGCGCGGCCAGGCCGACAATTGGTTTAGCTCGCCCTATATCTTGGTGTCCGCGGTGGTCGCAGCCATGGGCCTTCCGCTTTTCTATGCTTGGGAATCCAACAACAAAGATCCAATCGTCGACGTCAAAATGTTTCGCGAATCCGCGATCGCAAACGGAACTCTTTTGATGGGCGGGACGGGGCTTGTTCTTTACTCGATTATTTTCATCATTCCAGTCTTCACTGACCGAATTGTCGGCATGGATACCACTCACACAGGAATTCTCTATATTCCAGGATCTCTTGCAACGATGGTGACGATGATCATCGCTGGTCGATATCTCGCCAAGATCGGACCGAAGCCGATGATTGGATTTGGGATCGCTCTGATCTCTTACAGTATTTACAAACTCAGCATTCTAACGACCCGCGCGGGGGCGCCGGATATCGTGTGGCCCCTCATTACTCGCGGCGTGGCTTTAGGTTTTATCTTTGTTCCGATCAACGCAATGGTCCTGAGTCAGTTCACAGGGAAGAAACTCGGGCAAGCCTCTGGTCTTTTAAATCTCTCCAGACAAATTGGCGGGAGCATCGGTATCGCCGCGATATCGACCTTTTTGGATCGCTTCAGTTCCCAGATCAAAAATGATCTTCTCCCTTACATCAGTTCGGTGGGTGCACAAGCTCAGAGCGAACTGAGTAAAGGTGTAGCGGCGAACGCCACAGCCCTGCAGTCTCAGGTCGGTATCAATCAAAGTACTGTGGGGATAGGGGATCAAAGTTTCGCAGCTCTCAAGAACTTATCGGAGCGACTTGATCGACAGGTGTTCCAGCTTAGCTTCAATCGAATCATGATTGGAATTCTCTTTGTCTACGCGCTTTCTTTTATTCCGTTATTTAGAATCAAACTGACAAAAAAAATATCAGGACCGGTGCCTCTTGAATAAAAAAACACCGACCACAGTCTTTTGCCTCGTTGTTGCTTTATTTTCTTCGAATATTTCCAGAGCAGATGTCATCACACTCGATCAAGCGCTCTCGGAGGCTCGCGAGCGTTCTCCTCTTGTTCAAAACGCAAAAGCTACATCTGAAGAATATCACTGGAAACGCACCGAGCAGCTTTCTGGATTCTTACCCAATATCTCAGCGGTTGGAGCGCACATTCTGAATGATCGCCTCCCGAATGTTTTTCAGGGCGGAGGATTCAGTCTTCCGACAAGCGTCCCTTTGACCTTCTTTGGATTCAATCTTGTTATCCCGGTGTTCAATGGACTTCAGAACGTTGACCTCTATTCGGCGGCGTCGACGGAGAGTAAAGCTGCGGATCTCGATTATGACTGGAGAGGATTTCAGGTCGATCATCAAGTGAAGCTTAGTTACTACCGAGTTCTCGCAGCAAAAGCCCTCGCTGAAGTCGCCGATCAGGATGTGAGAAATCTGGAAGATCACTTGAGGCAGGTTCGAGATCAGCTTCGTGCGGGGACAGCGACACGCCTCGATGTTTTGCGTGTTCAAGTGCAGTTGAGCAATGCTCGCTCAGACAAAACGAATGCGGATGACGAGATCAGTATCCGCCAACGGGAGCTCGCGCAGTCCATGGGCTTGGGTCAAGGGAGGCCCGAAATGCCAGAAATCAAAGACGCGGAGGGTGTCCTTCCCAATCCGTCCGATGAGATGATTAAGAAGATCGAAGCCGCACAGCTCAACACTCGACCCGATATCGAAGCAGATGATCTTAGAACCGATGCAGCGGAAAAGCAGGAGCAAGCTGCGGGACATTATTGGATCCCCGCTTTCGACATTCTGGGGAACTATAGTTTTGTGAACGGGTCGACACCAGATGTATTCACCACGTCTAATTATAGCTCCACTTATTTTGTGGCCGTTTCATTGCGATGGAATCTATTTGACGGAATGAAGTCTTACTCGCGCTCGAAGGAGTCTGTTGCGAGAAGTAACGAGGCACGAACTTCGGCGGAGAGCGCTCGCTTGCAGCTTCCCACAGACTTTGAGGTTTACCGACGAAGGTACCGTTACAACACCGAAAAATTCAGAGCCAGATCCGAGGACGTTATCAGCTCTCAAGAGGCCGTGCGCTTGTCTCGCGCAGGTTTTGCTGCGGGAACAGAAACGAACACGGATGTTTTGGATGCCGAGCTCGACCTCTTTCGTGCAAGGGCAAATGTGATCAATTCGCAGTTGGACGCCCTGGATGCGCAGATTAATTTTGAACTCGCTATCGGAAGGAATCTTTAAAAATGGAAAACCAAAAGGAATTGCCTCCGGCGTCTTCTGAGCATAAACCGCCCTCAAAGGCGCCAATGACCAAGAAGAAGAAACTGATTCTTTCCGGTTTCGTCGTGCTGACGTTGATCGGAGTGGGGTACTTCGCCTGGGACCGCTACACTTATATCTATACCGACGATGCGACGGTGCAGGCTCATACGACACTGCTTTCCCCGAAGGTGAACGGGATCGTTGTTCAGGTGAATGTCGACGAGCATCAGCGAGTAAAAGCAGGGGAAGTTCTGGTGCAACTAGAACAAAAGGATTATCGCGCGGCCCTGGCTAACGCCGAGGCCACTCTTCAGTCGACCCAAGCTCAGTATCGAAATGCTGAACTCGACTACACTCGTAACTTGAGCCTGATCCGCCAGAAGGCGATTACGCGCCAGGCATATGACCGAGCCGACGCCAACTATAAGGATCTGGACCGCCGAGTTCGGGCCGCCCAAGCAAACGTCGATCAAGCGAAGCTCAATCTGGATTACACTTTCGTTCGCGCGCCAACGGATGGAACGATTGCTCGGAAGTCGGTGGAGGCCGGAATGTTCGCAAACGTGGGGACCTCCCTTTTTGGCTTTGTTCAAGACGACGATCGGTGGGTAATTGCCAATTATAAGGAGACGGATTTGGACATGATCGTTCCCGGTAAAGCGGCCGAGGTCGAGGTCGATGCGATCCCCGGTAAGACCTACGACGGTTATGTTGAAAGTATCAGTCCAAGTACGGGTTCCACCTTCACCTTGCTCCCACCCGACAATGCGACGGGGAACTTTACCAAGGTGGTTCAACGGGTTCCTGTTAAAATTCGGCTGAAGAACCTTTCGGCTGAGGATATGGAGCGTCTTCAGGCGGGACTTTCGTCCGAAGTGAACATCCTGAAGCATTCGAGACCGCAAAGAGTTCCTCCGCAGAGACCGACGCCTGCCTATCTTTCGCAGATGGAACCGAAAGTTCCGAAGGGTGCGCAAGATGGAGAAGCCATGGAAGATCGTGCACAGTCTGGTGCTCAGGCTGCGGGTCAAAGTTCTGCAAATTTAACCGGAAAATGAGCGTTTTTTTCTTGATCCGATTTGGCCGTGGAGTTAGATCGAGCGCATGAAATCCATCGCAGTATTCTTTCTTTTGCTTTTCGCTACCTCGACAGTCCACGCGGACTGGGCACCCGGGGCGCTTGAGTGGGCAAAGAATTTTGATGCGGGACCAGTGAAGTTTAGCAATTCCTATATTCTGATGACCTGGGGAGCGTTGAAGAACGAAGGGGTTCATAATATTCACGACCATAGCTGGTTCATTCCCGATTCTCATTTTCGCAGCGGGGGTCTCCACGTCGAAGTGGAGCTTCAAAGGAAGCTCGACCTTTCCGTCAAGACCGCTCCGTTGGTCATCACGTTGCCTGGAATATTTTCAGGCTACAAAGAAGGGGCGGCCAGAAGGACGACTCGGGATTACGGGAGACGGGGCTATCACGTCATCTTCCCTCCTAATCCTTGGAGCAAAGATTTTATCGGCGAAGTCCCTAACTTCAATCCAGGAAGCTTGAAGGATGAGGCGACAGTTGTTTTATCGATTCTGGATAGTGCGATTGAAAAAATTGGGGTCGAGCACATCAGTCGAGTCGAAATCGTGGGCGAAAGTTACGGCGCCCTGCTCGCATCCGCAGTTTTTCAGATGGATCAGGCGCGTACCCAACCTAAGATTGACGGCAGTCTCACTCTCATGAGTCCTCCCCTCGATATGAATCAGGCCATCATCAATCTGGATCAAGGTGTTGATCGTACGCAGGCGCTCTATTCTGAGGAATGCGTCGGAATAGAAGCGACTTTATCCTTGGCCGAGTCGTTACTCCTTCACTCGGTTCAAAGCAAGATGGGTGAGAAGACTCAGCTCTGTTCCGAACCGCTTGTGTTCCATAGCTTCCAAGAGCGCTTGGTGGCGTCGATCGAGCTTCTTCACAGTCTTAAAAATATCGGAACCATTCCAGAAGACAAAGTTGCCCGGGCTCAATGGGAAAAGGACTTTCGCTTTGCGATGGTTGTCCCGGAGTTCACGCCTGAGAATGCTCCCTATTTGAAGGACGGAACGGTCTCACTTCTTCATTGGCTGGGTTTGCTTTCGCCTAACTCTCTTTCGAGAGTGCGAGTGTTGACCGCTCAAGATGACTTTCTCAATGTAGGACTCTCCTGGCCCGTCGGAGCTGGGATTATTACCCCACAGAATCTCATGGAGCTTCCGTGGGGTGGTCATACTGGATATCTTTTACTGTCTGAGTATCAAGGTCTCTTGGACACCGGATACAATTACTAAGATCTAATTACTAAGTCCTAAAGCAGGGAGAAGTTGATCGCGAAGAGTCGCGGTCGACGACATTCCAAGATTTTGTGCAGCTTTCTCCATCAACGAGTTCGTCGCGCTTTCATTGCCTTGAAGGCTTTGAACGATCGCTGAGTTAATTTCGTCTTGAGAGAGGCCGGCGATTCCGATTGCAGCCTGGATCACGCCTTGTTCGTCGTCGGCACTGACAGCGCCTTGAGCGGTGAGAGTTTGAACGCGATCAGCGAGAACGGCGAGTTGATGAGCGCTACCAAAGTCCATGTCGAACTTAGTAGCGATTGCTTGAGCGCGATTATTCAGGCTCTGATCTTGAATCTCAGCTCTTTGAAGATCGACGTCTTTGGTGCCGTCGTTGTCAAAAGCGTTCGCAACGACTCCTGTGCTACCGCCGTTAGAGGGGCCGTAACCGCAGTAGTTGTTAGCCGCACAGCATTCCGTATTGCAGCCTCCGCTTGAATAACCGATACCGACGGACACGATAGGAGGGCTACCGCAGCCCCAGGCCGGACAAACGATCCCTCCGCTGCTACCGTTACTGCCAGTGCTGACGACTACAGT
>Ga0302315_10004910_pt1 | contig 11569 bp, 7 predicted proteins | sample III_Palsa_N3_1_FD_200532 | JGI IMG/M metagenome (GOLD analysis project Ga0302315, IMG submission 200532) | Peat permafrost microbial communities from Stordalen Mire near Abisko, Sweden - III_Palsa_N3_1 | ecosystem: Environmental > Terrestrial > Soil > Palsa > Peat permafrost | place: Sweden... | reverse complement strand
TACTCAGTAGCTGAAAGCCTACTTCTTCTATACATGTACTTCTGTTGATTAAGTCAACAGATACTCCCAGTGGCTGTTATTCTTAATAACAGTATTCTTGATAACAGTATTCTTGATAACAGTATTCTTGATAATAGTATTCTTGATAACAGTATTCCTTGTTTAGTATAACAGACTAGACTATTGAAGTCTGCTAACATGGAAGACCAGCACAACATAATCCTCAGTTTGAGTTACAATGTCATAAGACAACTGCCATGTCTCAGGCAGCCTAGCCAGTAGCTTATCGATGACGACTGTCAGGTTGAACTTGTCTGTCTCCTTTTCTAGTCTCTTCTGCTTGGAGAAGAACAGAGGTTTGAACTGCTGTACTCGTTCCACCTCTTTTTCAGTCTCGGCTAAGACGTACCTGATGTTATCAGCTAGATATGAACTCTGTTGCTCCAGGTAGTCGACGGCAGTTTTGACCTCTATAGAAACCTCACAGACAGGTCCAATTTGTGTGCTTCGTGTCCACTTGAAGTAGTAGTCCGTATTGTAATTCAGATGATGTCGCAGCTGTTTCAGTACAACATTTGTCTGATCTAGGTTACCAGCTAGTACCAGTTTGAGATAGCTAATCTCTCCAGCCGCTGGCAACCTTGCGTTAGCCATGATATGGTTGGCCTTGTTGTTAACAGTGGTTAAATTACCAGTGGTTAAATTAAGGGTTTGATAAGGTAGTTGTTGATTGTCGCGTTGTGGAGCAGCAGCAGCAACTTGGAAATTCATTGTGTCTGTTAGGAACTGTCGTTAGTCGGTGTTAACACAAGCGATTTTGTTACGACTAACCATCTTCAATATTCAATATTCAATGTTAGGGATAGGCTTATACAAGATATAGTTGTTGGCTTGTTAAGTAGCAACTCTCAGACTGTCAAATTCCAGATTGTCAAAATGAAAAAAAGGACTAAAAGTCTAAGCAGAAAGCTAGTAACATGTCCTTTTCCACCCCTACTCTTTCCTCTCAGTACAATGGAAACAGCGGAGACAGTCTGGATAATGAAGCAGAGCAGTATCGGGTGTATGATCAACATGATGCTGACAATAATGTCAGGGACCTGATGGCTACTGGTCGTTACGACCTTCTTCTTGTACTAGTGAACAAACAAGGCTACTCTTACGGACGGTACCTACCACAACTGATAAACGATCCCGGTTTCTTGCGTGCCCTTTTCACGTCAGCCGATACTTACATGATTGGACTGATAACCCGAAACTACCTTGAATCACCAGAATTCCGTCAGGCCATGATCACCTACACATCAGCAGAAAAGTTCCCCACACTGTTTAGAATCATCTACGAGTCTATCGAATACTCTGATCTTCGCCAGGCTTATATTGCTTATGGGGAGCCTGATGAGCTGTTGAAGACTGCTCTCACTTACAGTGATCGCTATCCCGATCTGCTAGAAGGCCTGTTGGCTGATCAGCAGAAATTAGCGGCGGTGGACCAACAGACTCTGCAAGATGCTATCAGCGAAACTCTGCATGACGGTGCTGAGATTCATAGTGGTGAAGGTAATGCTTACCAACAGGCTATTGGCCAACTGTTGGCTGCCGATCTGGACCCTAACATGCTGATTCAAGATAAGCCTCTTTTTTTGGCAGCCTTGGATGCTCACAACTACGGAGTGGTTGATCTGCTGTTGGCCAATCCTAAGTTTGTCATGCAGCCTGATTATTTGGAGTTCATTGAAGAGCAGTTGCAACCTCTAACCCGCATCCGCAACGAGATCGTGCGTCGCCATGGCAGTTCGCTGCTGGCTGGCAAGAAGCGCAGTCGCTATGACTGATAGTTGTTGTTGTCATTGTTACCGCTACTACTACTACTACTACTACTACTACTACTACTACTACTACTACTACTACTACTACTGCGGGATTAGAAATCATATAAGCTCAGCTTATATGTTGTGATAGTCGACCATAACAAGATGGGTAAACTTGTCTCAGTAAAGAAAACTCCTATCTCTATCCCTTCTCCTTTTTATTTCATCATGAAATAAAAACAAATAGACTAATGTAGAATCTGCTAAGGCATATCAGCTAAGTAATGTATACAGTGGTACTAATAACAGTACCATTACAGTATCAATCTAACTAGTAACACTACTATATGATAAATAACATCCAATAAATCACAGTCAATAAAGAAGAACTTAATATCAGTAATCTCTGTGTTAGTGATGTTGACAACGTAGATTATGGTCTTTATCATCAATAAGAACTACAGCAGCCATGATAAAGACGACACTAACGATAGTGACGGTGTAACCACAACAACAACAAATATTACTTTGACCCTGCTCTATCTGGAACAGACCACCTCTTACTTTATGTGGATGTTGTAGATAAATCTTCTCAGCAGACTGATGTTGCTGTCAGTGACATTACTACTACTGGTTGTGTTGTTCCCTCTCCCTGACATAGTGTCATCATTGACAATAGGAAGGATGTGTCTTCTATCAGCCTATCTTGGGCTACGAGTCGAACACTGTCTAACACATCGGTTGGAGTGGTTATATAAGCTTAGCTTATATAAGCTAAGCTTATATACTGTTAGCTTTGACAACTGTTAGTTGTCGGCTTCAACGACTTTAGACTGGTTATAGTCACCAACCTCAGTGAGATTGGGATGATTGTACTCAAGACAGAAGCGATCAAATTCCATTACATTCAGTAGACTAATGGTCAAGATATCATAAATAACATAAATAAGTAGCTGATTGATCATCTCTTGCCACTTGATCAGCTCTTGCTGTAAGTTGAGAGTGTCCTCAACTCTCAGAGCGAAGATAACGTCGGTACTGAAATCCAACTTAAGTTCGCGATTAGCGCAGACACGAACAGCATTATTCTTGCAAACATTGGCATCACGGCCAGTCAGCTGAACCCTACTCGAATTAACGGCCACTCCATAATGACCGTACTGGAATTGTGGCAGATTACTAAAATAAACAGCGTAAGGAGCCAACCTACCAGCCATAATGTTATCTTTGGCTGGCTGCAACTGGAAACAGCGGAATAGGTCTGGCACAACATCCTTATCAGTCTGGTCAGTCTGGTCAGCCCTACACAGACTGTTAATACGGTCTCTAATACGCAAGTTCATAGCTACTGCCTCTCTGTAAGTAGCAATAGCCTCTTGCTTGACCTGTTCGTTTTGTCCGTCCATCTGCCTAGGATCCCAAACTAGAGGATAGAGTAATTCATAGATCTGCTGCTCAGTGATGGTTTTGTCCCGTTCGATCATATCATCGAACAACTTATTCCAGGCTTCAAGTTTGGCTGGCTGGCTTGACATTTTATGATAGTAACTATAGTAGAAATACAACTCACTTTTATCACTTCAAGTATTCATCAGGTTACATAGTTCCACTCTCCATCTGTTGCTTATTATGTAACCATAAAAGTCCAACTTAGTTGTAGGAAGTTAAAAGGAAAAGGATGGTTGTGATTCGGGATCACAAGCATTAACCACCACCAGTGTTTAACCTACTAGGTAGGTTAAGTTGTTTAGGAGCTACTGTCGTATTTCATCAGTAGCGGTGAAGTTTTCCAACAATTCTATCATCTCTATAGTGCCCTGAGATAATTAGACTACCATCTACTCTGTAAACTTGAAAGAGTCCGTTACGTACATCATTTTCATAATTAGTCAGGGTATATTCATCTCGCTGAGGATAGTAACGATACCACTGTCCAGTCCTCAGATCATTAAGATACTGACCCTCTACAAGAATTTGACCATTATCAGATACTTTCTGATACTGTCCCTGTTTAATCTCCATGTCATAATGATAGGTGATATAGCACTGTGATGTCTCATCATAGAAGTGATGCAGACCATGTTGGATACCTCCAAGATACTCAGCTCTTCTTATTAACTTACCAGATTCGAGATAATTCTCTTGCAGACCATCCAAGTCATTATTGAGCTCTTCCACTCTGCGGGCTAGTTGGTTATTACTATAATAGTCTAACACAAGATCACGAGTATCGTCGTTTCCCGTGTCAGCATTTCTCATGTGAGTAGTTTCCGCTTCTCTAGTTAGAGTGCCGGTCTCAGAGAATTCTCGCTTGTAACTGTATTGGATATGTTCACCATCACCACTAACATACTTAATCTCCTTAACATGATTAGCTAGCAGACCAGAATAAAAATAGTAATATGTGATTTCACTGCTGCCCGTCTGTTGATCATAAAGGATCACAGCGATCCTACTGACACTACCATCAATATCACTGTCGGTATTCTTGTACGATCTAACCTTGATCCTGATGCTAATATGATTATCCAGCAAACGTTGTAGCTGCGGAATGTTGACCGTCTTGGTTGCCACCTTATCAGCTTCCTTATTAGCGACAGTTGTCATTATCTGTCCTGTGGTGGCTATCTTTAGCCATTCTCTAATGAAAGAAGGCTTAAAGATATAGAAGTCTGGCACTAGTGGTAGAGGCAGAAAAAGACAAATCTCACGGAACAAGTCGTCATCAGTCAGTAGTTGAAAGAACTCTTGAGAATACACAGACCAATGTTGTAATAGTTGAGCTATGAGATACTTGAAGTACCCTACGTCAAGGAAGTAGGTATCCATCTCAAAGGCAGTTAGTAGTTTGCTGGCTGACACAATCTCACTGGGTTTGCCATGCAAGAAGTTGATATAGTTGCCAATAATACCATGGAAACGCTCGAGTACAGGAATGACACCACCCTCACTACCTAAGTCAGATATCATTCCGAGTATGAACTCCGACTTAACTTTGTCATTGTTGACATAAGCCACCTTATTACCCACTTGCAGTGTTATCATTGTTGTAGGATTTGGTACGATTTGCTGTAGAACAGCATTAGGATAAATTAGATAGTAATTCAATTTTGACAGAGACAAGTCATCACTGTATTAATCCTCTTAACAGTTGAAGCTAGGGTTGTATGAGAGTAGTAGTTTTGTCGGGGAGGAAGGGATAACTTGATTATTGGAGTGAATAATTAGTAGCTACCAACACTATACTCAGGTATATTGTCTAAGACACAATCTTAGATTGTGTTGTTGTTGGGATCGTTGTTGTTGAGATTTTTACTAACTGCAACTTCAATTCTACATCACACTAGTAAGTTAGTAAGTGAGTGTCTCCGGTACCACCTTCCTATAGTGGAATAGTTACTATGTTGATAGCAGGGTAGTTTCTGTGATAACTACAACTTAAAGTTGTAATTGCTATACCTGTCGTTGGTTTTGAGGGATGTTGGCAGCCACTCATAACTTTGCGACTGCAATATTACATAAGTATTCTGTCAGTACTACTAAGATCACGCCAGTTGTCACTAGTCCTGTTGAATAGTCAACTTCAACACCGGCAATACGGTATCGAAGTCAAGATTAACAGATAATAGTTGGCTTTTAATTACGAGATTATCTTGTAATGTTGCTCATGACTGCTGATAGCCAATGTCTGACTTAGTCTGTATCGATGTTTCCATCTGGTTTTTCGTCTATCATCTTAGACAGGTCAGATCTACCAAGATAGGTCAGTCGGATACCGAAACAGTTAACTTTGAAAAGCCGCTCGGCAATCAGATAGTTGACATTGGTTAGATAGTCAGCTGTATTCTGTATGCTGCGGTTACGACTACGCGAAAAGAATTGCTGTAGTCTACCTAAATAAGTCTCATAGTTAGTCAAGTAGTCGTAATCAACAAAGACGGTCAGACCATCACTAGCATGGAGCTGACTAGTTCTAGCGGCAGCCGCCAAAATGACAATCGTATCATTAATGACGAGATTCTTAGCACTAGACCATTGGATAATGTCGTACTCAGGAGAATACTTGTACGAGGCATAACGGCTGTGGTGAATTTCCTTGTTATCCTCCATCTCTCTAAGAGTTTGCAGCACAAGATTACTGAAACGACTCCTGTCGTTTTCGCTGAGCGTGTCAACTGTGGTACCTGCTAACAAACCATCCTTCTGAGCCTGCTTAATAGTCCAATCCCGTAGATTTCTGAAGACTCTCTTGCGATAGGCTTGAATGTCGCTGTAGCGAATCATGTTATGAAGTAGATCTAATAAATAATTACTTACTATATAGTAAGTAATTGTTATATTGTCTAGATCCAATTATCTCTATCCTGTCTTGGTATATTACTTGTTTAACAAGTAAGATTACTGCTATTAGTCACTGCTACTATCACGATGGAACTTATACAAGCATCATGACAGCCGTCGACTGTTAAAATCTAAACTTGATTATTGAATAAGCAAAGTCACAAACACTAGTCTATAGGTTATTACCCTAACAAATAGGATTAGTTGCAATGGATACCGTGACGGTTACCGGTAGCAGGAGACAAGCCGCTAGTCAAACAAAGACGCTAGTAAGAGCGGTTCCAACTTGCAAGGAAAACACTAATACTAAACCCACCGTGGAACAGCTGTTAGACAAGTTAGCTAAGAGTCTCAAGGGTGATCCTGGTAGCAGGAAAAAGACAGGCTGCGCTTTCGAGGAACTTGTTTATGCCCTATTTCGTGCTGAAGGTCACCAAGTTCTTACCAATCAAGACTTAGTTGACCGTGATTTCTTCAAACAGCTTGAAATGGTAAACGGTGAGGCTATCGATGGTATGGTTAAGTTTAAGGGTGATACCTATTGGACTCTATTGCAAATCAAGCTAACTAGTCATCCTAAGCTTCAGTACATTTACGGTAAGTTCTATGAAGACTTAGACCGTCTGTTGAAGCAAACGCAATTTGCAACTACCAAAGCTATGGTTGTCACTAATACCAAGTATGAGACCAAACATCCCAATGTCATGGTCTTGGACTATCAAGAGTTAATGTTCCGTTTCAGAGAACATCCTGAGGTCTTTAATCAAGTCTTCGATCAACAACTTGCTGAAGACCTCAAACTAGTCAACACCGATCACATCGATCTAACAATGGATGGACTAACAGTGACCGATGAAAGGAGAAAGGTAATTAAGTTTGACTTCGAGCAAGCTACTATCATCCAAGATACCCTTAATCATTTTAAGGAACATGATAGAGGCCAAGTTATTCTGCCTTGTGGTTACGGTAAAACTCTGATCAGCATTAAAGCTATGGTGGAAAGTGTTGGTTTTGAACAAGCTAGGATCCTTTTTCTGGTTCCCACTAACTATCTAGTCAATCAGACAGCTGACAAATTTACTCTTCTCTACCCTAACTCAGCACATATGATTAGGAGGTTTGACGGTGAGATTGAGAAGGAGAAAGATGAGACCAGGTTAGAAGCTCTTGAGACATCACTCGAAGGTCGCCAATCCTACTTTGTAATCTCAACTTACCAGTCATGTAGGCATCTAGACAAGATTACTTTCGATGTTGCTATCTTTGACGAGTGTCATCGTACTACCGGTAAGAACAGCTTTGCCGCCCTGATTAATACTAACGACATCAACAGGCGACTGTTTTTAACGGCCACTCCTAAGCATGTAATTATCAAGGGTGAGGTTAATGGTGAAATCTTTGATATGGCTGATACCAACCAATACGGTGAGGTGATTGCTGAGGTGAGTCTGCGTTCAGGTATTGATAATGGCCGTATGGTACCTTACAGAGTAGTCTGTTTTGGACAACTACCGAGTGTGACGACAAATTACAACGCTACCGTAGCTAATATTTGTCACCAAGCTATTGAAGAAGGGTATTCTAAGAAGATCATCGTCTTCGCTCACAAGCATGATCAGCTGGTAGAGATGGAAGTCTGCTTTAAGGAGTTGTACCGTAATTTGAAGGTCTTGAGAGTTCCTGAAAAATCCAGTCTTAGTCAACAACAGAAGATCGCTGATGATTTTTCCAAGTCAACTGAACCAGTAGTTCTGTTAAACTGTGAAGTCTTCAGTCAAGGCTTCGATGTTGTTAGTTGCGACAGTATCTTCTTCTACAAAGGCACTAAGAGTACTATCAAGATCATCCAAAGTATCGGTCGAGCTCTGAGATTAGATCCCGACAAACCTTTGAAAAGGGCTACTGTCTTGCTGCCTATGCAACTGACTAGGGAAGATGTTGAAGCTGAGATCCAGGCTGCGGACATTGAAGATATTACTGATGTCTTGAAGGCGCTTTACACCTTCGATAAGGCTGTAGTTGATTATCTGGAATTCAAGGAGTTGAAGGATAATAATGGTTTGGATGCTGCTGGTTATCATGTTAAGCCCGACTTGCAGTTGGACGAAAGCAAGTTAAAGATCATCAAGGAGAATATTATCTTGATTGTTAGATCAGCTGTTGAAGACAATATTTTTCGCACGATCCAGAAGGAGGTGATTGATTGCAAATTCAGGAACGAGTTTGAGTATGCTGCCAATAAGAAGGATTACTGGCCTAGTAAGCCTGAAGAGTATCTTGCTGGTAAAGGGTGGAAGGATTGGTCTACGTTTCTGGGACACAAGAAAGAAGACTTTTGGAGCTTCAAAGACGCAGATGAGGCAGCTACCGAGTTAATGAGGACTATTAACAACGCTGATACTGTCTTTGAAAGTCTTAGATCAAATGAGCCGCATTTTCCTTGGTACTTTTTTGAGGTCTATGGAGAAGACAAGACTAGTCTAAGTTGCTATAAGGACCGTCGTCCTTCTAAGTACTTACAATCAAGACGTAGGTCTCCTATTGTTGCGACACAATAGTAAATATGTATTACGGAATTAATGGTAGCTATCCTATTACAGTAATTGAATTACTGTAACAACTTACAACATCTAGAGTACTGTAACCTTTCTTTATTACGATCTTGATATCCTTATGTTTGATGTCCGGTTCTTGACTAATGGATGTCAAAATATTAATAACTGAATAAGTTGAGACTTAAGTAAGTTAATGTGGTAAACTAGAAATGTCTTTCGATTGCCCGCATTGTGATAAGACTTACAAGAGGAAAGGTGATTTAACTAGACACCTAAATGCCAAGCATAAGGATGTGGCGGATGACAGCGGTGAGATTTCTGAGAATGGTAATAAGCAAGCTGCCGCTACCACCACTGGTACGTCTTCAGCAACTACAGGACTGTCTTCACTCTTCGATATCCTTCGTGCTGACGGTATCACTGGTATGACCGCTGTCAACCACATTAACTACCTGCTAACTCTCAAGTTGCTTGAACCGCGTCTAGAAGCTGGCGAGTTTGTTGATGACTTAACTCTTCCTGAAGGTGAAGACTGGCTTACTTCACGTATTGATACCCAGGTCTATCTATGGAAAAATATTTTAATCGCTGATAACGACGATATTCGTAGTCGACTAGAAGATGCTTGCTATATTCTGGGCCTCAATGACGTGCTTGAAAAGCATGTACCAGTGCCAGACTGGTGGAAGTTTAAGTCCAACGTCACAATTCGCCGCGTGATGACGGGTATTGACGCCATTGACATGACTGGTGATGCTTTCGGTGATGTTTACGAGGACATGCTGGGTCGCCAGATGATGGGTAAAGATCTAGGCCAATTCTTTACTCCGCAATGGGTTCGCAAGTATATCGTAGATACGATAGCGCCACATCTGGTAGTGGAGGTTAACGATGAGGGTGGTGAGGTGTCTTACTTCCCTTTGATCTGTGATCCGGCAGCTGGTACCGCTGGTTTTTTAGCCAGCGCTGTTAGCTACTTCAAGCACAATGGTACTGATGTCACTGGTATTGAAGATTCTTTGTATGGTGTAGAGATCGAGGCTGATACCTATCAAAGTGGTCTTAAACACTTGTTGATTGCTACTGGGCAAGACGTTCCTAACTTTGTTCTGGGTGATAGTCTGCGTCAGCCAACAGAGAATAGGTATGACTATGTTTTCTCCAATCCACCTTTTGGTCTCAAAGGTGTCAAGTGGGAAGATACCAAATGTCCTATCAAGACTAACAACGGTACAGCTTTGTTCTTGCAAGAGATCATAAAGATGTTGAAGGTTGGTGGACGGGCTGGCATTGTCTTCCCTAACGGTCAAGAGCTGTTCTCCAACAGTGACGATTTGGTGGATGTGAGGAGACTACTAATGTCATGTTGTGATCTCACGTCTGTGGTCAAGATTTCGAAGGATACCTTCACTAACGCTAAGGTGGCTACCTGCATTCTCTTCTTTGACAAGAAGTACGAAGTTGATGAAGTTCTGAGTACTGAGGAAGAAAAGAGAAAGCAGATTCGTCATTTCGACCATGATAAGGTGGCTACACCTCAAGTTGACTTCTTTGAGATTACCAGTGTACCAACAGATCCTAATGGTGTAGTTGAAGTAGTAGAACTTACTAGTGTGCCCATTGATGGGGTACGAGAGAAGGGTTGGAGTCTGAGAGCTGAGGACTATCTTGAAACCCAAGAAGTGGGGTCACGGAAGGAGGGACAAGATAAGTGGCCAGTTTATCGCTTGGGTGACATTTGCACCTTCAAGAATGGTACCAATATCACCAAAGCACAATTAGTTGACGGTGAGTATTCTGTGGTTGGTGGTGGTCAATCACCTATGGGTACTCATAACAGTTACAACGTTCCTGCAAGAACAATCACTCTATCTAAGGATGGTGCTTATGCTGGTTTCGTTTCACGTTATGAACAACCTATTTTTGTCACCAACCACGGAATCTTTGTTGATACTGTTCAACATGACATTATCCTTGATGACTATCTTTATTTAATACTTAAGTACCGTCTACAAGACGAACTTTACGGTCTTCAGAGGGGAATGGCACAACCAGGTATCAAAAAAGAACAAGTTGCTGAACTTACTATCCCAGTGCCACCAGTGGAAGAGCAAGAGCGAATTGTCAAAGAAGCGGAAGAGCTCCAAGCTCGCATCGATCGACGCACGCTAGACTTAGCTGCCTACCAAACCGACTACAAGAGGTTGGATAAGTATATGGTGGGTGATGAATATCGTCTTGGTGACATTGCTACCTTTGGTCGAGGCAAAGCTCTAAGAAAAGACGATTTGGTCGATGGTGATGTCCCTGTCATTGGTGGAGGACAACAACCTATGGGGTATCATAATATTTCCAATGTTCCAAAGGAAACTATATTAATCTCTAGAGTTGGGTCAGCTGGTTATGTCTCTAGATATAACACACCCGTATTTGCAACTGACAATAATTTCTTTATTAACATTATCCAAAATGTTATTAGCCCAGAATATCTATATCTGGTTCTCAAACATAGATTACAAGAAAATCTATATTCTCTCAAAAGGGGCACCTCTCAACCGAGTATTAAAACGGAGCAAGTCGCTGAGCTCACTATCCCAGTGCCACCACTAGAGGAACAAGAGCGTATTGTTGATAAGGCCGATACCATCTCACAGAGGATTAGGACAGCTGAAGCCGAAATAAAGGAGCTCAAAGAGGAGCTAACAACTATTATATAATTGGCTATTACCACTTCAAGTGGTAATATCAGATGATTACATAAAGTATTTCCCATCTCCATTCCTATTAAGGATAACTAATTACTTACTGTAACTAATTTCCTTATACAATTTGACTTTACCGAAGTTTGTGGTAGATAAAATC
>Ga0302315_10004907_pt1 | contig 11576 bp, 10 predicted proteins | sample III_Palsa_N3_1_FD_200532 | JGI IMG/M metagenome (GOLD analysis project Ga0302315, IMG submission 200532) | Peat permafrost microbial communities from Stordalen Mire near Abisko, Sweden - III_Palsa_N3_1 | ecosystem: Environmental > Terrestrial > Soil > Palsa > Peat permafrost | place: Sweden... | reverse complement strand
AAACGTATAAAATATTAGTTTTTGTCATAGTTTCTTTCTATTAAAGTCAAAGCATCAGAAAAGAAAATACCATTAATTACCTTTTCTCTTAATTTTAGTATATTATTTATCATTATACTATAAGATGCATCGTCGATGGCCATGTTTTGTATGTCAGCTAATTTTGTAATCAGGAATCCGATTTTATGTTCCTTAATAAACGCGCCAATGGCAGATTTCTCAGGTGCTATTACGGGTAATCCGGCAGCTATGTAAAGTGAAAATTTATGTGGGTTATTATAACACAGGTAATTCCCGAGTTTATCATCAAATTTGTTTATTTCTGCGCCATCCCATATTAAACCGTAGCTGCCTTTTAAATGCTTTGGGATTTCGTCCGGAGAATATTCTCCACACCATGCTACGTTTGTTGCATTAATAGTTTCAATATTAATAAAGCCGGGACCGAAAATGTTAAATTTTGTTTTTAATTGTGGAAGCTGATATACAAATTTGCTTTTGCTTAAGTTTCCTGCATATATAATACGTCCTTCTTTATCCCTCGTATTATCTATTTTAAAATTGACACACAGGTAGTCAAACAACAGCAAAGATATCATTGGTTTTACAACACCATTCTGTTTTAACCAACTCATCATAAAATCATTGTGAACTATAATATAGTCATAATAATTAAGATTCGCTATCTCTAAATTAATCTGTTGTTGATCATTGCCGCCGCTACGTAACGATTCAAGATCATGAACGATACAAAAAAATCGTATATTCTTAATTTTCGCAATTCTTATAAAATATTTAAATATACTGTTTATGCTCAGTAAGGGATATTGTATTCCTACAATAGAGCGATTTTTAATTGAAAAATAAAACAGAAAAAGCTGTTTTATTAATAAGCAATAATACCGGAATTTTTTATTGTTATCGCCAACTGTAATCGTATAATCTTTATAATCAAACCGTGAAAATATTTCATTACAGTCAAGTACGGCTTTTGACGCTGCAGAATTTTTGTCAATATTATTGAAACGAATACAAAACTGATATTTCATTATACATAGCTTATCTTTGGATTAAAAAAAATAGATTTTGCCGCGGAATTAAATAATACCCGTAAAAATTTAAGTTGGTCATCTTTACGGATAATGAGTAATTTAATTGACGTATAAATAACTTTGATAACCAGCCAAAATATAAAAAAGATGAAGCCCTTATTTTTTTTAACCATAAAAAACTCATTTCTAAAGCCATAATTATGTTTCCATAAATTCGGGACATTATCCCGGTAAAAATCAGGAAAATAATTAACTCCTGTTTTATGCAAAACAATACTATCCATACAATAAAATCCGAGATAACCTGCTTTAGTGATTCTTCGGGTATACTCTTGATCATCACCCCAAATAAAGAATTCTTTGTAAGGTAATCCTACTTTTTTCACTGCCTTCGAATTAATCAATATAGATACAAATGAGTTTGTTTCTATTAATAACAAACGCTTATCGTCATATTTATTAAAGGAGATTTTTTTATTGAACGAAGGCATTATTGCCGGAAGATTCATTAAATGAGGCGAACCATCTTTCCATATACATTTACTCCCTATAAACCCAACTGGCTTATTTAACAATTCTAACTTTTGTACGAGTATTTGCAATGTATCCTTTTGACAAATCGTATCATCATCCATTACCCATATCCAATCAGCATTCATAGAGACGGCAGATTTGATCCCGGTAAAAAAACCACCTGAACCGCCCAGATTTTTTTGATGAATAACATGCACCCCCGTCTGATTATCTAGCCATTCGGCAGTTCCATCAGTACTTTCATTATTTACGACAATAATTTGCTTAGGCTGGTAGGTCTGTGCTTTTACAGCGGCCACCGCTTCTTTTAATAAGTCAAGCCTATTGTTAGTCACAATTACTGCCGTTATATTATACATAAGATTTTACTATTAAAAAGGCTACAATCAAATTAAGTGCACTTTTTCGATTTTCGGATTAAAAAAAATAGATTCCCACGCGGAACTAAATAATATACCTATGAATTTAAATTGATGATCTTTTCGGATTTTTATTAATTTATAAGATGTATAACCTACTTTTGCAATAAGCCAAAAAGCAAAATAGATATACCCTTTACTCTTTCTTTTCAAAAAAAATTCATTCCTGAAACCGTATTTATATTTCCATACATTATTAATTGTTTCATTATAAAAATCGGGGCAATAATTTTTGTCAGTATCATGTAACACGATACTGTCAGTACAATAAAATCCCATATAACCAGCTTGTGTGATTCTTTGCGTGTATTCCAGATCATCACTCCAAAAAAAGAATTCTTTATAAGGCAGGCCAACATCCCTAACAGCGTCAATATTTAATAGTAATGATACCCACGAATTAGATTCGGCCAACAAAAGATTATATTGATCATAATAGTTGAACGGAATAGCTTTATTAAAAACAGGTTTAATATTGGGTACATTCATTAAATGTGGTTCGCCATCTCTCCAATTACACCTGCTGCCAATAAATCCTAATTTGCCATGAATTTTTGGTGCTTTGTCCATTAAAAACTTTAACGCATTTTCCTGGCAAATCGTATCATCATCCATCACCCAAATCCAATCCATCTTCATCGAAGCGGCGGCTTTTATACCATGGTAAAACCCTCCTGATGCACCCGTATTTTCTTTAATATAAATTACCTTAAACTTATTTTGATTAGCAAGCCATGCAACAGTTTCATCGGTGCTTCCATTATTAACGATGATAATTTCTTTTATAGGATAAGTTTGTTTTTCAATGGCAGCTATGGCTTTCTTTAACAAAGAAAATCTATTATAAGTAACAATTACCGCAATAACTTCTTTCATAGAATTTTCCCGATATATTACTTAAAGTGTATGGAAACCTTTTTTAATGCCGAGCCAATAATCTGATGCATGTCGTAATAACGGTATTCTGCCAGCCGTCCACCAAAAATTACATTCTCTTCTTTATCTGCTAAATCTTTATATTTTTTAAACACTTGCATATTTTTCTCATCGTTTATGGGATAATAAGGCTCTTTATCTTTTGTCCATTCTTCCGGATACTCCTTGGTAATTACTGTTTTAGGTTGCTTACCAAACTCGAAGTGTTTATGCTCAATAATACGTGTGTAAGGTATTTCGCGCTCTGTATAGTTAATCACAGCATTTCCCTGGTAATTTTCTTTTTCGTGCACTTCATTTTCAAACCTTAAGCTACGATATTCGAGCAAACCGTAACGATAATTATAAAACTGGTCTATTTTGCCGGTAAATATGATTTTATCAGCTAACTGATTTAATTCTTCACGATCCTCGAAATAATCTATATTTAATCTCACTTCGATATTTTCCAATAAGCCCTCGATTAATTTATTATAGCCTCCAATTGGGATTCCCTGATATTTGTCGTTGAAGTAATTATTATCAAAAGTGAACCGGACAGGCAGACGGTTAATAATGAATTCAGGCAATTCTGTGGCTGGCCTGCCCCATTGTTTTTCGGTATATCCTTTTATTAACTTTTCGTATATATCAATGCCAACTAACGATAAGGCCCGTTCTTCCAAATTTGAAGGTACTCCAATATTTAGTTTGCTTATTTGGGATTGAATCTCGGCTTTTGCCTCGTCTGGTGTTTTAACTTTCCATAATTGATAAAAAGTATTCATATTAAATGGCATATTATATAGATTCCCTTTATAATATGCCAGGGGACTATTCGTATATCGGTTAAACTCTACAAATGAATTTACATAGTCCCATATTTCCTTATCGTTTGTATGAAAAATATGTGCACCATATTTATGCACATTTATATCCTCGATTCTTTGGCAATAGACATTGCCTCCATTATGGTTTCTTTTATCAATAAGAAGGCAGGTTTTTCCCCTTTTGTAAGCCTCATGGGCGAAAACACAACCAAACAAGCCGCTTCCCACAATTAAGTAATCATATTTACCCACGTATTTATTTATTTAATTTATTATCATTTTTGTTAGTAAATATGGGCTTGGTTGACCAAAAATTATCTGCATAATAATTTTGTATTTTCAAAGAAACAGGCGTTAATTCCAACTTACTTTTAAGCTGCAGATATTTTAAAAAGCCCTGTAAAATATAAATGCCGGACATTAACCCCTCACGCTTTATAAATTTTAAATTATTGATTAGTATCCTAAACAAATACTTTGCCTTATCGTTTTTAAAATATTTGTGTATAATTAACATTTCATTACGAGTAGCAAATATTCTTATTCTTTTATTGCTGCGATTGATATTGCTTACTCTGTGAATAATTATGCCTTCGCCGAAGAAGTTAATACGATACCCAGCATCTAGGCACCTAATAGAATATTCAAACTCGTGGGTGTAAAGATATATCCACTCGGCAAAACCGCCTATTTTTTTATATAGGTCTCTTTTTATCAGCGCGCCGCAGCCTATAAATCCAACTACATCCTCTTTATCTTTCCACGCCTTCTCCGGATCTAGATCGGGATCAGTATTCAAATCTCTATCCTTAATCTGAAATGGAAGAATTCCGATATCCGGCTGTGCTTCCATCCGCTTTACAGCTTCCGGTAAACCACTAATAATATGGCTGTCGTCATCTAAAACCAGAAAATATTTATTTCTAGCTACTTTAAAGCCGTCATTCCAGCCGGCTATGCCGTTATTCTTAATTTTGGTTATAAGGGTTAGTTCCGGATGGTATGTTTTCACCTGTATTGATGTATCATCAACTGATGCATTATCAATCACAATTATCTCTAATTCAAAAGGTATAATTTTTCTATAATTTTTTAATTTATCAATAGTGAGCAAAACTTCTGCACACCTGTTATAGGATAAAATGATTGCGGAAACCATATTTTGTCGTAATTAAATAACCAGTCAGATCGCTAATAACTTATTTATATTTATCATCATACTTGATAACTTTTGCTTCCCGGAGCCATCGCTTCGTTAAGCGACCAAACTTCATAATAAAATTATGCAATGAAAAGCCAGCAGCTTTATACTTTTTAAATGGTGTTAAACGCAGGTATTGCCAGTATAAATTATTATAGGGATGTGTATCTGCATATATCCATGGCTTAGAATAACTTGCATAATGAATTATAATGGGAGTAACCGCTTTTTTCCTTATTAAATGAACTGCGTTGTATTTTTCATCAATTTTAGTCCATTGGTTCGCAAAACATATATTTAAAATATCCTGATCAACCCAATCCAACTTTGTATAGGTGTTAGCTATTGTAATAAATTTTTCAGTTATTTTTTTTCTCCTCCACCATTTTAAATTAACTAAAATAACACCTGCATTAAAATAACTTTTTGCAACAGATCCCAAGGCTTGCAAACGTTTCACGTTATCCGCAACAGATGCCTCGCTCACCGCACATATATATTTACCAGTTAAATCAATATTTGCAAGTTCACTTATACCGCCTGTAACTACCAGATCTGAATCTAAAAATAATGCTGTCTCAATATCAGTAGGGGCTATGACAGCCAAGAATAGCCTGAAATAAGTATATTTTGGATACTCCAAAGTGGGTTTAAATACCGAGAAATCTATGTGCCCAATATTAATTAATTTTAATTCTGTCTTGTAATTGGTCTTAAAAAAGTGAATGATCTTTTCGAATTCAATAATATTTATATTATCATGTATAACATATAAATTTATATCTAAACCTTTATTATTTTCCAAAAGCGACGTAGCGGCTACTGTGAAATGTTGAATATAGCTTTTGCTTGTCGCAAAAAATACATTAAATTTTATCATTAACCATTGGATTATTTAAAGTAAGCAATTGCTTTTTTTCCAGCTTTTAACGGCCATAAAATATAGTGGCCTATTCTATAGGATAAAGTTTTTCTCACTTTATCTATAGTAGCAGTAGTAATTCTATACATTAATTCATCATCCGTAAAGGCAGACAGTTGAATATCTGGTAATGGCACATCTGCGGCAACGGCTAAAATATATAATTGTTCAAATTCGTTAATTTCTGTTATCCTATCATAATTTCCTCGATATTCTTTGAAAGCATAGTTTTCTTCATCAGGAATTAATAAAGATGCAAATGTGGCACGCTGATTATAAAAATTAGAATTAGTAAAATTTTTTCGTACTAAATCTTTGAATTCCTGCGCATACAACTCTTTTACGTGAAATTTGTTAAAAAACTGGCGCTTATCCGTATAATGAAGTTTATCCGGCGAAGAAATGATCAAAAGACCTTCGGGTTTTAAAACTCTTTTAATTTCCGACATCATTTCATGATGCTTATCATGATGTTCTATAGTTTCAAAACTAACCACTACATCAAAATAATTATCCGATAAAGGAATGGATGAGGCCGAGCCTTCTAAAAATCTTAAATTACCTTTTTTATATTTTGACTGTGCCCTGTAAATAGCATCTTCAGAAATATCAACGCCAACCACTTCATCGGCAACACCAGCGATTAGATTTGATCCATAACCTTCGCCAGATGCAATATCTAAAACACGTTTTCCTTTTGCAAGGCCTAAAACTATCGCATACCTGTGCAAGTGTTCAACTGCAACTTCCGTATTAACAAAGGTCTCTAATCTTTCTCCTGTCCAATTATTTAGATTCATATAATGATTAATTATAGATATAATTAAATATTACCTAGCATCCTTTGCCTGAAAAAATTCAAGAAATGGCGTATATCCCTGTAATATTTATAAGGTATATTTTTAACAGAAAAATCAACATATTTTTCTCCGAGATAAGGTCCAGCTTTTTGATACTTAAAATAAAAAGATTTGTAAGGATGTCTATCTAAGTAATTCCACGGTTTTGAAGCTCCTGCATAATGAATGATTAGTGGGATTTGCCGTCTTTTCCATATCAGATGTAAAGCATTATACGTTGCATTCAATTCCCCCCATCTGTTTAAAAAAAACATATTTAGAATATCTTGATCCCAAAAAACCAACTGTTCCATATATTGATCAGACAACTTCATTAACTCAGCTGACGTATTTGTTATCCTCCAATTTTTTAAATTAATCATCATGACACCAGCATTAAAATAAGTGTCTGTTTTAAAACCTAATTTACTTAGTCTTTCGCTATTCGCCTTACGTTGTTCAGGTATTTCACTAACCGCATAAATATATTTCTCACATTCGTTCCGTGAAGAATCATCAATTTCAGCAAATCTCAAATTTGCCAGCTCATCGAGTTTCCCAGTTACCACGGTGTCTGAGTCAAGAAATAAACCCGTATCAACAGAAACTGGAATTATATCTGTAAGTAATAAACGTAAATAGGTATTAATGGATACGTGCTCACCGACCCGGTAATTATTAAATATTGAACTATCTTGGAATATAAGATTAATACTGATCCCATATTTCCAATTCGCAAATTCAAGTACTTCCTTTAATAGGGTAATATCTTCAAAGTCATAAATTAAATAAATATGAAGATCAATATGCTTATTTGTTTCCAATAACGATGTTAATGAAACCGTAAAATATTTAATAAAATATTTTCCGATAGCGAAGAATACATTTAACGATGGTTTCATAACGCAATGGCATTGTATACAATGCTGTGATTAGTTCGAATTAATATTATACTTATGAATGTTTTTCAATGATATATAGGCACCCTTAAAATTTCTTTTATAACATTTTTAAGATGAAATAGTTTGACTATTTATCGTTATTCTTAAATACTTTTAATAATAATTGATTTTTAAAACTTTCAATATATATATTTTTCACCAAAAACCACAGAAAAAAAACATAAAACGATACGCAGGAAAAAATGACACAAACTTCTCTGATCAAGTAGTTACCTATTAGTTTTCTGACAATAAATGCGATTGGAAAAAATATCAAAGATCCAACGAGTGACTGGAGAAATATTTTTTTGTTAAACCTTATTTTTAAAGTATTTCGGAGAAAATGATAAGCTAAACCGGTAGCGACAATTTCTGTCAATATCATTCCGTACGATGCCCCTTGATAAGAAAAATACTTGATCAGCAAAATATTGGTAAGCAGGCTAAATATCATGCTTATTATATAAGTTCTCAATAAAAACCTCTCCTTTTCCATAGGGGTCAGTAATTGTACACAAATAATATTTCCTATACCAATAACTATAATTAGAGGGGCCAGAATTTTCAGTGCTATTATCGAACCATCGAATTTATTTCCAGCAAAAACATGGATTAAAAAAGGAGAAGCTACATATATACCAGTTAAAATAGGAAAACTAACGACACATATTAAACTAAAAGCTTTATTTGCTAACGACTTTATAGTATCAAAATCCTTATTTGCATATGCTCTGCTTACTTGTGGAATAATAACAGAATTAACTGCATAAATTAATGCCAACGGCAGGCGAACAATACGTAAAGCTGTTGCATATATACCAACGGCACTCTCACCCTGCATAAATCCAAGTATCACATTGTCCATAAGCAGATAGATGCTTACTGCCAATGTAGAACCTAAAATTATAAATAAAGGCTTGAGATGCTTCATGAGATTGAGACGTTTAAAGCTGATCTTTATAAGTTTCCTTAAATAAAAAACGTTTATCAGTCCATTAAGTACCAAGCCGCTTGCCATAATTGCATAATAGATAAACGGCGGAGAGTTTTGCCGCAGAAATATAAATAAGAAAACAACGGAGATACTACGTACAACCAATGTTCTTGAAGTGATGTATGCGAATTGTTCCATGCCCTGAAACAACCATTCCGCTGACAATACACCTGAAATAATCATTAATATGCCAATACCGACCAGATCAAGGTGAACTCTTAAATTAGGAATGGATAATGCAAGGCTCAAATAGACTACGGAAAATATACCGGCAGATATCAGGTGTATTGCAAAAATTTCGCTAAAAGTTTTATTTAAAGCTGATTTGTTTCCTTTATGTTTCGAAATTTCCCGAACTCCATATAAGGGAATACCTAATGCAGCAAACAATACAAAATATTGAGTAAAACTATCTATAAAATTAATTGCACCAATTCCATGCGGCCCCAAAATGCGTGAAGAGTATGGAAACGTGATAATTGGAAAAATAAACTGGCTAATCGATAATATGCTATTATAAAATAAATTCTTTTTTAACATTAATATCTCAATAAATAGATATAAACAGATTTTGTAATGGTAATAATTTACGAAAGCTACGTCAGTAGGTTCAACTTTATGTCAATTTAATATACAAGTATTTAATTAAAATATCTTTTTTTTAAAAACTTTCTTATTAAATAAACGTAATATCTTATTATCAATGCCGGATGCAATTCTGGCAAATAACGATAATGTGTATTTCTTAAAGCAGTACAAACTCCTCTGTCTATCCATTCAGCCATCATCCACCTAAAACGGCCGTCAAAAGCTGTAAAAAGAGAATTAGGTATAAAAGTTTTATACTCCCTAAATCTTTTTAACTCTGAATCAATGTTTATTGATTTTTTGATAGATCGTGTAGTATTAGAATGTTCTCTAAAGAAATTAAGAGGGTTTTGGGAATAAGCTATCTTATTGTTGTTTTCTTTTAAAATATTTTTCCAGAAAAGCCAGTCACCCGTAAATCGCATATCAGTTGACAAAACTGCATTTAAATTATTGGGGTTTTTAAATAGCACCGCGCTGGCGTTTGGTATTGTATTTCTAAATTTTAAATATTTACTAATCTCCACTCTTCCGTCTTCTATATAATCGTGTGTCCATTTCACCGGATCAAGTTTGTCAGCATGTAGAGTCAAACCTATAATGTTATTATTTTCATCAACATTTACTGATCTGCAAAAGGATATAGCCACCTCTGGATAGTTAAGGAATGGTCTTATAAGTGTATCTAAAAATTCAGGTGATGCGTAATCATCACTTTCAGCAATCCAAATAAGTTCACCTGCCGCTAGTGCTATTCCTTTTTCCCATTGTCTAAATGTAGAACCACTATTAACACTATTATAAAATATTTTTGAAACTTTTTTATGATTTCTAAATTTTTCAATGATGGAACGACTATTATCAGTTGAGCAGTCGTCTAAAATAATAAGCTCAAAATCTTGAAAGGTTTGATTCAGAACGGATTCTATTCGCTGAGTCAAAAATCGTTCATGGTTAAAATTTGGTATAATAACTGACACCTTTGGCATATTCGGATTATACTAAATGTTATCTACAATATATTTTGCCCGCATCACACAATCGTCGGTCCAAAAATATTTCCATTGCGCAAACCTTCCCGCTAAAACAATATCACCGACTTTTATAGTTTTCTTAGTTTCCCAGTCGCTCATGGGTTCAAGATCGTCTTCTTCGCGGGTCATACCCAGACTTTCGAGCCAGGTAAATATAACATTCTGCGCTATTTCCCGCTCCTGATCGAAAATTACATTTGCCCAATCCACCCATTTTGTATGATAGCTTTCGATAGCATCGTTTGAGTGTATAAGATTCATATTGATCAACTCATCTAATACTTTTTCCGCATAATTAATGTTTTCTTCAAAAATGTGATACTCGGAAAAATAAACTTCCACCTGTATACCTGATTTCCCGGGCATGCCATTTGCCGGTGACAAAAGATCAGTAAAATTTATTCTCGTTGAATAAAATCCCTCATCATAAACGTATATCCATTGATTATGTATAGCTGCCGGATGATCAACAACGATGTTTATGATTAATAATTGAGAACATTTCAATTTCATTGCACTATTTTTAATAGCTACAGGTGCATCACTATTGATAATAAGCATCGGTAACGGCAATGTAGAGATTAATTTATCATAACTTTCTTTGCTGCCATCGCTGAACGAAAGCCGCTTTTCCTTGAACGAAATATGCGTTAATTTTTTATTAAAATTAATTGGTAATGAATCTGCAACTTCTTTGATATAACTATAAAATCCACCGCTTGCCGGATATCTAACCTTGTTTATATAATGCGTTTGCTTAGCAAGCGGCCCCATCGCACTATCTACCATGTCACTTATCTCCGGAAAATATATTCTTTTGCCAATCCAGTTTGTAGTAAGGTTAACCGGTTCAGTTGTCCAATATTTAAGGGTATAGCTTTTTGAAAACACTTCAGCAAATGTTTTCCCGAATGCGTAATTAATCCATTCTTGATAATTGGCCGGGAGATATCCTTCAGGTATCTCAGCCCGTATCGCTATTGCGTCCTCTATACATTCATGCCTTAGCGGCTCGGGCACAGCATACATATGTGCTTGCGCGGGATGCATTATCCAATTACCCTGGTAATAGTTTATGGGATCCGTAACGTACTCCAGGTAATTTTGAGCACAATTTTCAGCAAAATATTCCTTTACATAAGTATATTTTGTAAACGATACGTGTGGCCCCTCGTCCCAGGTAAAACCACCAATTATTTCGCTATGAATATGGCCGCCTGCGTATGCTTTGTCTTCAAATATCTCAAAAGGGATGTTTCGTTTACGCAAATGATCGGCAACGCTCAATCCGCTTAATCCTGCACCTA
>Ga0302315_10004906_pt1 | contig 11576 bp, 18 predicted proteins | sample III_Palsa_N3_1_FD_200532 | JGI IMG/M metagenome (GOLD analysis project Ga0302315, IMG submission 200532) | Peat permafrost microbial communities from Stordalen Mire near Abisko, Sweden - III_Palsa_N3_1 | ecosystem: Environmental > Terrestrial > Soil > Palsa > Peat permafrost | place: Sweden... | reverse complement strand
AAGGGGGAGGCCGGGATGGCGCCTAACGGCACGTTCTCGTTCGACTTCATGACCAAGGCCTTTGCGCAGACCGGCCAGCAACTCGGCGTCGTCGCGTTACCGAGTCTGCGTGATGGCGTGCCTTACCCGACCTACGAGATTGGCATCGGCAGCACGATGTCGATCAACAAGGGTTCGATCAATCCGGACGCCGCCGCCGCTGTCCTGAACTATATGTACTCCGATGCGTTCTACGACAAGATCAGCAAGGACTGGCCAGGCGACTGGAACCTGCCGCTGACGTCGGTGGATGCCGCCAAGCTCGAGAAGAACGTTTCGCCGCTGTTTGCGAACACGGTGACGTCGTTTTCGAAAGGCGTGCGCGACGGAAATTACGGCTATACGACCTGGACCTACTGGCCGCCCGCGACCGAGGACTATCTGATCCGTGGCATCGAGCAGGTGTGGCTCGGCAAGATCACCGTCGCGCAATATCTGCAGACCATGCAGGATACCTTCGCGAAGGAACTCAAGGAGGGCAAGGTGCCGCCGTTGCCTCCGCGCTGATGGGTTGCCGAGGAGTTGCCGCCGCGCGCGTTGGTCACGAGACTGTCGCGCTGTCCCGTTGAAACGTTGAAATGCCACTGTGAGCTGACCTTATGTGGTTTCTCTTGCCGGCGTTGCTGATTAACGTGCTGATCATCCTGATCCCGGCATTGCTCACGATCGCCATGGCGTTTGTCAGTTGGGACGGCACGTCGGATCCGGTGTTCGCGGGGCTCGACAATTTCCGCGCAATGTTCGACGATCCCGTGTTTTTCTCGGCGCTTCTGAACAACGTCAAGTGGACCGCGCTGTTCCTCACCGTGCCGATCATCATGGGTCTTGTTGCTGCGTCCCTGCTGCTGATGGTGCGGCGCGGACGGACCTTTTTCCAGATTGTCTATTTCCTTCCCGCCATCATCGCCACCGTGGTTATTGCGCGGATCTGGCAGGGCATGATCTACAACCCGGACGGCGGGCTTATAGGCTGGCTGCATGTCTTCGGCGTACACCTCGACGACCCGCTCGCGCATCCGTCGACGGCATTGCTGGCTGTTGCATCGGTGGATCTCTGGCACTGGTGGGGATTTCTCGCCGTGATCTTTTTTGCGGCATTCCGGCAGGTTGATCCCGCGCAGATCGAAGCGGCCCGGCTCGACGGCGCCGGTTATTTCCAACTGATGCGCTACATCCTGCTACCGGCCATTCGGCCCACCATCGTGCTGATGATGATCATGACCGTGATCTGGTCGTTCCTTGCGTTCGACTTCGTTTATGTCTTGACGCAAGGGGGACCCGCGTTTTCGAGCGAAGTGCTCTCGACGCTTTCCTATCGCTACGCTTTCTATAACTTCACCATGGGGCCGGCTGCCGCCGTGGCTCTCGTGATCAGCCTGTTCGGCCTGATGGCGACGATTTTCTATGTTCGCATTCAGCAACGGGAGCTTGAATCGTGAACCATGCGATAAGCCGAGGCACGCTGACGATCACCTACGTAATCCTCGCGCTAGGTGCTGCTATCGCGCTGCTCCCGCTGGCGTTGATTGTCGTGAGCGCGCTGAAGACGAGCGCGGAGATCGTGGCCAATCCGCTCGCATTGCCGCATGTGCCGCAGTGGATCAATTTCGTGCGGGCATGGCGCGACGCGGAGATGGCGAGGTCGCTCCTGAACAGCGTGAAAGTGACCGGTCTGACGATCGTGCTGATCTGCGCGACCGGTTCGATGGCGGCGTATGCACTCGCCCGGCAGAAAGTGCGCGGTTCGCGCTGGATTGCGACGTACTTTCTCGCTACCACGACCTTGCCCATCCAGCTGTATCTGTTCCCGCTGTATTTCGGTTTCGCGAAGCTCAACCTGCTGGACAGTATCGTCGCGACGTCGCTGATTTATACGGCGATCTACAGTCCGTTCTCGATCTTTCTGCTGCGTACTTATTTTCTGGCGATTCCGGTGGAGATCGAAGAGGCCGCGATCATGGATGGTGCGACGCGTTGGCAGGTGTTCAGCCGCGTCACGCTGCCGCTCGTGTCGCCGGGGCTGCTCACCGTGGCGGTGATCGCCGGCATGAACACCTGGAATGAATTCCTGATCGCGACAACCTTCCTGCAGGGACATCCCGTGCAGACCGCCGTGGTTCGCTTTTACTCGATGGGCGGTCAGTACAGCAGCGACTGGGGCGAGATCATGGCCACCGCGCTCCTTATCGTCGCGCCTATGGTCGTGTTTTTTCTTGTCATGCAACGACGTTTTATCGAAGGCATGACGAGCGGATCGGTCAAAGGCTGAATGCCGCGGCTGCGTCGTACCGTTTTGTGCGATCGGCTTCGCCTTTCGCGCTTTCGTCAACCGTATCGTATTGAGAGGTGCCACTCATGTCTCTCCAGCAAGATTATCTAGAACGTGTCTATGCCGGCGTCCTGGGCAAGCTGATCGGCGTATTCCTTGGCCGGCCTTTTGAAAACTGGACTCATCAGCGCATCATGGCCGAACTCGGGACCATCGAGTACTACGTGCACGACCGGCTAGGTGTCCCGCTTGTCGTGACCGACGATGACGTCGCAGGCACCTTCACGTTTCTGCGTGCGTTCGATGAGCATGGCGTCAAGCCGGAACTCTCGTCCGAGGAAATCGGCAAGACCTGGCTGAACAATATTGTCGAGAACCGGGCGATTCTCTGGTGGGGCGGCAGCGGGAACTCCAGCGAGCACACCGCGTGGCTGAACCTCAAGCGCGGTATTCCGGCGCCGGCGAGTGGCTCCATTGCGGTCAATGGGCAAACCGTCGCGGAGCAGATAGGTGCGCAGATCTTCATCGACGGCTGGGCCATGGTCTCGCCCGGCCAGCCCGAGCTCGCGGCGCGCCTCGCGGAACAGGCCGCCACGGTGAGTCACGACGGCGAGGCCGTGCATGCGGCCAAACTGCTCGCCGCCATGGAAGCCGAGGCTTTCGTTTCAGACGATGTCGAGCATCTGCTTGAAGTCGGACTCTCAGTGATTCCCAAGGACAGTCTGATCGCCCGCCTGATCAGCGACGTGCGCCACTGGCACGCTGAACTGCCGGAGTGGCGCGATTGCCGGCAACGCATCCAGGATCATTACGGCTACGACAAATTCCCGGGCAACTGCCATGTGGTGCCCAATCACGCGCTCATCATCATGAGTCTGCTTTACGCGCCAGACGATCTGCAAAAGGCGCTCATGATCGTCAACACGTCCGGCTGGGATACCGACTGCAATTCGGGCAATCTCGGCTGTTTGCTGGGTATCAAGCTCGGTCTCGCGGGGGTGGATGCGGGACCTGACTGGCGCGGCCCGATCGCGGACCGGATGCTGATCTCTTCAGCCGACGGCGGCAGCGCGGTCACCGATGCGGTACGAATCGCGTATCAGATCGCGGGCTTTGGCTACCAGCTCGCGGGCATGCCCGCCCCGGATGCACCGAAGAACGGCGCGCTTTTCCACTTCTCGTTGCCGGGCAGCGTGCAGGGTTTTGAGGCCGATTCCGGGAAGGGTTCGCCGGGGGCATTGAGTGTGGAAAACACCGGTGGCGCGCTTGCCTTGCGCATCAGATCGCTCGCGCCGGGTCAGACGCTCGCGGCGATGACGCCGACTTTCTCGCCGTCCAATGCGCCGCAAATGCCCGTGTATGAGTTAATGGCCACGCCGCTTGTCTACTCGGGACAATGGATCGAGACGAAGCTTGCCGCCGAGCCTGACAACTCGGCGCCGGTGTCCGTCAATCTGCGGGTGAACGTCTACGGCAAGGGCGATACGCTGAACACGATCGACGGTGAGCCACAGACGCTGTCACCGGGACAAAGCACGCTATTGCGCTGGCGCCTGCCCGATACCGGAGGCCAGCCGATCCAGCAGATCGGCTTGAGTCTGACGACCACGGCGCCTCAGGCGAAGGGGACGGTGCTGGTCGACTACCTTCGGGTTGACGGACCGCCTGAGCTTCGTCTGCGTCGTCCCGACGAGGGGGGCGATTTCTGGCGTTTCGCCTGGATCAATAGCGTGAGCATCTTCAGCAAGAATTTCCCGGCTGCGTTCCGCATTTCGCAAAGCGTGGGCGAAGGCATCATCATTCACGGCACGCGGCAGTGGAGCGATTACACCGTGTCGTCGAGCATCGCCGTCCATCTGGGGCATGAGGGTGGATTGGTGTTTCGGGTTCAGGGACTGCGCCGCTTTTACGCCATGCTTTTATCGCGCGATGGCTATCTGCGCCTCGTCAAGGTCAGGGACGGCAAGCGGACGGTGCTCGCAGAACAGGCGTACGCGTGGGCGCTCGAGCGGCCTTATCTGATGTCGGTGACGCTGAATGGTAACCAGATCGGGTGCTCGATCGAGGGACAATCCGTGTTCTCGGTTCGCGACGTCACACAGCCCTATGAAAACGGAGGTATCGGACTCCTTATTAACGAAGGGGCGTTGTCGACGTCGGAGATCAGGGTGAGTGGTAACTGACCGTGATTCAGGAACCCGGCGACAGGCGGGACGAAATCGAGCCGGCATCTTTGCTGGCCGTTGCGCATCGGAATCGAACGCGACAGGGGTTGGTCGGCTACGGTTATTGATGGGGACGGGTGCGTTGACCTACGAATCGATACGATGGCAAGTTTAGGCGAAGCATGCGAGCGTGTCTTTCCGTTGACCGCCTATGGTTTTCTCGGGTTTTCGACACGCGTAACCGGTTCTCCAGTCGAGTGGCCGCTCTACGGCTGCCGGATCAGCGTAACAAGAAGCAAGCCGTCTCTGCTGATCGGTTATACGGGAAGTTCGTTCGCGTGCCCGATGCAGCCATGTTGTTCTTGATCAACCAGATCACCTTGATGACCGCGCATTACCGCTGCCCGGTCGCGTCGCGGCTGCGCTCTGGATGCGACCTGCCCGAACTGGCGACCTGCCTCGATACTGCGAGCCGAACCCACACCGAAGAACCGTTTGGCACGCGGCTTCCATTTCTCCACCCGAATCCCCGTAGGCGTTACGCTTCCGGTTGGCGGGATCTGGACTTGCCTTGCATGAACGGACGTGTGATCCGCTTAGGTTGGTGAATCTTCGCGCTGGCGAAACTCGCGTCGGAAGCGGTATTTAGGGGGCGCGGATGCGACTCGCCTTAGTGCTCAAACGCGATGGCCAGGTTCTGTAACGCCGTATTCGCGCCCGCCCTTGGGCTACGCGCGCCAGTTGCTCGATGCGGGCCGCGCCGTGAGCGTGGCATCGCAGGACGGAACGCTGTTCACAGCGCCGGGCACAAACCTGCCGCGCGGCTATCTCACGACGGGTCTCAGCATCGGCATGCAACCGGTGAAGAACCTTACGGTCTCGCCGGGCTATGACGCTCTCATCAACACGACGCACGCGTCGGCACAAGAGGGCACGCTGAGGGCCGATTACCGGTTCTGAACGCGGACTCGGTAGCCAAGTGTATTCGCAGAACCGCGCCTCGCGTGTATGTTGCTTGCGCCCGCGTTTCACCGGTGCGAATGCGATCAGGCTTTGTGTGTGTATGAATGTCGCTTTCGCTTTCGAATGCGGTTATACCCGCCGACGGACATCAACGTCGCAAACTGGCCGGTCACTGCCTCATGCGATCGGCCACTCGTCGCTTCTAGACTTTCGTCTGTACGTTCCGCTGGCCGGCCGGCGTTGATTGATTGTTGCGGGGCTGCGGCATCACCTCTGATGCAGATGTTCCACGCAGACGTCAAGCATGCCTCGTACCGTTGGCGAACGATAGTCCAGCCTCCAGCCATCCACAAACAGCTTCACCATTTCCTTCGCATCCTTGAAGCACGGGAACACAAGGAATTGCGGTGCGATGGTGGCCGCGATCCTTGCCAGCTTCGCCCGCTCCAGCCAGTCGCATTCAGAGGAGTTGGAGGCCGCCCACATGCGGGCGGCCTCCACCGAATGGTCAGTTCGTAACCATTCACCAGTGGTGGCGTGGCCGATGAGGTGCGCCATCACGAGGAAGCAGAGCAGATCTGCGCGTTCCGGACCGTCGAGTTTCGACGACATGAATGCCTCACTCTTCAATTGGAACCTCGTAACGAATTCCGCATGATCTGCAAACGACTGGCTTGACGTTGCCCTCTGCATGAAGAGGTATGAGGGGTTGTTCTTCGCCCATGATGTAACACGCAGGGCAAGGCAAGTGTCCATGCAGCCCTAGCCGGCTCCAACGATCCACGAAGCGCTGAATATCTGATGGCGAGGTGTCGATTGCCTCCAGATGATCGAGCAGGACGTGGAAGAGTGGTGGGTTTTGCACGGTGAGCCTCTCAATCGAAAATCACGCAGCTGCGCCGTCCGTTGAACATCTCGAAGAAGCTTTCATCGACGTTGCACATGAAAATCACCGGCGACGAATCGTTCGTCGTCACGTAGGGCTTATCGACATCACTCATCACGAGTTGGGAAAGTTTGTGATTTACTATCTCCCGCGCTTTTACGTCAACCTGAAACGCGCCGATCTGCTGTGGCGGTACCTGGAATTTGATGCGCGGCATCGACCCCCTTGGGATGTCGGAGTGCTGCGCTTATTGTGCTCCCCGGCGGGCATTTTCTGGAAGCTGTGGCTTGCCGAGGGGCGTCACAACTTTTTCTTTTCGTTTGTGCCGTGACGGCAGGCGGGACTGCCATGGATTCGCTTATTACGACTGCTGGTTTAGCGATCCTGTCGAGTGTCCCATACGCGAAGCACGGCGATCGTCGTGGGTTCTTCGGCATATGGTGGCAAGACTTCATAGTGCAGTTCGTACCGACCTGCGAGGCATACCCAGCGGTGCACTTCGCGGGCCGGCGGCCCGTCGTATCCATCAAGCTCTTCGCCCAGCCGATGAAAGTGGTCTTGTCCCAGTCGTTCCGCTTCGTCCAGCAACGCGCTGACGACCTTGCGAGCGGTGGTGGCGTCATTGAACTTCCTGACGTGGTCGGCAATGACTCCAAGGTCTGATATGGCCTTACTGGTGGAGACGACCTTGATGCTCACGCTTTCGGCACCGGCAGTTCGTTATCCGTGCCGAGGCTGTTCGCCCACTCGCGCGCCTGCTCCATCGGAATGAGGCGACCGACAGTCACATCATCCAATCCCTCCTGAATCAGGCGGCGCTTTTCTGCCTCGCGTGCGAGGTACTGGACGAGTGCTTTCTTGATGATCCACTGCCTTGGGCGTTCGATCTGGTCCGACAATGCGTCCACTTCCTCTGCCAGTTCGACGGGGACCTGCGCAGTCAGCGTTCGGGTTTCAGCTACCATCAGACACCTCGAATATTGGTCGATAATATAGTCTATTATAAAACAATAATTTGGCCGTGGCTGTGCCGCCGAGCCTCGACATTCTGGATAGAACCGCGATGGAACCTGAGTGTTATGCCAAAAATTGTTCAAACTGTCGGACGGTACCGCGTCTGCAATTGGTAGCGCTGACAGCGCCGGCGAGAATTGCCGCCAAAGTACTTCGCGGCACAAATCGGGTCGAAAATCTGGGGACCCCCGCAATCCAAGGTCAGCACTGAGGTGTTTCGTGCACTGGAGTCAGGATTTGGTAGAGCGTCCGAAAGGCCGTTTTGCGGAAATTCGAGCGTCTGGACCGGGTCGCGTGCTGGGCCAGTTTCAGCCATTCGTCCGACACAATGGCGCGTGAAGCTCAACGGCCGTTTTGCGTTGCAACTCAGACGATGGATGTGGCGATTGCCTGGCGGGAGTTTCATCCCCCGCCTCGTAAGGCATCCACGACGACTGACAACGCTCGGGAATATTCACGGCGGCTAGGATAAAAGATGTGTAACCCTGAGAAAGTCGGGAACCAGTCTTCCAGCACCCATCGAAGTCGCCCAGCCGACACATGCGGGTGGGCGAGATCTTCAGGCACGAAGGCCAGTCCCGCGCCATCGATAGCTGCATTCAGCATTTGGTAGACCCCGTTGAATGTGAGTTGCCCATCGACGCGAACCTGTATCTCCCGCTTGCCCTTTTTCAACTCCCAGGGGTAAAGACCACCTCGCGTTGGCAGTCGCAATCTGATGCAATTGTGATTGAGCAAATCCTTGGGCTGTCTGGGCGCAGGATGTTTCTCCAAATACGCCGGGGAGCCGACAATAGCCAGCCGAGCATCCGGTCCGATGCGCACCGCGATCATGTCTTTGGCTACCTGGTCGCCCCACCGCACGCCGATGTCGTAACGGTCGGCCACGATGTCCGACAGGCCGTAATCCACGACCAGCTCGACCTTGATGTCGGGATAGTCGGGCAGGACCTTCGACAAGCGCGGCCACAGCAAGGTATCCGCGGCGTAGTCGGTCGTCGTGATGCGGATCGTGCCGGCCGGCTTGTCCCGAGTTTCGACGATCGCGGCAAGTTCACTCTCGATTTCCTCGAAGCGCGGCGCGATAGCGTGCAGCAGTCGCTCTCCGGCGGGGGTCGGGGCCACGCTGCGCGTCGTCCGACTGAGAAGGCGCACGCCTATGCGCGCCTCCAAAGCACGCAACGCATGACTGAGAGCGCTTTGCGACACCCCGAGTTTTGCAGCGGCAAGCGTAAAGCTGCCTTCCCGTGCAACCGCGATGAAAGCAAGCAGATCCGAGACGTTTTCGCGCAACATTGATGAACAGCTCTCATAGGTCTTTGCACATTCTACTATCTAGTCGACATAAAGAGTCGCGCGCAAAATTGTGATGTCGCGATCCGAACACCAGGCAGAGTGAAGCATGTCAAGCAAACCAACGGCAGCACGTGAGTCCTTCGGAGCGGTTGCCCCGAAACTTGCCGAACTGAGTGATGAGATTCTGTTCGGCGATGTATGGGAGCGTCCGCAACTATCCAAGCGGGATCGCAGTCTCGTGACCTGTGCGGTTCTCGTCGCGCAGAGTAAGACCGAACAGATGAATTTCCACTTTCCGCGCGCCATCGAGAACGGTGTCACGCACGAAGAACTCATCGAGCTCGTCACTCATCTCGCGTTTTACGCGGGCTGGCCCAATGCAATGTCGGCCGTGATGAAGCTCAAGGAGTTGTTCCCGGCCCCGAACAACTAAAGGAACATCATGCAATTGAAGAGACCAGGGTCGCAACCCTCAGTGAATGGCCCGGCCGACTGGTTTACCGGTATGGTACGCATCGATCCCCTGAACGCACCGCCCCCGCCCGCCCGCGTGTCATGCGCAAGTGTGACGTTCGAGCCAGGCGCTCGGTCGAACTGGCACACTCATCCTCTCGGTCAGACGTTGCTTGTCACGGCCGGCTGCGGCTGGACACAGTGCGAAGGCGAATCCATCGTGGAAATACGGGCGGGCGACGTGATCTGGTGTCCGCCGGGCCACAAACACTGGCACGGCGCGTCACCAACCACTTCGATGACTCACATTGCCGTCCAGGAAGCATTGGAAGGGAAAAACGTGGAGTGGATGGAGCCAGTTACCGACGAGCAATACCTCGCAGGGCCTCGAGGAGAACAAGCATGAATCCGGTCTACGATTTCAAGGGTAAGGTCGCACTCGTTACGGGCGCCAGTTCCGGAATGGGTTTGGCTACGGCAAAGGCGTTTGCCGAATCGGGTGCCGCCGTCGCCTTGGTGGATATCAATCATGACAGGCTGAGTGCCGCCACCGAGGGGCTGACAGAGCTGGGCCTCAAGGCAATAGGAATCGTCTGCGACGTAGCCGACGAGGTGCAGGCAAAGGCCGCGGTCGATCGGACCGTCGCGGAGTTTGGGAGGCTCGACATGGCCTACAACAATGCGGGCATTCTTGGCCCCATGTGCGAAATGTCCGACGAGACGTCCGAGGGGTATAACGAAACACAGGCGATAAACCTACGCGGCATCTGGACCTTCATGAAGCATGAGCTGCGCCAGATGAAGAAACAGGGTAGTGGCGCAATCGTGAATTGTTCGTCTCTTGGCGGGTTGGTAGGACTGCCAGGGCGTGCCGCCTACCACGCGAGTAAGCATGGGGTGATTGGCCTCACCAAGAGCGCCGCTCTGGATGTCGCGGCGCAGGGCATACGCGTGAATTCGATATGCCCAGGCTGCATCGACACGCCGATGGGCGACGGGATCGATCCCGAGGCAATGAAGACATTCCTGAAAGATCAGCCGATCGGCCGTGCGGGCATGCCCGAGGAAGTGGCTGCCGCCGTGCTGTGGTTATGTAGCCCTGGCGCCAGTCTGATTGTTGGCGTGGCGTTGCCTGTTGATGGTGGCTTTGTCGCTCACTGAGATTTCGCTGTTTTGGGTAGTCGTGCTCTTGCCGCGCGGCATCATCATAGAAGATCGGCCGTGCGGCGGCTTTCCGGAACATCCGCCCATCAGAATGCATAGTGTTGGTGGAATTTGTCACTCGAAGAGCGCTTTTTCATCGAGGCGAATGACGCTTCACACGTAGAAAGCCGCCCTCGGGCTATTTGAAGCACACGTGCTGAAGCACCGAGGCCTTTACTTCGATATGCAACTGTTCGCTGATTTCTTTGCCCATGCGGTGCAGTGCGTGCGCGCAGCACGGACATACCTTCGCGCTCTCGGGCAGATCGTATTCGATGCGCTGACGCGGCAGATGCGCCGGTAACGGCTTACGTCCCGGTTTGCTTCCCGTGGGTGCCGGCGCATCCGGCAGACCCGTGTCGGGGAGGACAAACGCTTCGTCATTGGCGCCGGCGTCCATGTCGTCGGGTTCGGTGCCGGCGATCTGTTCGGCCTCGTCGAAGACGCGATCCTTGAGCTTCTCGCTGCTCGGGGCGAAACGCCTGCTTTGCGCGAGGCGAAACTGCTCTTCGAGCTGGGTAATCCGTTCGCCCAGTTGGCGGTTGCGTGTCTCGAGTTCATGGATATAGGCCTGGGCGGCCGGCGGTAATCGGGAGAAGTCGTCCTCGTTCATGCCTCCACGATAGCGAAGTGTCGCCCCGCGATGGGTTTACGGGAATTTGTAACAGGCCGGCCAGTTATTGCTGACGGGCGACGCCCGATGCTCAGCTGGTGTGATGGTACGACCGTACCGGATGGCGGCGCACAGCATCAATGTCGATGCCCTCCAGGAGCCAGTGCAACTGCTCGCTTGTCAGCTTGACCACTGTCTGCTGCCGGCGTGGCCATACGAAGTGGTCTTCCTCAAGGCGCCTCAACATCATCCAGAAGCCGTTACGATCGTAGAACAGCAGTTTGACCCGGTTGCGTTTGCGGTTGTGAAAGGCGAAGACGGCGCGACCAAACGGGTCGAGCTGCATGGACTGCTCGACGAGCATCACGAGGCTATTGATGCCGGCCCGGAAGTCGATCGGTTCGCGATGCAGGAAGACCGTCAGGTCCGCCTCGAAGCGGAACATCAACGCGCTCCCAATGCGGTAACCATCGCATTAACGATTGCCACGTCATCTGCTGAACATTCGAGCTCAAGCTTCACGCCGTTGGGCAGGTGAGCCGACAGCCGTGCCAGTCGCGCTGAGCGTGGCGAAACGCAGCATGATTCCGCTCTGTGGGCGCGGTGCGACGCCGGTTTGGATGCCATGACTGCTGTCGGCTCGTCGATTGCGACCACAGGAATAAAAGCTGACGC
>Ga0302315_10004905_pt1 | contig 11578 bp, 9 predicted proteins | sample III_Palsa_N3_1_FD_200532 | JGI IMG/M metagenome (GOLD analysis project Ga0302315, IMG submission 200532) | Peat permafrost microbial communities from Stordalen Mire near Abisko, Sweden - III_Palsa_N3_1 | ecosystem: Environmental > Terrestrial > Soil > Palsa > Peat permafrost | place: Sweden... | reverse complement strand
ACCCTGCTAACCCTGCGTAGACATTCAGCCGAGTGATGCCGAGACAGTGGTCGTGATACCAGAGCGTCGTGGCAAGCTGGCAGTTGGGATACAGCGAGGGTCGAGGATTGAACTTTGGGCCATGAGAACCGTGTTCTCCTTCCGCAGTGAACCATGCTTCGGGGTATCCGTCGTCGTCAGGCATCGTGCAGGCACCGTGGAGGTGTGCAACATTGCGGACGGCGGGTAGGGAAGACTCAGCCCCGTGAATGGAGTGGTCGATGGGAAGTAGATGCGTCGTGGGCAGTTTGCTGACCCAACTGATACTGAGAGGCTTGTTGCTTTCAGCTTCGATAGTTGGGCCCGGCCAGCAGCCGTTGTAGCCCCAGAGCGTCGTTGGCGGGAGATCGCGGTGCACTTTCTGCTGGAACTGCCGCATCTCGACGTCGATTACTTCGCCAGGCTTTCCGGTGGCACGAATAACCGGAGGGATCGGGAGCGGGTCGACGTATCGCTTAAGCCTGACTCCGCTACGTACCTGCGAAGGTGACGCCATAGCCTGCTGCATCGCCGGGAGTGTTTTCGTGAGAGTGAGAGCAGCGGCAGACGTAAGGCCACGTTTGAGAAGGCGGCGTCTACTCAGCATCGTCTGTGGTCTGAATCGAATGGAATGTTTGCGAGGAAAGAGTTCATTAAGTCTGATTCAATCTTCTTGCTGCAATCTGCACTGTCTAGCAAACAATAGTCTGATTCTGTTACTGCACGATGAAGAGGAGCGATATTTGGCCGTAAGGCAAATAGAATGAAGATGCATGTCAAGATCGACACTTTCCGTAGCCATCATCACGCTCAACGAAGAAGATAATCTTGCGCGGACGCTCTCGAGTGTGCGGTTTGCGGACGAAGTGGTTGTGGTGGACTCAGGTTCGACCGATCGGACTGTGGAGATCGCAGAATCATTCGGAGCGAAGGTCTTTATCGAGCCCTGGAAGGGGTTTGCCAGACAGAAGAACTCTGCAATCGAAAAGTGCTCAGGAACATGGGTTCTTTCGCTGGACGCTGATGAAGAGTTGACTGCTGAGCTACAAACAGAGATGAGCCAAATGCTGGAGGCAGATGCCGGGATCTTGCCTCAGAGAGAGGGATATCGGCTGCGACTGCGGCACGTCTTTCTCGGACGATGGATGCGGCATGGAGGTTACTATCCGGATCTAAAGCTGCGCTTGTTTCGTCGCATGAACACTTCAGGTGCGGTCTACTTTACCGATCGCCCGGTGCATGAATCTTTACAAATCGGGGGAAGGGTAGAGTCGATGAAGAGTGATTTTCTCCATCACGGGTATCCCAACCTAAATATCTATCTCGAACACATGAATCGTTACAGCACTCTTGGGGGACAAATCGTGGCCGCCAAGGGCAAGATCAGCCGATCTTGGAGCGCCTTCTTCTGGAATGTAGTGCTCGTTCCGGTGCTGACATTCGTCTGGAATTTTGGTGCCCGTGCGGGGTTTATGGACGGCCGCGAGGGGCTTTTGCTCCATCTCTACCATTCGGCCTATATCAGTTGGAAGTATGCGAAGGCATGGCAGATCGGAAGGCATGAGCGCCGAATCTGAGCGCTATACGTTCCGTGTACGAATCAACGTTCCACGGCTGGCGCGAGTGGCCGATTGAAAGAGATAGACCGCGAGGATCGTCATGAGAGGTTCAAGGGGATGGCGAAAGCGAGCCTGCACGGTGACAAAGTAATAAGTGAGAGGGAGCAGGGCAAACGCCCAGGCGAAGAGAATAGTTCCCGGAATGCGTTGCTTCAGCGCGAGCGCGAGTCCGAGTAGTGCAGCAAGGCTAACGAAACTGTAGTTTAGGACGCGAAATCCTTCGTTGAGCACTCCCTTTTCGACTGGTTTCGGCACGCTGATCCAGTAAAAATAAAACCGCTTAAGCGCTAGCTGGAAAAAGCGAAGTTTGTGCGTACGAATGTGTTCGCGCGCCAGCATTCCTTCACGTTGGACATAAGCGTACTCCCCCATCCCTTTGTATTCGAGATAGTCAGGGCAAACACCGCAGACAGGGACGCGCGTACCAACGGTGAATCCGTTGTAAGAATCGAGGACGGAGTCATGCAGCTCCGCACCGAGATTGCCGCGAATTGGAATGAAGGCATGGAAGACCCTCCCGTTACGCACCAGCCACGGCGTAAGGCAGGCGATAAAAATTATTCCTGCGATGACGGCATTCTTGATAGCCGAACTAAGCACTGTTTTATTTTTGGCTGCACCAAGAAGCATCCATACGCCGCACACGGGAAGGAAGAGAAGAATTGTCGAGTTCAGCAGCGCGATCATCCCCCAAAAGAGTCCAAACAGGCACCAGCGGAGAGCGGTTTGTGGGTTGGTCTCCGGCTCGTCTTCGCCGATGCTGCGGACACGCAGGGCAAGAACAAGGACAGCGGTAAAGAGAAGGGCAGTAAGTGCCATATCCCAGACCCAATGAACTGCATATTGCAACGCGGCGGGATAGAGAGCCCAGAGCCCCGCCGACCAAAGAGCTATCTTGCGGGCTCGTCCGGTAGATAGAAAACATCGAGCTGCGATCTCAAAGATGAGAAGAGCTGTTGCCGCGGAGAAGATGCTGTTGATGCTCAAGATCACCCATGCAGACTTTGCCGTATAGACGCCGAAGATCTTGAAGACACCGGCGAGCAGCAGCGGATAAAGAGGCGGGACCCACGCGGTCGGACCTGAGTGGCCTGTGAACGGATCTGCATAACCGAAGCCGGTAACGAGCGCGCGCGCGATGCGCCCCATCTCCCAGCCGAACTGCAAATGATCCTCTGTAGGACGAATTCGGTAGGTGTGAGCGAGCGTGATGTATAGGACGCGGACGAGGAATCCGGCCCAGAAGAGATACCAGGGTGCTCGAAAGGAGCGGGATTGTTCCTGTTGTCGAGAGCTCGGCATCCGTTGTCCTACGCTAGCTGCGGCCAGCGCGAGGCTGTGCAATGGCTAGCCCGCGTGGTGTCGGCAAAAAAACGACAGAGAGAAGACCTTCAGATTCCATCGACTTCGCCGCGTCACGGACGACCTTGTGGTGCGAACTGGCGTCATGCATCAGAATGAGCCCGTTAGGATTAATCTGTGGAAGAAAGCGTTTGACCTCCTGCTCGCGGATGGGCATGTCGGAGTCAGAGAAGAAGAGATCGATCGTACCGTCGACCTTCATCTCCAGACTGGATTGGTTGCGAAGTTCGATCCACTGTCTAAGTGGAGAGGCTTCGATCCGTTCTTTTGCGCGGGCGTAGACCACTGGGTCAAACTCGCAGCTGATGACCTTACCAAAGCCGTTCCGCTCAAGACCCTTCGCGATCCATTCGGTTGAGACACCAAGAAATGATCCCGTTTCAACCACAAGTCTGGGCTTAATCGTTGTAACCAGCGTAGCCAGAAATTCGAGGACCTCAAGTTCGGCCGACATGGAGTCGACCATGCTCCAATGCTCAGGTTTAGGGCACTCAGGGGTCGAACGATGCGACTCGGGCTGGAGCGTACCGGCAGCGCGATCGTGCTGGAGCATAACCTTGTGTTCCTGCTTTATTTTCTTGCTGAATAAACCCATTCAAAACTCCCATCTTCCATTATGCGGGATTCTCCGCTACAAGGGAGAGCAAGGCGCCGCGAAGAGGTCCGTCGCTGATGATTGTCGAGGTTTTTTGACCGGCGCCGTAAGACAAAGCTCCACGTAGCGGGAAAAATGTAGATAATGGCGAGCGAGTAGGCAGCCGCAATTTGAGGCTTCCAACGGAACAAAGTAAATCAAACAAGCCCAGGAGAAAGCGCTGCATGAGCAAGACGTTCGCGGGGCAGCTGATATCAGAAGCAATGGCGATGTTTATCGTGATTGCCTTCGGCGACTCGGTCGCAGCAATGTACACGCTCTATAGCCCAAGCCCTTACCAACAGGCCTATTGGGGAGTGTGCATCGCGTGGGGGCTTGCGGTGACGATCTCAATCTATACGACAGCTTCGGTAAGCGGCTGCCACGGTAACCCGGCCGTTACGTTGGCACTCGCGGTCTATCGCGGCTTCTCCTGGCGCAAAGTGCTTCCGTACTGCCTTGCACAAGTGACCGGAGCCTTCCTGGGAGCCGGGATCGTATATACCTTGTTCTCCCCAGTGATCGACAACTTCAATCTGACCAACCACCTTACCCGTGCTACCGGCGGGGCTGCAGGAGTCTTTTTCACCCACCCTGGCCTCGCTATCACTCCCATGCATGCCTTTGGTGACGAGATCATCCTGACCGCTTTTCTGATCTTTGGCATCTTCGCGATCACCGAACAGTACAACGAAATGGCCCCTGGCGCGAATGCTGGAGCGCTGATGATCGGGTTTCTCGTGGCGCTGATAGGCGCATCGATGGGCTATCTGGAGGCGTGGGCGCTCAACCCGGCCCGCGACTTCGGGCCCCGCTTGTTCTGTTTTCTTACAGGATGGGGTGCTTCTGCATTGCCTTCACCACAAAGCTATTGGTGGATACCTATCGGCGCGCCTTTGCTAGGAGCTGTTGTGGGTGGAGGAGCTTATCAACTTCTTATCCGGCCTTTCCTTCCTGCGCGGGAGAAAGCGCTGCTCGACGCGGCAAAAGCGTAGCTCCCGACGCAAATGACTCATTTTTGAAAGAACGAGCATCCAAGGAGACAAGATGAAGTATGTACTCTCGCTCGATCAGGGAACGACGAGCTCCCGCGCCATTCTCTTTGACCACGACGGACAGATCGCAGGCACTGCGGCACGTGAATTCCCGCAGATCTATCCAAAAAGCGGATGGGTAGAGCACGACCCCTTCGATATTCTTACGTCGCAGCTCGGCTCCGCGATTGAGGTGATGGGTAAGGCGAGCGTACGTCCAAGAGATGTCATCGCGCTTGGAATTACTAACCAGCGAGAGACGACGATCGTTTGGGACCGCGAGACGGGGAAGCCGGTCTATAACGCCATCGTGTGGCAGGACAGCCGCACCGCTGCCATGATGAACAAGCTGGCCGCTGACGGAGCAGAGGAGACCGTACGTCAGAAGACAGGGCTTTTGCTAAGTCCGTACTTTTCGGCGAGCAAGGTTGCATGGATATTAGAGAACGTCGATGGTGCGCGTGCTCGCGCCGAAGCAGGAAAACTGGCATTTGGCACGGTCGACAGCTGGCTGGTCTGGAACCTGACCAGTGGCAAACAGCATGTCACAGATCGCACCAATGCTTCGCGTACGCTTCTCTACAACGTCGTTGACGACAAGTGGGACGACGACCTGCTGAAACTCTTCAATATCCCCAAGAGCCTTCTCCCTGAGGTCGTCTGGTCCAACGAAAAGGTTGGTCAGGTAACGACATCCCTGGGACTCGGCGAGGTGGAGATCGCCGGTATCGCAGGAGATCAGCAGTCGGCGCTCTTCGGACAACTCTGCGTCGCCCCCGGTGATGCGAAGAACACCTACGGCACAGGTTGCTTCCTGCTCCAGCACATCGGCGACGAATTCACCCTTTCAAACCATCGGCTCATCACAACTTTGGCATGCAGTACCGACAGGAAGCTGGTCTACGCGCTCGAAGGCAGCATCTTTATCGGGGGAGCGGTCGTGCAGTGGCTTCGCGACAACATGAAATTCTTTCGAAAGTCCTCAGAGGTAGAGGCGGTCGCGGCCTCTGTGCCTGACTCGGATGGAGTGGTCTTTGTTCCCGCATTTACCGGCCTCGGAGCGCCATACTGGGACGCGCAGGCAAGAGGCCTCATCATTGGTCTGCAACGCGGCACCCAAATCGGCCACATAGCAAAAGCAGCCGTCGAGAGCATAGCGTTTCAAGTAGCTGACGTTCTTCACGTCATGGATTCCGACACAAAGAATCCCTTCACAGAGCTTCGTGTCGACGGGGGAGCCGCAGCAAATGATGGCTTGATGCAGTTTCAAGCGGACTTGTTGGGTGTACCGGTTCATCGTCCCGCAGTGTTAGAAACCACCGCACTTGGCGCAGCCTATCTGGCCGGCCTCTCAAGTGGTTTCTGGGACGGTATCGACGAGCTAAAGCTTCATCGGAAGGCTGACTCAATCTTCGAGCCGAAGACTGACAAGAAGCAGATGCAAAGATTGCAGGAGAATTGGAGAGAAGCCGTTGAGCGATCTCGCCATTGGAATAAGGAGAGCAGATGAATCGCGACGAGATGGTATCCCGTGTACGCAATCGGAAAGAGCCCTGGGACATTGTAGTAATCGGCGGCGGCGCTACAGGAGCCGGAGTCGCGGTTGACGCGGCTTCGCGTGGCTACGACGTGCTCCTGCTGGAGCGCGAAGACTTTGGCAAGGGAACTTCGAGCCGCGCTACCAAGCTGGTTCACGGTGGAGTCCGCTACCTCGAACAAGGGAATGTTTCGCTCGTAATGGAAGCTCTCAAAGAGCGTGGCATCCTTCTGCGGAATGCACCCCACATCGTGAAGGATCTTAAATTCATCGTCCCAAATTACTCATGGTGGGAGGCGCCGTTTTACGGCATTGGGATGAAGGTCTACGACTTCCTGGCAGGGAAGTATAGCTTCGGCACGTCCAAGGTACTCTCCCTCGAAGAGACGCTGCAGCTATTACCGACGATTCGCCAGGACGGTCTGCGCGGCGGCGTGATGTATCACGACGGCCAGTTCGACGATACGCGTCTCCTGATCAATCTAATGACAACAGCCGCCGAACACGGCGCCACCCTATTGAACTACGCGGGTGTCATTGAGCTAAAGAAGGATGAATCAGGTTTTGTCCAGGGGGTAGTCGCGGTCGACAGCGAAAGTGGAGAGCGTTTTGATATATCCGCTCGTTCCGTGGTGAACGCAACAGGGATCTTTACTGACGAAATCCGTAGGTTGGCCGAACCGGGCGTTGAGCAAATGATGGTGCCTAGTCAGGGCATCCATCTCATGTTCGATCGCTCGTTCCTCACCGGAGACACCGCTCTGCTAGTCCCGCACACCGACGACGGACGCGTACTGTTCGCCGTCCCCTGGCACAACCGCACTCTGGTCGGTACCACGGACACGCCTATCGAAACGGTCTCCTACGAGCCCCTCCCATTTGAAGAGGAGATTGAGTTCGTCCTTGAAACAGCTGGCCGCTATCTAAGTCACAAGCCGACCCGTGCTGATATTCTCAGCGTCTACGTAGGCATCCGTCCGCTGGTAAAGGCTGCAGGCGCTGGAGATGGAAAGACCTCCTCCCTCTCGCGCGACTACACCATCCACATCGACCACTCGGGTCTACTCACAATCGTTGGCGGAAAGTGGACGACGTATCGGCATATGGCCGAAGATTGCGTCGACCACGCCACCACTCTCGGCCGACTGGACGAAAAGCCTTGTGTCACTGCCACCATGCATATTCACGGCTACCATCAGCATCCAGAAGAGTTTGGCGGACTGTGGGTGTACGGGGCAGACGCTCCGGCGATTCTTGAGCTCACCAAACAAGATCCCGAACTCGCCAAGCTATTGCATCCCGATCTGCCCTACATCGCGGCAGAGGTCGTGTGGGCCGCACGGAACGAGATGTCTCGCACCGTGGATGACGCACTTGCGCGGCGTACTCGTGCTCTTTTGTTAAACGCTCGTGCTGCGGTTGCGATTGCTCCTGCAGTCGCATCTCTACTCGCTAAAGAACTCGGCAAGGACTCAGCATGGGAGGCGGAGCAGGTCAAAGTCTTTGGCACATTGGCGGTCCAATACATTCCACAGGGAACGACATATCCGAAGGCACCGCCCGCAGTTTGACATTGAGAAACAAGCTCCCGTATCTGGCACGTTTTTACTTTGTGTTTAGAGCACTGAAGTAGATACTGCCACTATGTCTGCGACAGCAGCGCTTTTGGGAAAAGTCGGACTTCCTGCGCCTCTCCGGGAAATTGCTGCACGACAATGGGACGCGATCGTTGTTGGAGCGGGTCATAACGGATTAGCCTGCGCGACTTATCTGGCGCGGGCCGGTAAACAAGTGCTCGTGCTCGAGAGCCGCGAGCGAGTTGGGGGTGCCTGCACAGTAGAAGAGCCCTTTCCCGGCGTCCGTATGTCGCCTTGTGCCTATCTAGCCGGACTTCTTCATCCGCTGGTGATCAAAGAACTCGACTTGAAAAGGCGCGGCTTCGATTGGACACCGGCCATCAATGGACTGTTCGTGCCATTTTTGGACGGCAGCAGCATACAGCTGTGGGATGATGACGCTCGATGCGAAGAGGAGGTCCGTCGCTTCTCACCACGTGACCTGGAAGGCTGGCGTGCGATGAATGACGTCATCCGCAGACTGCGTGACGCCCTTCGACCTGCAGATGCAATGCTCAACGGTAACTCGCCTGGAAGCCTGCGCGATCTATGGATCGGCGACGCGCCAACCCATGACCAGCTTGAAGATCTTCTCAAAGATGACACCGACGCACATAATCTTCTCTTTACCTGGTCGATGGCAGAGTTCGTAGAACGCTATCTCACAGAGGAGCGACTCCAGTCTGCCTATCTAGGGCAAGGAGTGATCGGCACAAACGCGAGTCCCTTCGACGCCGGCACCGCATCGATTCGCTTTCATCACTCTTCAGGCAGGCTCGGCGATATGCCAGGCATGTGGGGCTACGTAAAAGGCGGCATGGGCATGGTGTCGTTTTATTTCTGTGACGCTGCTCGTGAAGCCGGAGCAGTGATAGCCGCGGGCGTCAACGTGGCACGAATCCTTCCTGGCGAAGGTGTGCTTCTTGAAGGAGGAGAGCGCATTACCGCGCGGACAGTTATCTCTAACGCAGATCCAATCCGCACGTTGCACATGTTGGATGGAAGTGCTGACGCGACTTGGGCAGCAAAAGTTAACTCGGTGCCGATCGAAGGATGCACCGTAAAGCTCAACGTATTACTTCGCGAGCTGCCAAACTTCACGGCTCGACCGGGAATACAAGAGCCTCACCACTATGGCCAGATCAACGCTCCTTTGACGAAAGCGGAGTGGAAGTCCGGCTACGCCGCCGCTCGCTCCGGAAGCCTCCCAGAGCAACTCTGGTGTGAACTTTACTTCCAGAGCGTGCACGATTCGAGCGTCGTTCCAACCGGCCATCACACCATGAGCGTCTTCGCGCAATACGTTCCGTACAAGTTCGCATCGGGAAGTTGGGAGGAACACCGCAGCGAAGCGAAAGCCCTGGCATTGCGTTCAATCGGCCGCTTTTGCAGCAACCTGCCAGACGCGGTCGTCGATGCACAAGTGCTCGGCCCCCCGGATATAGAGCAAAAGGTCGGCCTGACCGGTGGGCATATCTTTCAAGGGGAGTGCTTGCCCGCCTATATGTGGAGCAATCGCCTCACCGCTAGAACTCCGATGGAGGGCGTCTACCTATGCGGGGCATGCACACATCCTGGCGGTAGCGTGATCGGCATCAATGGCCGCAATGCGGCAATGGCAGTCCTGCATGATTTGGACAACGCCCGATGATTGAACCGCCACCTCTGCAAGAAAAGCAGCTACTGAAACGCGAGCTGGGCCTCTTCGACCTGACTCTCTTCTATGTTGCTGGCGGATTGAGTTTGCGCTGGATAGCAACCGCCGCCGCAGCCGGACCCAGCACAATCCTCATCTGGATCTTCGCCTGTCTCTTCTTCTTCGTCCCACTGGCAGCGAGTGTGCTCGAACTTTCTGCACGCTATCCACAAGAAGGCGGCCTTTACGTATGGACGCAACGCGCTTTCGGTGACTTCCCCGGCTTTCTCGTCGCATGGACCTACTGGATGAGCAATCTTCCTTATTTTCCGGCAGTCCTCTACTTCGGAGCTGGCAGTCTACTGTTCGCTTTTCCTCGCGGACAGACGGTGGCCAATACCGGCAATTATTACCTCGTATTTACTCTGGTATGCCTTGCCTTAATCACGGCACTCAACGTTCGAGGCCTTAAATTCGGAAAATGGCTCAACAGCATAGGTGCATTTGGAAGCTGGGTACCAGTCGTCATCCTGCTCATCCTCGCAGCGGTAAGTATCTATCGCTTCGGATCAGCTACAAAATTCACGACTGCTAGCATGACTCCTCGTGCTGATCTAAAAAACGCTATCTTTTGGTCAACTATTTTCTTCGCATTTGGTGGATGTGAGACAGGCTCTTTCATGAGCGAAGAGATCAAGAACGCACGACGCACCATTCCTCGCGCACTCATCGTCTCCGGAATAATTCTCGCTGGAAGTTATATCGCTGGAACAATTGCCATGCTCATCGCATTGCCAAGCACCGAGATCAGCGGCGTGGGTGGTTTCGCAAGTGCAATCCAGGTAATGTGTGGTCGCCTGGGTCTCTCGTGGATCGTCGTGGTGATCGCGGTTCTCGTCGCACTGAACAGCATTGGAGGAGCTGCTTCTTTCCTTTCCTCCACATCTCGACTGCCTTTTGTCGCTGGCATAGATCGATACCTGCCAAAGGCCTTCGGGCGCGTCCACGCAAGGTGGGGAACCCCATGGGTTGCAATCGCGATCTACGGATTCGCGGGAATGCTCTGCGCTCTGCTGAGCCAGGCAGGCAGTTCCGTGCAAAGCGCATACGATCTGCTCGTAAGCATGTCCATCATCACCTACTTCATCCCATTCATCTTTCTCTTTCTCGCGATGATCCGTCTACAACGCGAACCTTTTCCTGATGGAGGAGTTCGGTTTCCAGGAGGAAAAACCGTTGCCTTCCTAATCGCTTCCATCGGACTGATAACTACGATTTTGACTGTTATTCTCGCGATCGTTCCGCCGGAAGACGAGCCACACAAGGGAGCGGCGATTGCCAAACTGATAGGCTCGACATTGTTGCTTATCGGTATCGGTATAGCCGTGTTTGTCAGTGCAAAATGGCGACAAAGACAGAGCCAAACCCCCCATCATCGATAGTAAGGACAAGTCTGTAACGGCGAATATCTATCATGTCCGCAAGGTAAGGTTCGAATCGTATCTTTTGTCTGAAATGAGGCGCATCGCGAATGATCATGATCCCCCAGCTTTTTCGCTTGGCACTCATAAAAAAATAAAAATCCAAGCTCTAGCGCGTAAATATTTCATTAGTCGCTCAAACCAATAAACCCATCCTTTGAGGATGGGCTTATTGGTCTCAACGTTTACTTGATACCAAGCAGAAGCTATTGATCTTTGATTCTGCTAGAGAAAGAACTGTATGGCGGAGAGGGAGGGATTCGAACCCCCGATAGACTTACGCCTATGTCTGATTTCGAGTCAGGTGCATTCAACCGGGCTCTGCCACCTCTCCGCGTTTCATCAATCACCCGGGCACCTTGGCTTTATCAAAGCCGGACGTGCCTGAGGAACTGTCACTAACCGATCGACGGTAGCTGAATACCAGCCGGTGTGGACGCGAAAAGAACGCGCATCCATTGATAGTGATTTGTAACCGGTCAGTTTCCATGCTTCGGAGATTCTCACCAGCTAAACAAGTCTACTGGCAAAGGTATGTCTGGTGCAATGCCTCTGAGATTATCCTAAAGCCTGTCGAAGAAGGAGCACGAGCCTGACTGCACTCACAGCACAACCCACCGCAGCATGGACTCCCGGCCTCA
>Ga0302315_10004899_pt1 | contig 11581 bp, 13 predicted proteins | sample III_Palsa_N3_1_FD_200532 | JGI IMG/M metagenome (GOLD analysis project Ga0302315, IMG submission 200532) | Peat permafrost microbial communities from Stordalen Mire near Abisko, Sweden - III_Palsa_N3_1 | ecosystem: Environmental > Terrestrial > Soil > Palsa > Peat permafrost | place: Sweden... | reverse complement strand
TTTAGGAATTTCCTCTGCTATGAATTTGTGTAATGATATTAATTATATAGATTTGGATGGATTCTTTATTATTAAGAACGAACCATTTAAATTAGTGTCAGAAAAAGAGGGGCTTCTCTTTTTCAATTAAATTTAACCATAAAACCTAAGATATTTTTAAAAAATGGCTAAAAGTAAATCCAAAAGTGGAAAAGCTGAAAGCAAAGCCTCTAAAGTAACAAACAGTTCAGGTAAAAAAACTGTCTTACCCCAAAAAACTGAAGCTACTGCTAAAAAGAGTTCTTCCAAAGCTAAAACAGACGCCAAAAAGATACCATCGGCTATTAAAGCCGCTCCGACCAAAGCTCCTGTAAAAAAAACAGCTCCCATTAAAACTATTGCCCCAGCCAAAAAAACGGCTAAAGTCCAAAAGGAAGCTCCTAAAAAAACTATAGTCGCTAAAGAGCCTGTATTAAAATCTAAAGAAAAAGGTAGCATAGCAAAAGCAAAAAATGCCCCCATTGCAAAAACTGAAGCCCCTAAAGGAAAAAATGGTATAAAAAGCTCAGGTGTAAATCCTTCTAATAACGGCATACAGAAATTACAAGCTCCAGCTTCAAAAGAAACGCCACAGCCGCTTGCAAAAAAGGCTAGTCCTTCAGATGTTAAAAAAACAGCTCCCGATATAAAAAAAATCGCAGGTAAAGGGCCAAAACCCGCCCCTACGCCAAGGCCAAGGCCAACTCCCGCTTCGGTAAACGCTGCAAAAGCATCTGCGCAGGACAGAAAAAACTTTGAAGAACGGGTAATGTTTAAAAGGGATATTCTTAACCGTTGCATAGAACTGCAGGCAGGCGTAATAAACACCGCTAAAAGAGCTATGGACGAGGCGCAGGAAAGCGCTAATGAAGAAAAAGGAAGCACTGAAGAGAAGTTTGATTCGTTCCGCGAAAGTATGCAGATTACCAGGGACATGCACGCCAGGCAATTGCAGGAAGCTATAGACGGACTCGCCCTGCTTAAAAGAATAGTGATTGTACCTTTGGCTGATACTGTTAAACTTGGAGCAGTGGTGCATACCAACCTGCAAAACTACTTTATAAGCGCCAGTTTGGGCGAACTGGAATACGACGAAAATAATTATATGGCCGTTTCGACACAAACGCCTATTTATCTGGCTTTAGCCGGTAAAAGAAAGGGCGATACTTTTGTGTTCAGGGACCAGAAATACAGAATATTGGAAGTATTTTAATTTAAACAAAAGGAGGTTTTTAGCCTCCTTTTTAATTTTATGTAGTTAGCCTAATACTTCTAATCTCCATTCAACAGGCCGCCTAAACCGCCAAGCATTCCCCCTTCTTCTCTTCTAGTTCCTGTGCCGTATTGCACTATTTTACCTGCCAGCCTGCTAATAGGCAAGGACTGAACCCATACTTTTCCGGGGCCTTTTAATGTAGCAAAGAATAAACCTTCGCCTCCAAATAAGCTGTTTTTAATACCGCCTATAAATTGGATATCATATTCTACATCACTAGTAAAGGCTACAATACAGCCGGTGTCAATTTTTATTAACTCGTTAGCGGAAAGCGTTTTTTCCAGAACCATTCCCCCGGCATGTACAAAGGCCATGCCATCGCCTTCCAGTTTTTCCATAATAAAGCCTTCTCCTCCAAACAAACCTGTTCCCAGCTTCTTTTGAAATTCAATTCCTATAGAAACGCCTTTTGCAGCGCACAAAAAAGCGTCTTTCTGGCAAATTATCCTGCCATTCAGCTGCAGCAAATTCATAGGAATAATTTTTCCCGGGTATGGCCCTGCAAAGGTAACATGCCGTTTGGCATTGCTGGTATTGGTAAATGCGGTCATAAATAAGCTTTCCCCTGTTAAGAGCCGTTTTCCCGCAGAGAACAACTTACCCATAATTCCTCCCTGTTGGGATGATCCGTCGCCAAAAACAGTTTCCATTTTAATGTCCTGTTCCATCATCATAAAACTGCCGGGCTCGCCCATAACAGTTTCCTGGGGGTCCAGCTCAACTTCAAGGCATTGCAACTCTTCGCCAAAAATCTTATAATCTATTTCGTGGTTTGTTATCATAGTCTTTTCAATTTTAAAAACATGCTAGTTTAGCTAAAATTTTAGTTTAGTTCAACGGATTCTTTTATCATAATTCCAGCCCCAAATCTGCCTGCCCTGCTCACTTTTAACCTTTTGGGGTAATTTCTACCATCCTATTAGTTTTACGCGGTATTACTATGACCTTACAAGGTATTAACTACTTGGGTAAAAAAGGGGAGTTTGTGCTACTTAAAAAACTACTAGTTGAACACTAATATTACATGGCGCGACATTGGGTCATTGATATGGCATTGATATGGCATTGTTTTGTCATTGTTATGTCATTGTTTTTTGCATTGTTAATTTTTGTGGATGTAAGGTTTTTGCCCGTTTTGAAGCTGTGCCAACTGGCACAAGGCCCACTCCTTAAATTACCATTTACTAAACAAAAAAAAAGTTGTTTGGGTGTGATGGGTGGAAAAAATAATAGTAGCACAGAAGAGCTATTATGTCAAATACTTATTTTGAAGTTACATTGAAATTTACTTTTTTATTCTCATATTTTTCTTTTTGCTTGGTAATAGAAGTCAGCCATTCCATGTACATATTTTCAGGCATCTCTCTATAACCTAAATCAGCTATTTTAAAATATTCGCTTTTCATGACCTCTTGTAAAGCGTGAGCTGTATTCAATTTTACTATATCTGTATCAAAAGACTGAGAGTTTTGATTAACATATTTTCTATACCTGTCTTTTAAAATTTCTGCACGCATCAATCGTGCATTTATGTTTAGAGTATCATACTTCAATGCAAGGTTCACACAGTCAAAAATAAAGTCATCGCCTTTGCCAAATTTTCGTTCATATCCTTTGGCGAGGTCAACAAGGCAAATTACTACTGATTCTTTAAGGTTTAGGTCTCTCATGTATAAACCATTTACTATTGCATCATGAGTGATGTAAGTAGATGACCTTATCCATCCGTCCAAAGGAAATGTACCACTTGTAAGCTCTACATTAAACCAGTCTCCTTTTTTATCCTTATGCTGAATGTACATGTGGTTAGGAGCAGTTGAGAGGTAAGCTTCGGAATCCATTACTTCTGATAGTATTTTATATAGAGATGGTAAGGAATGGCAATTGCCGGAGCCAGTTATTAGTAGTTTAACAACAAACATTTTTGTCCAATCATTTTGACCAAAATAATCCTCATAATCATACCTGAATGGATAGTGATGTCCTCCATTTGTGTAAGGTATGGTATCGCACATATAATGAAAGATAGACCAATTTCTGGCAACTTTATCATCATAAGAAATATTATTAGCTGCTAATACTCTTTTGCATATATCTATAATGCGGGCAATTTCCTTATTAAAATCCTCATAGTTTAAACTATTTTCTGCAAAGGCATTCTCAGTAATAAAAACTGATCGTTTAAAACTTAAAGGTATTGTTCCTACAAGCATGTTCTTAAATTCATTTAATCCTTCTTTATAATAGTTTTTGGTAAGTACTATGCTATCTATTGCTACAGAAGGACTAACTAGAACAGGATTAGAAGAAGTTCGTCTCCTAGTTGTATTTTGTGTAGAAGTATCTGGTTTAAAACTATTAGAAGATTGGGTAGGTATGTTTTTTTTTGAACAAGCGATGGCTATTATTATAATGAGAAGAAAAATGAATGCCGATTTCATAGCCTGATTATATTTTTTACTTCGATTTTAATATTTGATTGTTTTAAAATAAACTTATCAGGGAAGTATGGCAACAATAGCCATTCTATTTCTTAACTAAATATTTTGTAAAAAATTTGATTGATAAATAAAATAATGAAGTTAATATTAACCACAAAAAGAAATAATAAAGATAAAAGTATACTTCAGAATACTTTCCTCCACCAAATCCAATTAACATTGGAATAGAATGTATTATTAAAGAGAAATGCGAAAATGCTCCTATATCAGAAATAGAATATACGCCTGTAATAAGTATAAAGCATATTGAAATTATAGCTGAAAGTACTATTAAAAAAATAGTACTCTTAGTAAATAATAGTTGATTGTTCATGTTTCTTATTTATTTTTATTTTGTTGTTGCAGCTTTTTTTCTTTATTAGGAATTACATAGCTTTCAAATAAAAATATTGCATTACTAGCTCTTGTAAGAGCTTCTTTACTTGGAGATCTATTAGTAAGTTTATCTTTATAGTTCTGTTTATTTGCCCGATTTAAATACTCTTTTAATCCCTGTACAAATTTTCTATCAGCCTCAATTGAATTAGGATCATTTAACCAATCTCCATCTTTGTAATTCGGTTGATTATAACTAGGATCCTTATCATGCGATAATGCTAATTCATCAACTTCATCAATGGGGGCAAAAGAAAAATTATATGGATTTGAATGATAATTATAATCGCCTCCATAAGTAGTAGGAGCTCCTGCTCCATAATATAGTCCATGTTTGCTCAAATAATTAATTGCATTTTTACGAGAACCGAAAAAATCCTCTCCAACTTTAGTTAGTTCCCCGTTTTTGCCTTCATTATAATACACATAAGCAACACCTCTTCCTTTTTCACCAAAGGATTTGGAGTATATTTTGTAAAAATCCTTTTGTCCATGAACTGCATAAGCTTGTGCCTCTGTCATTTCAGTAAAATCTTGAACTCGAATTATTTGTTTTTTACCATCTTTTATTAAAACATGAACTGAAAAATACTCTAATCCATCTAAATCAATACCACTTATTGGACAGTTACTAGCATATTGATAAGGTGATAATTCAGGAAAGTTTTTACTAAGTGGGTCAACCGAAGCAAAACTATATATTTCTGGCTCCAGGGTTGCTTCAGAATAGGCGGTATCTGTTTCTATAAATCCCTCTATTTCTCTGGTAACAGAATTCAATACAACATCGCCTATTTTTATAAGAGTATCGTTTTCTATTATTTCAACAAACCTTCCCTGGCTGTATGTTCTTACATCAGCCTTTCTTCCATATTTTGCAAACGGGTTAGGATTCTTGTTTTGAGCATTTGCAACATTTACTACAAGTAGAATCAACAATAGGGAGCTAATACTTTTTCTCATAATAAAGATAGTTTAGTTTGATTTGGCAACCCTGGTAAGTTGCTTTTTTAAAAATGATTTATGCTGTAAATCTTTTTTTATGGTTGCTTCATCAGCAATTGATTTCACCCAAAATTCGTACATTTCTTTCGGCACTATCTGATAACCTAATGATTCTATCTTTCTGTTTGTTCCTACAAATTTATCATAAATTTCTTTAGCACTAGTAATATGAAGAACTTGGTCGATGTTTCTTACGCCATTGTTGTCCATTATATTCTTTAACATATTTCTGTAAACTACAGAAAGCACAGTATACGCTTCAATGTTGTTAGGAAAATACTGCATGGAAAGCTTACAGCAATTCTCCATAAATGTTCCATCGGCAAAATCAAACCTAGCCTTGTAGCCTCTTGCCAAATCCACCAAACAGTAGGCAACTGCCTGTTTTTTATTTACTGTATCAAGATAAATTTTATTCTTCTCTGCCCTGGCATTTACAAAATGAGCCATCATGGTATAAGCATCAGAAGTAATAAATCCTCTGGTAGTTTCATAGTTAAATAATGTCCCCCTGTTATCCTTAAATTTGATAAATGAATGTATGGAGGCAAAAGACCAATAAGCTGTCCCCCCCAATTCTTCGGCTGAAACCAAATACATTATAGGTAGCGAATGGCACTGCCCTGCCCCTTTTAATAATACTTTAGTAAAAAGGTAATTTCCAAAATCATTATCGGGGTCATAGTTTTCAAAATCATATACAAAAGGATAATGCACTATCTTCTCTTTGGTAGCAGGGTCTGTAACAGTAAGGGTATCTGACATAAAAGCCTGAATTACCATATTTACAGCAAGGTTATCGTTACTATTAAAACCTTGCTGAGCAAGATACAATCGACAAAACTTTGTAAGTTCTTTTATTTTCTTGTTATAATCAGCATAGTTTATTTTCTGGTTTCCCTGTAAATAGGCATTTTCGATTACGTAAACCGCGTCTTTTAGTGATAAAGGAATTTCACCCTCAAGCATATCCTTTAAAATCTGATAAGCTTCATTGTATTCTTTGGTAGCTTCTATAAATTCCGGTTTCTTATAGTAAGGTATATTCTGAAGTTGTTTTTCTTTCTCAATCTTCCGAATCTGCGCCTCAACTAGGCGTTGTCTTGTAATATCAGCCTCTATTTCTGCCTGGGTGGGAGGGGGATTAAAACCCTGTTGCCGCAAAAGTTCCCTGTTTTGCTGTCGTATTCGTTGTTCTTCCAGTTGTCTATGGTATTGCAAAGGATTTCGTCTATACACATCACTATTCTGTATAGGCTCAGCATTATTATATCCGGGATTATAAACAGGAGAAAAGGTACTGAAGGCAGGTTGCCCATTTTGTGAGTAGGAACTGAAAGTTAAAAGTATAAAAGCTAAAAAAGTAGTTAAGGTTCTCATAGCTAGTTGAAAAAACAAAAACTATTTTATTATTTATTTTTTAAATTTCAAAACTTTTTATAGAAAAGAAATCCACATTAATAATTTCTTAATATGCGTTTGTCTGTTTTTGGGTATTTTTCATATAAAATGAAGCAAATTAGGGGACTTGTGCAATCAGAAACTCTAGTGGGACAAAAAGCCAATTATTTTATCATAATTCCCGCTGCAAAACGCCCTGGTTGGTTTTTAACTTTGCGTGCAGAAAAAAACTGATCGCTATTTGTATAAGTGCATAGTTTGGCAACTTCTATGCGCTCTGGTAAAACCCCTTTATCGATCGCTTGCCTACTATTAGCTTCCCATAAATTAAAATATGCTTTTCCTGGTTTTTGGGAAGGCAGTAATATACCCTCTGTATTATTGAACGCTTGTTTTGCCGCGGTAATTACTTCCTCTCCTACCTCATACGCCTGTGGAGATATGGAAGGGCCAATGCCTACTATTAGGTCAGAAGGATTTGTCCCAAAATTATCCATCATTGCCTGAATGGTTTTTTCCAGCAGTTTGCCAACTGTTCCGCGCCAACCCGCATGAACAGCGCCAACCGCTTTCTTAACAGGGTCATAAAGTAAAATAGGAACACAATCTGCTGATAGTACGGAAATACAAACACCCGGATAGTTTGAAATAAGCGCATCGGTATTCAATAAATCCTTTGCGCTGGTAGTTGCATTTACCAGCCGCACATTTACCGAATGGGTTTGGTCTGGAAATATTAATTTATCAGGATTTATGCCTAGCGAAGCTGCTATTAAATTTCTGTTAATTTCGACATTTTGCCGCTTGTCCCCGGTTTTGTAACCCAGGTTCAGGGTACTATTTTCGCTAACGCCCCCCTCCTTCCCCGAAACATAATGGGCTACTTCTGCCTGCGCCGAAAATATATTAAATTGCCATAACGGAAGCGAGCCTAAAAATTTACGATACATCAGAATAATATAACATTTTTTTAACGTTAAAGAAACAAAATGTTGGTTACTATTGTTTATTCTTTCAAAAAAAAACCAAGCTATATGGACAAGAACTCATTCTATCTAAAAACAGTTTTAGCTCTTCTATTTTTTCTTCCTGTAATTTGTTACTCCCAGGGAGAGGGCATTTTCTTTGGAGTAAAAGGAGGGCCTTCCTACAACTCCTTCGGAGGGCAAGGCACAGGCATTGTTACACAAAAAACAGGTTTTTTAGGAGGGGCTTATTTAAATTTAAGTTTTCTTGAATTTTTTTCTATACAGCCGGAAGTTCTCTTCCACCAGGGTGGGGCCACTAACACAGTGAATAATAATGTGGATGTATTGAAACTGAACTATGCGGAGGTTCCCGTGCTTTTTAAACTAAAATTACCGATTGCAGGATTGGTATTTCCGCATGTTTTTGCAGGGCCTGATTTTGTTTACCGAATAGGCGCTACTTACACTGCTACTGATGCATCCGGTAAAGTTATTACTGTTAATAATGGCAATATTCAGAAATCGGGATTTGGGGGCGTTGCCGGGGCCGGTATAGATATACACCTTGAACATTATTTCTTAACGCTGGACGGCAGGTATGTAGCTAATTTCCCTAATCTGGGTAGTTCGACTTATAACCTTAATATTTATAACCAGTACTTCGCTATAATGGCAGGTATTGGGGTGAGGCTATAAAGTAATAGTAAATTCTTTTCTTTCTATTACCGGATAACAAAAAAAAAAGCCCTGTAAACAGGGCTTTTAAACTTTATAATATCTTATTACTATTTCTTAAATACTTTAAACGTTTTATTATCTACGTTTGCCTCAGACTCTTTTTTAATTAATGATGGAATAGTCTTAAAGCAAATGACATGGCATTAAACAAGTTCACCGAAACCACCGCTAACAAAATGGTTGTGTCCGGTAATATACGAGGCACGATCAGAAGCAAGGAAAGCAATCATTTCAGCCATTTCTTCTGCCGTGCCAGCCCTACCCTCAAGTGGGATTGCTGAAAACAACTGCTCTGTAGTAATGCCCAGCGCTGTGGTTAGCAACTTACGCCCTTCGTCAGCCCCAGGGGTTATTATTGCGCCCGGCGTAACAAGATTTACACGTACGCCAACTGGCGCAAGTTCCTTAGCTAATGACCTGGTATAACTGTTAAGCGCTGCTTTAGCCGCCCCATAATGTGCCAGGAAACCATGAAATGGAGTAAGGCCGCCGGCAGATATATTGATAATGGCGCCGGAACTACTCTCCCGAAGCGCTTTTAATAAAGGATTGGTTATACGTACAGCGCTCATAAAATTAATCATTAGTGATTCAATCCAATCATCGTCTGAAATCGCCTCAATGCCAGGACGTTTTGCAGCAGCAGCTCCAACATTATTTACCAATATATCAAGGCCGCCGAGTATTTTCAGCGCTTCTTCTGCGACGGCGTTAGCTCCTGCCAGTGTGCTTATATCACCTTTGATAAATGCCGCCTCTGAGGGAGTTTGCTCGTGGAGCGAGCGAGCGCAAACCACTACAGTTGCGCCACCATCAATGAAGCGTTGAGCCGCCGCTGCGCCAATACCGCGTGAACCGCCTGTTATAAGGGCTTTTTTACCCTTGAATTCATTTGCGTAATCTTTCATTGTTATCTTAATTTATACTTGCCTTTATTGACAAAGCAAAAATAAGGTAAGGCCATGAAAGAAAATGTGAAGTAGATTATCAAAAGGCCGTGAACTAGTTCACATACTTTTTAATAAATCAGCTCTTTGAAGTAATTTTTTGATTGCGGATTTTAGAGAGAAATTCTCGAGTCATTCCCAAATAAGAGGCTATAATATAAAGAGGAATTCGCTGCACAAATATGGGATGTTTTTTGGCAAATTCTTCATATCGTTCTTCTGCTGAAAGACTTAAATGCGATATAACCCGTTGTTGTATCATAACTGCAATTTGTTGCGACCTTTGCATCATTACCATTGCAAATTGAGGTATTTTTTCCAGCAACAATTGTTCACTTTCGTAACTCCATTGGATAAGTGTGCTGTCTTCAATGGCTTCAATAAATAAAGTTGCAGGCTCCTGAAACACGAAGCTACCATGATCTCCGATCCAACAATCATCGACTGCTAATGAAATAGTATGCTCCTCTCTGTCAGCGCCTATAAAAAAAGCCCTGAGCGCGCCGCTAACCACATACGAGCGATATTTCGACACATACCCGGGTTGTTCCACAAATTGTTTGCGTTTCACTTTTTTAATCCTTAGCGTGGAAACAAATAATTTTTTATCTTCTTCATTAAGTGTAATGTGTGGCGCGATATGATTGAGTAGTAAAGAAAAGTTCTCCATAGTTTTAAAGTATAATTGATCCCCAAACTTTACGCTTCCTTCTTAAACAAAAAAAGCCCTGTAAACAGGGCTTTTAAACTTTATAATATCTTATTACTATTTCTTAAATACCTTAAACGTTTTATTATCTACGTTTACATAATATACGCCAGAAGTAACATCGCTTATATTGATTTCCACTCCTTTTGCTTTTCTTATTACGTTTCCGTAAGCGTCTAACACTTCATAGTCTGCTTCTCTGGAAGGATTGAAGTATATTTTATCAGTAACCCTTTTTGGGTATATATCAATTGGAGCAAGGTCTGACAAGTATTCTGTTACAGAAGAATAAAATACCTGACCATCATTTTCCAGGTATTTAACGCGGTATTTATTAATTCCGGAGTTATGGCCTGCTTTAACGTCGTAGTTATTAAGAATAACAGATTCTTTTCCCGGAAGCTCTTTTACAATTACCCAGCTGTTGTTTATAAACTGCTCTACAAAAAACCTTCCTTTTGGCCTTTCGCCTTTAGAAGCCCAGTTAAGATCATCTTTGCCAACATTAAAAGCGCTGAACTGGAAAGAACTGCTTGGCCTTATAACCTGTGGATTCAGAATTTTTGGCTTACAATCGTCCTTGTGGGTAATTTTAACCGTAACAGGGTCATTCATCTTAAGATTGGAAAGATCAATCTCATAGGCACTTGATTGTATGCCTTTCATAACCTGTACATCGTTTATAAAAACTTCATTAGTACAGAAGTCTTTCATGTTTCCGGCAAACGGATTTTGCACATATAAATTTTTACCTTGGTACACACCTGATAAGGTGAGAATTCCGGCCTTTAAAGAAGGGGCGGAAACGATAAAAAATAAAATGATGAAAGACCTAATTTTCATAGTTTTACTCATATATTCAGTAATGTTCATCAACTTTTGAAAGGCTAAAATAATACAAAAAACTAATTAAATAAAACTAATACAGCTTATTTTTATCAGGTTTATAAGAAACCTTCAATTCTATATTCTTGTTTTACTGTAAATAACAGCGGCAATTTATAAAAAAATAAAATCAGTAATAAAAAAAATCACAATATTTATCTGAAATAAGACTTTTATCCGTTATTTTAACACTATGAGGTATTTATTAAGTTTTCTTTTCCTTTTCATCCTTTTTGTATCTAAAGCTTCTTTTATTTTTATCCCGATGGATAATTCTCAAAAAAACCATTTAAAGGCTTATGGCATTGCCTATTGGATACTACAGCATGAAACGGAGGTGCATTGGCTGCTTAATTATAAAGGCGGAAGCTTTATGTACAAGAATACCCCCCAGTTTGAAAATGAAAATATAATAAGAGGAGTAAGCTATGAAGTGATATCTGATGCACAATCGGCGGCAATACTTGATGAGATAGCGAGCCCGGATGCAAATATGGACGCTGTAAAGCTTGAAAAGCCTCCTAAAATTGCCGTTTATTCCCCAAAAACCAAGTTACCCTGGGACGATGCCGTAACTATGGTGCTTACTTATGCCGAAATACCCTATACGGTGGTGTTTGATGATGAAGTATTATACGGAGAACTGCCAAAATACGACTGGCTGCACCTTCACCACGAAGACTTTACGGGCCAATACGGAAAATTTTATGCCTCTTACCGCTATGCCCCCTGGTACCTTAAGCAACAGCAGGAATACG
>Ga0302315_10004898_pt1 | contig 11582 bp, 8 predicted proteins | sample III_Palsa_N3_1_FD_200532 | JGI IMG/M metagenome (GOLD analysis project Ga0302315, IMG submission 200532) | Peat permafrost microbial communities from Stordalen Mire near Abisko, Sweden - III_Palsa_N3_1 | ecosystem: Environmental > Terrestrial > Soil > Palsa > Peat permafrost | place: Sweden... | reverse complement strand
GCCTGCCGTGCCAGTGGCGTCGACGTGGTCGCCGTCTACACCCAGCCTGATCGGCCGGCGGGTCGTGGCCGCAAACTCACGCCCAGCCCGGTCAAGCAGGCCGCGCTAATGGCCGCCATCCCGGTCGAGCAACCCGAATCGTTGAAACCCGTCGAGGCGCAGCACGCGCTGGCGGCGTATCGGCCGGATCTGCTGGTGGTGGTTGCCTACGGCCTGATCCTGCCGCGCAAGGTACTGGCTATTCCGCGCCACGGCTGCTGGAACGTGCATGCCAGCCTGCTGCCGCGCTGGCGCGGTGCCGCGCCGATCCAGCGCGCCATCCTGGCCGGCGATAGCGAAAGCGGCGTTGACCTGATGCAGATGGAAGCGGGCCTGGATACTGGCCCGGTGCTGCTGGAACGCCGCACGCCGATTGCCCGGGAGGACACCGGCGGCTCGCTGCACGATCGCTTGTCGGTACTGGGCGCCGACGTACTGGCTGAAGGCCTGGCCAGGCTGCTGGCGGGCGAATCGTTGCCCGCCCATGCTCAGGCCGAAGCCGGCGTCGTCTATGCGCACAAGCTGGACAAAGCCGAAGCGAAACTTGACTTTGGCCGGCCAGCGGTCGAGCTGGAGCTGCAGGTACGCGCGTTCGATCCATGGCCGGTCGCCGAGGGCGAAATCGCTGGCGAGCCGCTGCGGATCTGGGCCGCGCATGCGATCGAACTCGATCACCACGCCGAGCTCGGCAGCGTGCTGGCCGCCGGCCGCGACGGCATCGATCTCGCCTGCGGCCGTGGCGCGTTACGCGTCACCGCCTTGCAGCGCGCAGGCGGCAAGCGAGTCGGTGCGGTCGACTATCTCAATGCACGTCCCGAGCTGCGCCAGCTCTCACCAAGCGTGCGCCCCTCCGGCGCACCGCAATGAAGCACGCCCCCATGAAGCGCACCCGATGACGACCGATACCCGCGCTCTGGCCGCCAAGGCATTGGCCGAAGTCGCCATGCGCGGCGCCTCGTTGCGCGACGTGATGGAGCGCAATGCACCGCGGCTGCGCGATCCGCGCGATCGCGCGCTGCTGATGGCCTTGCTCAGCGAAGGGGCCCGCTGGTGGCTGCGCTTCGACGCCGCCATCGATGGTTTGCTGGAAAAGTCTTTGCGCCATAAGGATCCGGCCATCCACGCGCTGCTGGTACTGGGGCTGGTACAGCTGGAAATCCTCCAGCTGCAGGACTATGCCGCGGTGGCCGCCACGGTTGAAGCCGTGCGCGCCTTGCAGCGGCCGCAGCTGGCCGGGCTGGTCAACGCCGTGCTACGCCGCTGGCAGCGTGAGCGCGAAACGCTGCTGGCCAAACTCGATGCCAAGCCACAGACCCGCCACGCGCATCCGGCGTGGCTGGCTGCCGCACTTACCCGCGACTGGCCGGCCGAGGCCGAGGCGGTGATGGCCGCCGACAATCGCGAACCGCCGTTGATGCTGCGCGTCAACCGCCAGCGCAGCGAGCGGCAGTCGTTGATCGAGCGGCTGCAGGCTGCAGGCTATGCGGCGGTTGCCCATCCGTGGCTGGCCGATGCATTGGTGTTGCCGCACAGTACCGATGTGACCCGCATGCCCGGTTTCGAGGACGGCGAGTTCGCCGTGCAGGACGGCGCCGCGCAAGTGGCCGCCGATCTGGCTGACCTCACCGATGGACTGCGTGTACTCGATGCCTGCGCTGCACCCGGCGGCAAGGCTTGCCATCTGCTTGAGCGCGCGGAAATCGACCTGACCGCGCTGGAATCCGACCCCAAACGTGCCGAACGCATCAACCAGAACCTGATGCGGCTGCGGCTGAATGCCAAGGTGGTCATCGGCGATGCGGGCGCGCCGGCCGGATGGTGGAAGCGCCAGATGTTCGATCGCATCCTGATCGATGCGCCGTGCTCGGCCACCGGTGTCTTGCGACGACGGCCGGATGTACGGCTGCATCGGCGCGAAAGCGATATCGCCGCCATGCACGAACAGCAACGCCGGATCCTGTCCGCGCTGTGGCCGCTGCTGGCGCCGGGCGGGAAACTGGTCTACATCACCTGCTCGCTGCTACGTGCGGAAAACGAGGCGATCGTCGGCGAGCTGCTGGCCGCGCAGGCCGATGCGCAGGCCGTGGAGTTCACCTTGCCGGAGGGACGTGCCGCCGCGATTGGCTGGCAGATCCTGCCCGGCGACGGCGATCTGGACGGGATGTATTACGCTGTTCTGCAGAAGCGGCTTTAAGGAAGGACTAAGCCGGATGTGACACCGTGTCGACGCTACCGCGCAGAGTGCTCTGACTCTCGAACCATCCGCTTACCGGATCATGTTTGTGTTGCTGCCCGCCCGCTGATGGAACCTGCTCAGCTGTGAAGCCCTACCCACCCCTGTCCCAAGCGCGTCCACTTTGGTTACGCAGTGCCCGCTGGGAGCTGCTGCTGTTCGGCGTGTTCGCATTGTTGCTGCTGGGTGTGGGCATCGGTTTGCGCGATCCATGGCCATCGGACGAACCGCGCTTCGCCCTGGTCGCGCGGCTGATGGTCGAACACGGCCAGTGGTTGTTCCCGCATCGCGGCAACGAGCTGTACCCGGACAAGCCGCCCGTATTCATGTGGCTGCAGGCGCTGGCCTTCCTGCTCACCGGTAGCTGGCGCGTGGCCTTCATGCTGCCGTCGCTGGCCGCCGGCCTTGGGGCGTTGGCGCTGGTTTATGACCTGGCGCGCCGGCTCTGGAATCACCGCAGCGCGCTGCTGGCGGCGGCCACGCTGCTGGTTACCATCCACTTCACCTACCAGATGCGTGACGCGCAGATCGACCCGCTGCTGCTGGGCTGGATCACGCTGGCCAACTACGGCCTGCTGCGCCATCTGCTGCTGGGGCCATCGTGGCGCTGGTTCGCAGTCGGTTGCTTTTTCGCAGGTGTCGGCGTGGCGACCAAGGGCGTCGGCGTGCTGGCGCTACTGCTGCTGATTCCTTATGTCTTTGCACGACGGAACCACTGGCGTCATCTGGCCTTGCCCACCGGCGGCTGGCGCTGGGCTGGCGGGCTGGCGTTGTTCTTCGTACCCATTCTGGCGTGGCTGGTGCCGATGCTGCTCGCCGCACGCGCCGAAGGCGATCCGCAACACGCTGCCTACGTGCAGAACATCCTGCTCGGGCAGACCGTGCATCGCTACGCAACACCCTCCGCGCATTTTCATTCGCCGTTCTATTTCCTCGGCATCATCGCGTTCGACTGGCTGCCGTTGTCGCTACTGCTGCCATGGGCGCTACCGGCATGGTGGCGACGGCTGAAGCGTCGCGACGCGCGTTTTCTGCTGCCACTGGGTTGGGCGGTACTGGTACTGCTGTTCTTTTCGTTCAGTCCAGGCAAGCGCGACGTCTATATCCTGCCCGCACTGCCAATGACCGCACTGGCGCTGGCTCCGCTGCTGCCCGGCCTGCTGCGTCGGCGCGGCGTGCGCATGTCGATCTTTGCGCTGACCCTGTTGTTGGGTACCGCGTCGACCGTCGCCGCAACATGGGCCATCCGCAAGCACCCGGCATGGGCGGCCCAGCTCGAACAAAGCTTGAATCCGCAAATCTGGTGGCTGTTGCTGAGTGTGGGCCTGGCTGGCCTGCTCATCGCCGGATTGACCCGGGTGCAACGCGCCCCCCTGGGCTGGCTGCTGTTCGCTGCCATCCTGTGGCCGCTTTACGGCCTATGGGGCTACCCGATGCTCAACGGTGACCGTTCGGCGCATGACGTCATGGTTCGCGCGCGCGCCATCGCCGGGCCCGAAGCAACAATCGGCCTGCTGGCTTGGAAAGAGCAGAACCTGCTGATGGCGCAGGGGCCGGTCACCGAATTCGGCTTCCTCAAATCGTGGCCGCAACAGTATGTCGAGGCCGTCGCGTGGCTGCAGGCGGCCCCGGCGCAGCGCTGGATCTTCGGCCTCGACGATGCCATGGGGCACTGCGTGGATCGTCATCGCGCAACCTATGTCGGGCTGGCCAACCGCCGCAAGTGGTGGATGTTTCAGGCAGATGCCGTCGTGCCCGGTTGCATGCCTGACGTTGATGACAACGACACGGCTGATTGAACGAGAGCTCAGCGGGCGGCAAGCAACTTCTTGTAGACCGCCTCGGTGTGCTCGACGAAACGGGGCAACCCAAATGCTTCCTCGGCATGTTGGCGGGCCGCTGCACCCATGCCCGACAAGCCGCCGCGCTGCTGCAACAACCGCTGCAGCATCTGGGCGACGGCCGCAGGATCGCGTGGCGGCACCAGCCAGCCATCGACATCCGGACGGATGTTTTCCGGCAGACCTGCGTACTCACTGACCAGCACCGGCTTGCCCATCGCCATCATTTCGCGGCAGGCGAACGAGATCGTCTCCACGTCCCAGGACAGCACAAACCCGGCATCGATGGCAGCCATGGCTGGCCGCACATCCGCAAGCAAACCCGGGAAATGCACCTGCTCAGTCAATCCCAGCTCGGCAATGCGCTGCTGTGAAGTCACTTGTGGCGGCTTGCCGGCGATCAGCAGATGCACTTGCACACGCTGCGCCGCAGACAACAGCGCCAACGCCTCGACCAGATCCATCCAGCCCTTGTAGCTGGCTGTGCCGGCGTTACTGCCCAGCAGCAGCACCGGCTGATCGCCGACCCAACGCTGCCGCTGCTCGCTGGCCGCTGCCGCTGGCCAAGGCGAGAAATGCTCGATATCTACACCATTGTGCACAGTCGCCAGCAGGCAGCGCCGATACGCCGAAGCCGTCAATGCCCGGTAGGTGTAGTCGCTGACCGCGATCACCGCATCAGTGCCGCGCCGCGCACGCCACCAATGACCGATACCAGTCATTGGCTTGGAGTTGTGCTTGGTCAACACGATCCGCGGCCGGCGTGCCAGCCCACGCACCGCCGCGATCACCAGCCGGTGGTCGGCGGATCCGGCGACATGCACCAGATCAAAATCATGCTCGCGCAGCAGCGCCGCCAGTCGTTTGCGTGCGCGGCGGCGAGCGGCCAGCTTGTTCAGGCCATTCGGAAACGGCTGTGCCCAAGCATGCACGCCGGGTAGCACACGGGTCTCCTGATGCAGCCGGCTAGTCGGCGGCGCCGCGACATACACCTGATGCCGCGCCGCCAGTGCCTTGGCAAGGGTCAGCACATAAGTCGTGTGACCGCCTCCATCATCGTCATGGAAATTGGTGAACAGCAGCTTCAAGGGGGTTGGCCTTCACGTGCAAAATCAAATGTCGACGGCACACGGTCACCACAACTCAAATGAACGTGGCTGTTATGCCCCGATTTACCACGCATGGACGTGGAGACGCACTAAAGTACCATGGGGCATCGGTTGGCCAGTGCTGAAGGGAGGGGCCTTTCTGTGCGGCCCATGGATATCGTTGCGGTGAAGGGAGGCCATCGGTGAATGAAAAGTTGAGGGCGGGCTGGCTTGGGCTGCTGTCGCTGCTGGTTGCGGCGATGCCGCTTTCGTTCGCCGTTGTCTGGCACGCGAAAGTGCTGCCAGTGACTGTGCTTTTGCTGACCGGGCTGAGCCTGCTGGTCAGCCGCGCGGCTACGCGACGCAGCTATCGCCTTGCGCGACCGGTGGTCATCGCCTGTGGCCTGGGGCTGCTTTACACAGCGCTCAACATTCTCGGTCATCGACTCGGCTGGACGGCGTTCGACACGCCGTCGCACATCCTGCTGTTCATGCTGACGGCGGCGGTTTTCACCCTGCCACTACGGATGCGTTGGGTATGGCTCGGTTTCAGCCTGACCGCCATCCTGCTTGGCAGCGTCTGCATCGTGCAACATTTCGTGTTTGGCATCGATCGCGCCTATGGCCTCAACGGCGGCGATTGGGGCGCCATCGAATTCGCCATGGTCATATTGACGCTGTCACTGATGTCGTGGCTGCAAGTGCTGTTTCCAGTCGGCGACTACATAGCCGGCCGATTTCCGGCCACCCGTTATCTGGAGCTGTGCGTGCACGGCGCCGGCGCGGTGTTCGGCATGTATGGCGCACTGCTGACGCAGAGTCGGGGACCGCTGCTGGCTTTCGTTCCGGTACTACTGCTGTTGCTGCTGATTTTTGCGCGTCGCACCCAGCAGTGGCGCCGGAGCTTGCTGCTGATTGGCGCGATTGTCGCTGGTGGCGTGCTGGCCGGAGTGAGTGTGCACGGCGTAGTCGCGGGTCGACTGGCTGCCGTTCAATCGGAAGTGTCGAGCTACAACCATCAAACCGCTGCGGTGGGTGCGGTGCGCGAGCGCCTGGAGATGTGGCGTACGGCCAGCCAGGCCTTTCTCAGCCATCCGCTGGCCGGCGTGGGCATCGATCAGTTCGGGGTATACGTGCGCCAGCAAGTGGCGGCAGGCCACGCCAATCCGGCGATCGCAAAATACGACCATCCGCACAATGAATACCTGGAAGCGGCAGCCACGGGTGGCGTGCCCGGTCTACTGGTTCTGCTGCTGATGTTCGGACTCCCGCTAGGTTATTTCGCTCGCCACGTGCGGCATGCCAACGAAGCCGTGGCAGTCCCGGCCTGCGCAGGCATGGCCGTAGTAGGCATGTATGTGTTGTGTGGGTTAAGCGACAATGTGTTTTATCGCCCCATGCCTCATTCCATGTATTTCTTTCTGGTGCTCGGATTCGCAGTGTTGATCGGCCAGCTCACCTCAACGCACGAGGTTGCGCAGCATGGCTGAGCAGCGGCTGAGTGCACGTATCAACCTGATCGGCTGGAACAACGGCCGCGGCCTGAGCCATGATCTTCGCCTGCTGCGCGAGACCCTCGAGTCGCTGGGCCACGAGGTTCATTTCACTGAGACCGGTCCGAAACGACATCGCCTGACGCCGGCAGCCGTGCTGCTGCGTGCACGTTTGCTCTGGCAATGGCTGCGCCGCGGCTTTCATGGATCCTGGAAGTTCGACGCGAACATCATGCTGGAGCATGTGCGCCCAGCCTACCTGGGTGTGGCACGGCGCAACCTGTTCATCCCCAATCCGGAATGGATGTCGCCACGGGACGAACGGCTGCTGCACCGGGTCGATGCCTTGCTCGCCAAGACCCGAACGGCAGCCGCGATCTTTGAGGCGCGCGGCATCCGCACACAGTACATCGGCTTTCGCAGTACTGATTGCCTGATACCTGAGACACCCCGGCAACCGCGCTTCCTGCACCTCGCCGGCGCCAGCCGGATGAAGGGCACCCGGCGCCTGCTGGCGCTGTGGCGACGCCATCCGGAATGGCCGCCGCTGCTGGTATTGCAGTCGCCGCAGACCGCACAAGGCATCCCCAGCACGCCGGTGCGGGATAACGTGGAGCACCGGATCGCCACACTGGTCGACCTGGCCGAAGTCCGCCGCCTGCAGAACAGCCACGTCTTTCACCTGTGCCTGTCCGAGGCCGAAGGCTGGGGTCACTACATCGCCGAGGCCATGAGCTGTGGCGCCGTGGTGATCACGTGCGATGCCCCGCCGATGAACGAGCTGGTACGCCCGGAACGCGGTCTGCTGGTCGCGGCCACCGCGGTCGGTCAACTGAACGCGGCAATGCGCTATGAGTTCGACGAAGCCGCGCTGGAAGCAACAGTTGAATACGCAAGCACACTGGATGCGGCGCACTACGCAGCGATCGGTGCGCAGGCGCGCGCATGGTTCGAGGCGAATCAGCGAAATTTTGCCGGTTTACTGCAGGACGCGCTGCTGCAGCTGTTGTGAATGCAGAGATCCCCGCGATGGGGATCCCCTAACCGGCCTTGCTGCGTCCCAGCACGATCGCAAACATGTGCTCGACACGCTTCCACCATGGCGCGTGACTGCGCATGGCGAGCGCGGCGTAGCGTTTGGTCTCGGCCCACAGCGGGGCGGGCTTGGTGCGGTGTTCGAGTTTGCACAACGCGATGCATGAATCGTCGATCCCGGCCATCCGCGCGTAATGGTTGATCAAGCTGCGCGAACGCAGGCGATTGAGATACGTCTGGGCCGGACCGAGGTTGGACCACCAGCCGTTCTTGCCGTGGATGCGATACCAGACGCTACCCGTCGGCAGATAATATTTGTAGGCGCCGAGCACGCTGCTGCCGAAAACCAGGCAATTGTCCGCCGACAGACGCCACGTTTCGCGAAAGGAGTCGGGAAGATCCACCACCTGCCGCGCCCACTTCGTGCGCATCGACAACGCTGAAGTGGGGGCGCCATACCAACGCGCCGTGGCGAACGTAATGATCGCGGTGTAGCCGAGATCGACTGCGCTGCGATGGAACCCTACCAATCGGTCCTCCTGACCAAAATGCCGCATGTCCGAAAAGACAAAACCGACTTCCGCGCGCGTGTCGTACAACTCGCCCAGCTGAGCCAGATAGTCGGGTGCCCAACGATCATCGGAATCCAGGAAGCAGACGATGTCCGCCTCCACGAGCGCAACGCCGCGCTGGAAAGCCTCTAGCTGCCCGCCGTTCTCGCCGCAAATCAGCGTGACCCGCTCGTCCGCCGCATAGTGTTCGCGTAACAGGGCGTCCGATCCATCAGTGGACCCGTCGTCGACGACAATGACCTGCACCGCCTTGCGGCTCTGCGCGAGCGCACTTTCGACGGTCTCCACAACGAAATCGCGATAGTTGTAGCTGGTGATGATGACGGCGAAGGTCTTGGGCTGGATGATCATGCCGCAACCTTGACTGGCGAGTGCCAGGAACATCGTCGCCCACCAAAGCAGTCGGCATCTCTTGCGAGGGCGACCTCACTCACACTGTTTCTCATGGACATCCGTTCTCCGGCTGATCAATGTCGAAATTCCAGCAGCGGCGATGTGCACCGTGCCCGTATCATACCGAACGCACAGCTCCCATCGAGGCTGACGGCCACCAGGCGCACCAGTTCGGGTGCCCGGATGGAGGCTCGGGGCGGATCGACCAGAATGGATCAGTTAGAATCCGCCGATGCCCACCCTGCCGCTGACCCTCGTCGTCATCACCCACAATGAGGCCGACAATATTGCGCGCTGCCTCGACAGCGTGCCGTTCGCGGCCGAAAAGCTGGTGGTCGACAGTGGCAGCGACGATGACACCGTGGGGGTCGCACGGGCGCACGGCGCACGGGTCGTGCACCAGGACTGGCTGGGCTTTGGTCCGCAACGCAACTTTGCCACCACCTTGTGCAGCCACTGCTGGATCCTGGCGCTGGACGCCGATGAATATCTGACGCCGGAGCTGGCCGCCGAGCTGCAGCAACGGCTGCCTGAGTTGATGGCGGGCAATGCCAGCGCCGCCTGGCTGCGCCGCAGCACCATTTTCATGGGGGCGCCGATGCGCTGGTATCGACCGGCGGTGGGCGAAAAAATGGCGCGGCTGTATCACCGGGATCGCGCGCGCTGGACCGATGCGCGGGTCCACGAATCGCTTCGCTTCGACGGCTCCGCGCCGACGCTGCGCGCGCCGTTCAACCACGTGAATAACCCGACTCTGGTGCACAAGCAACTGAAGGCACTGCGCTACTCCGAGTTGAAGTGTCGGGACTGGAACGACAAGAACAAGCCGGTGCGGATGTGGCAGACCCCGTTCCTGTTCCTGCTGACCTTCATCAAGGATTATTTTTTCCGGCTCGGCTTTCTGGATGGCTGGCGCGGCTATCTGATCGCACATACCGCAGCCGTGTATGCCGTTTACAAGCGTATGCGTTACTACGAGATACGCCAGAACCCGGAATCGCTGCCGCGTGCGGCGACCGCCCTTACCCGGCACGGAATCGACCGCTGACCATGCCAAAGCCAACTTCAGACCAGCCGGCTTCGAACAAGCCCACTCCAAACAAGCCTGTTCTAAAGAAGCCTGCTCTAAAGAAGCACTATCTGCTTTACGGTTCCGAGCGCTACGCGCTGGCCATTCTGCGCCCGCTGCAGGAAGCGATCCGCGCCCGCGGCGACGATGCGGCATGGTTCTTCGACGGCCCCGGCGCAGAAGATCTGGTGGAAGGCGAGCGCCTGCTGAGCGTGGCCGAGGTACGTGCCTGGAACCCGCTGGCGGTGATCACTTCCAGCAATGCCGTGCCGCACTTTTTCCCTGGCGTGAAGGTGGAGACTTTCCACGGCTTCAACGCCGGCAAGCCGCGGCACATCTATATCCGCGGCTTTTTCGATCTGTACTGCACCACCGGACCGCGCGATACGGCGCAGTTCAAGGCGATCGCTGATCGGGTCGGACACTTCGCAGTCACCGAGACTGGCTGGCCCAAGCTCGACCCGTTCATGCGCGAGATCGCCGGTCCGCTGCCGGATGTTCGCAAGCCACCGGTGATCCTCTACCACTCCACGTTCTCGCCCAAGTGGAGCGCAGCCGACACGCTGTACGAGGAAGTGAAGCGGCTGTCACGCGACGGTCGCTGGCGCTGGATCGTCAGCTTCCATCCCAAGATGAATCTGGAGACGGTGGCACGTTACAGGGCGTTGCAGAACGAGTACCTCACGTTCGCCGAGAACGACAACATCCTGGAGCTCTTCCCGCAGGTCGACCTGATGTGCTCGGATACCTCCTCCGCGCTCAGCGAATTCCTGCTCACCGGCAAGCCGGTGGTGACGTTCAAGAACCGTCAGCCCGGCCCACAGCTGATCGACATCGACGATCCGGCGCAGTTCGAGCCGGCGATCGAGCAAGCGCTGGCACGACCGGCGGAGTTACTCAAGGCGATCCGCGACCATGCAGACGCCATCCATCCCTACCGCGATGGCCATTCCAGCGAACGCGTGCTGGACGCGATCGATGCCTTCGTTGCCGCCGGAGCGCGCAATCGGCGCCACAAACCCCTGAATCTATGGCGAAAGCTGAGGCTCCGCCGGCGCATCGGCTATTGGGGACCCGCCTGAGACGGGACTGATCTTGCACCGATAGCCTTGCGAACATTCGGTGCGGGCTAGAATCACCCACTACGCTACCTCCCATCGAGTCTGCCCGTGTCCGTCAGCGCCTATAGCCGTTCCGAACACCTGCGTGCCGTATGGCCCTGGCTCCCGCTGTGGGCATTCGTGGCCTTGCTGGCGATCTTCTCGCATGGGCCGATGCCGCTGTATTCCACCCGCACCCTGGCTGTCGCGTGGGAAATGTGGAGCCACGGCCACTGGCTGGTGCCGTACAACAACGGACAGCCCTACAGCGAGAAAGCGCCGCTGCTGTTCTGGCTGATCCACGCCGGCTGGTTTGTGTTCGGTGCCGACGATATCTGGCCACGCGTGCTTGAGGTACTGATCGGCGGCGCGCAACTTGTGCTGATATCGATGCTGGCGCGCCGGCTGTTTCCGAGCCGGCCATGGATGACCAAGGCGGCGCCATGGATGCTGCTGGCGCTGGGCTACGCGTTCCTGTTTGGCCTGCAGATCATGTACGACGTGTTGCTGGCGGTATGGGCGCTGGCTGCGCTGCTATGCCTGACCCCGAAGCTGCATCGCAGCGAACCGCGCTGGTTGTTGTTCGGGCTGTGTATCGGCGCAGGCCTGTTGACCAAGGGCCCGGTGATGCTGCTGCACGTCATTTTCCCATGGCTGCTCGGCCCGCTGTGGAACGACTGGGCGCGCGAGCATCGCGCGCGCTGGTATGGCCGCGGCGT
>Ga0302315_10004892_pt1 | contig 11601 bp, 10 predicted proteins | sample III_Palsa_N3_1_FD_200532 | JGI IMG/M metagenome (GOLD analysis project Ga0302315, IMG submission 200532) | Peat permafrost microbial communities from Stordalen Mire near Abisko, Sweden - III_Palsa_N3_1 | ecosystem: Environmental > Terrestrial > Soil > Palsa > Peat permafrost | place: Sweden... | reverse complement strand
CCTTTAATCCGGCCAAGGCAATTGCCGGCAAACCCAACAGGAAGGAAAAGCGGGCCGCCTCTTCGCGCTTGAAATTCATGAACAAGGCTGCCGTCAACGTCGAGCCGGAGCGGGAAACACCGGGGATCAACGCGCCAACCTGGGCGATGCCGACCACCAATGCATCAGGCAGGCGCATGCCATCGACCTTGCGCAAATGCTTGCAACTCACTTCTGCCAACGCCAACAAGGCCGCCATGACCAGGCAGGAAATGCCGATCACGTTCAAGCTGCGCAGGGGCGAATCGCAGGCGTTGAGTACCGAGGATAAGGCGATACCGGCGATACCGATGGGAATGGTCGCCAGGATGATGGCGACGGCCAGGCGGAATGACTGATTGTCATAGTCGCGGCGGCGCAATGCGGAAACACTGCCAAATGCCACTTCCCGCACATCGCGCCAAAAGTAACTGACTACCGCCATCAATGCCGCCAATTGCATCGCCGCAGAAAACGCCGAACCCGGATCCTTCCAGCCCAGCACTGCCGGTACAATACGCATGTGCGCGGTCGAGGAAATCGGCAACAATTCGGTAATACCTTGTACGACACCCAGGAACGCGACCTGCAAATAATTTAAAGACGCGAAGCCAATATCGAGACCGTTGGGGCATGAACCTGGCAAGATTTTCTCCTGGATTGAATTATCGAATTTATTTAAGGCAACGCCATGTGCTGCGGATGCGTGTTTACGTCGGTCCGAAGGTTACCACGGCGGCACGGGAATTTGTAGTTTCGCCATGAGTTCAATCAGGTTCACGATGCCGCTAAAGCCCGACCTAGGCCTCTCCAGAAGTCGGCATTTATTGACGGCATCAGCGTTGCGGTTTATATTACTGACTCAAGAGTAAGTTATTTTTATCACTTGGTAACATATTAACAATACATGACTTGCCCTATCACCAAAATCAAGGGCCGCTGGGAGCGCCGCAAAGATGCGCGACCTCAAGAATTACTGGCGGCGGCGCTCGAATTATTTGTCGACCGTGGTTATGCCGCGACCCGGCTGGATGACGTCGCGGCGCGCGCCGGTGTTTCCAAAGGTACCTTGTATTTATATTTCACCAACAAGGAAGACCTGTTCAAGGCCGTCATCAGGGAGCACTTGGTGCCGGTGCTGGGCGAGGCGGAACAGACGATTGAACAGTATGAAGGTCATAGTGGCGACTTGCTGAAAGAAATTATCCTGGGCTGGTGGGAACGGGTCGGCGATACCCAATTATCCGGGCTGACGAAGCTGATGATGGCGGAATCGGGGAATTTTCCCGAAGTTGCCCAGTTTTATCATGATGAAGTCATCTCGCGCGGCAATGCGCTGATAGAGCGGGCATTGGAACGCGGCATGGCTCGCGGCGAAATGCGCAGGCTTGATACGGAACAAGTAACGCAAGTGATCGTTGCGCCCGTCTTGATGTTAATGCTATGGAAACATTCCTTTGGTGCATGCCAAGCTACACCGGTTTCGCCAATAGCGTATTTAAATACCTTTATCGACCTGCTTTTTGTTGGATTGCTCACTCCCAAAGGATGACAATCTCAATTCTATCGGTCCTTTTTGTTCGTCTATACCGTGAAATCGACAGACTGTCGCATTTAGCAGGCAGAAGAAATTCCATTTGATTAAGATAACTTCGACTAAAAAATGGATGAAGATAAGTGGGAACTGAGTTGGAACGATGTCATGCGACGACGCGCCGGCAAATCAGCGATAAAATGCGATCTTTAATTTTTCTCCATTGAGCATGCAAAATGAATATTGAAAAAGCCCGTTTCAACATGATCGAACAGCAAATCCGGCCTTACGATGTGCTCGCCCAAGACATTCTGGAACTATTGTTTGTCGTCAAACGCGAAGCGTTTGTGCCTGCGGCCTATAGGGACTTGGCGTTTTTCGATACCGAGATTCCGTTGCCTTGCGGCGAAAACATGCTGACGCCGAAGTATGAAGCGCGCGTCTTGCAGGAAGCGAATATCAAGAAACATGAAAATGTCTTGGAAATAGGCACCGGTTCGGGCTACATGGCAGCATTGCTGGCACATCGCGCTCGCCATGTGACCAGCCTTGAAATTGAGCCGGAACTCAAAGCTTTGGCGCAAAAGAATCTGGCAGCGTATGGCGTGGCCAACGTGGAAGTGTTGTTGGCAGATGGTGCGCAAGGCTGGGCGGGCAGCAGCGCGCCATATGATGTCATCGTGATATCGGGCTCCTTGCCGGTACTGCCGGAGACGTTCTTGCAGCAAATCAAGATCGGCGGACGCATTCTGGTAACGCTCGGCGAAGAACCTGTGATGACCGCACAAGTCGTGACCCGTATTTCCGAGACGACCTTTGAAACCGTCAAGATGTTCGAGACCAGCGTCAAGCCGCTGCGCCATGCGACAACGCCTTCCCATTTCAAATTCTGAGGAGCCTATGCAAAATGTGACAGCCCCGGAGTTGGCGCGATGGATCGCCGATTCATCGCGTACCCCGCCGCTATTACTGGATGTGCGCGAGCAGTCGGAGTACCAGATCTGCCACCTCGACAAAGCGATGCTGATCCCGATGAATACCATTCCGGGGCGTATGGCAGAACTCGATGCGGATGCGGAAATCGTCTGCATCTGCCATCACGGTGGACGCAGCATGCAGGTTGCCAATTTTCTTGAACGCAATGGCTTCACCAGGGTGATTAACTTGACGGGCGGCGTGCACGCCTGGTCCCAGCAAGTCGATCCGAGCATGCCCACTTATTGAAGTCGCGCCAACGCCGATTTCCCTCGTCCAACCGACTCCACCGGAGAATGTAATGCGCAATTCCCTTATTGCCACGCTCATCGCGGGCGCGTTTATGTCGCTCAATGCCCAGGCAGCCGATCTGCTGCAGATCTACAAACAGGCATTGACCAACGACCCGGTGTTTGCCAGCGCGCGTGCATCGATGGTGGCGGGCGAGGAAAAAGTGCCAGAAGGGCGTGCAGGTTTATTGCCGAACGTCTCGGTTTCCGGTAACTACTTCAAGAACGGCTTGAATGAAACGACTACTGAACCGGCCGACTTTGGTGGTGTCACAAGTTTAAACACGCATTATCCTTCGTCAAGCTATACCGTCCAGCTGACTCAACCATTGTTTCGGATGGCAAACTGGGAGCAATATCAAATCGGCATACTGTCGGCGACTTCGACGGAAACATTATTTGCTCAAGCACAAGAAGATTTGATGTTAAGGGTTGCCCAAGCGTACTTCGACGTCTTGACGGCACAAGACACCTTGGCCTCGATTCAAGCTAACAAGGTCGCGATTACGGAGCAATTAGCATCCGCCAAGCGCAACTTTGAAGTCGGCACGACGACGATCACCGATACCAATGAAGCACAATCACGCTATGATCTCGCGGTTGCGCAGGAATTGGCGGCGCAAAACACCCTCGAGATCAGCCGCACCGCCCTTGAGCAAATCATCGGCAAACCGCCCGGTGATTTATCGCCGTTACGCACCGGCGTGAAACTGACTTTGCCCGAACCGGCCCAGATGGATAAATGGGTCGATAGCGCCGAGCACGAAAATTTCAATGTGGTCGGACAAAAAATCAATGTGGAAATAGCCCGCCGCACCATCAAGTTGAATCGGTCTGGTCATTATCCGACGCTGGATCTGGTTGCCAATCGCCAGCACAATTATCAAGGTGGCGATAGCGTTTCGGCGCCACCGGGAACCGCCAACGCAACCGCAGCTGGGGTGCAATGGAACGTCCCCATCTTTTCCGGATTTGCGGTTGACAGCCAGGTAAAGGAAGCGGTCGCGTTAGCTGGCAAAGCAGAGCAGGACCTGGAGAGCGCGCGCCGCACGGCAGCACAAGCCGCGCGACAATCTTACCTTGGGGTCAGCAGTGGCTTAGCGCAAGTCACTGCATATGAAGCCGCCGAAGTATCAAGCCAGTCCTCGCTAGACTCCAATTTGCTCGGCTATCAGGTGGGAATACGCATCAACATCGACGTGCTCAATGCCCAACAACAGTTGTACACCACGCGCCAAACGCTGGCCAAAGCACGCTATGACACCATCGTGAATGGGTTGCGACTGAAATCAGCTGCCGGGTCCTTGAAAGAAGACGATTTGATCGCCGTCAACACACTGCTGACACATTAAAATCTGCTGCGAAATACAAAATGCCACATCGCTGTGCCGCAACGCAGCGATGTGGCATTTTTACTTCGCAAACTACATTTCATCGAGGTAAGATCGCAATAAATTCAGCGTGCGCTGTGCGGCACCGCGATGTTGTTCGGCAAAGGCGAGCGCCTTCGCCCCTCTCGCAACACGCTCGGCATCGGCATGCAGCAAGCGCATTGCCTCACGCAGCATCGCCACGCCGTCCGCCACACGCACTGCTGCCCCGGCTTCGATCGCATCGTCACTGATGAGGTTGAAATTGAAGGTATGTGGACCCAGCAATACCGGTTTTCCTAAAGCGCAGGCTTCGATCAGGTTTTGCCCACCCAACGGCAGCAAGCTGCCCCCTATGAAGGCGATATCGCATGCCGCATAGTACGAGAACATCTCCCCCATGGAATCCCCAAGCAACACTTGCACGTTTGGCGGAACTGCCATCTCGTCGAGCGTCGAGCGCCGTGCCAGGCTGAGGCCGCGCGCGGTTATCATGCGCGCCACGTCATTGAAGCGTTGCGGATGACGCGGCACGATGATCAGCAGGACATCGCCCAAGTTCGCTTGCGCCAATGCGTCGAGTATCAATGCCTCTTCGCCGTCACGGGTGCTGGCACAGAGTAACACCGGGCGCGCGCCGAAATGCCGGCGCAGGGCAGCGCCGCCTACCACCGCGCTGGCCGGCGGCGCGACATCGAACTTGATACTGCCGGTGACATGGACATCGCGCGCGCCAAGTTCTGCCAAGCGCTGCGCATCGGCGGCGGTTTGCGCAGCGACGCAACTGAGCGATGCGGCTGCCTCGGTCATCAATGCCGACATCCGCTTGCCCTTCTTCAGCGAGCGCGCCGATAAGCGGGCATTGACCAACGCCACCGGCACATTGTGCCGCACACATTGCGCGACGGTGTTCGGCCAGACTTCGGTTTCCATCAAGATGCACAGATGCGGTTTGAAATGAGCGAGAAAGCGGCTCACCATCGATGCAATGTCATACGGCAGATAGCACTGCACCACACGCGGCGCGTAAGTGGCAAACAAGGCCTGGCCGGTGGCGCGCCCGGTCGGCGTCATGTGGGTCAGTAAAATGGTGTGATCCGGATAGGTTTGCAACAAAGCGTCGACCAAGGGTTCGACGGTGCGCGTTTCACCAACCGAGACCGCATGAATCCAGATCACAGCCGGCGCACCGAACCCATCCGGCTTCCCGGCATACATGCCCAGACGCTCGGCAACATGTTGCCGATATCCGGGCTCGCGCCTGCCGCGCCACCACAGGCGTGCCAGCACCAGTGGCAGTGCAATCCACCAGGCGGCTGAATAGAGTGCGCGGATCAAACTAGCTGGCGCCCGGTCAGGCGCGTCAGAATGGCGAGTGGACTGGCCAGCGGATCATATTGCCGTTCGACCGGCAAATGCAAGGTTTGCTCCATCATGTATTGCCCTGACATCACCGCGTGCGAAGTCTGGTCGGAAAAACATACCCAGACCGCGCCGGCAGGGAAAGGCATGGTCACCTGCGCTGCGTCGCGTTGATAATCGAGATCCGATTTCATGCCGTCGTGCAATTGCAGCATCAAGTGATCGTATTCGCTGCGCATGGTCTTGGTAACGTGCAGCGTGTTCAACACACTTGCCTGCCAGCGCACGTAGCGTTTGGCGCGCGGCAAAAAGCGTTGGGCGACCTGTTCAAACGGCTCACCTACCCGCCACACCCGCGGCGCCCCTTCAGGATTAAGGTTGGCAAACACGCGCAAGATGCGCTCGCCATAGTTCGGCCGCGAAGGAAACGCATCCACATGCATGCGCCGGTCGTCGGCGCGCCACGATTGGCTGCGGCTTTCCACTTGCATTGGTCGGTAACTGGTCGGCGCCAGTCGCAAGTACGCGCTATAGCGCGGCAGGATTGCATCGATCAAGCTTTGCGCTTGCGCGCGAAACCGCCCTATCATGGCGGCCATTTCCTGCTGTGCTGCAGCGTCGCCGGCAGCCCCTTTCAGTTTGCTGTGTGCATCCAGGCTGATATTGCGTGCCTTGGGGTCGCGCACCGCAGGTGTCAAAAAGCGTTGTTCTGCATCACTGAGAGTGAATGCCAGATAGGGGAAATACAATACCTTGCCAGCTTCCAGCGCGGCAATCCAGTCCGCATTCGCGTGATCCGGCTGCCAGGTGTTGATATCGATTTCGACGATTTGTTGTTCCATGCCACTATTATCCACGATCCAGCGACTCAGAACATAATTGGATAATTTCAGCCCAACAAACGATCGACAGCGGCTTCGACCGCCGCAACCTCTGGCGGTGCGCCCAGATCGCCCAGGTTAATGATATTCGGCGACCAATCGCCCTGCGTTTTCCAGCGTGGCGAGTCGCCATACAACTCAATGGTCGGCCGACAGTAGGCTGCCGCAATATGCGTCAAACCGGTGTCAACGCCAATGACGAGCACCGCACGCTGGGCTAGCATCACGGCTTCCATCAAGGGCAATTTCGGCAGCAGCACGCCGTTCGGTATCTGCAACAGCATCTGTTCCGCCGCCCGCTTTTCCATTTCACTGCCCCACGGCAGCAAGATCGGCAACCCGCGTCTTTGCAAGCGCTGGGCGACTTGTATCCAATTTGCCGCTGGCCATTGCTTTTCCGCCCGCGCAGTACCGTGGAAAAACACGGCATAGGGTTGAGAAGGCATCCAGGCGGGATCAACTGTCGATCCGGAGGCTCCTATCGTCGGTGCGCGTAATTTGAAGTCGGGTGCGCTATCGATTGCGTACCCCAAGGCCGTTGCTGCCACGGTACGGGCGCGCAATACTGCATGGGTGTGCAAACCGACCGGCACGCTGATATCGTGAAAAATGCGCGAGATAGCTTCATAGCCCGAACCTTCAGTGGCATTCGCCAACCCGACCCGTTTGCCGTCCGCCTTCAAGCGCGCCATCCGCATCACGACTGAAGTCTTGAACAAGCCTTGCGTATCAAATACAAAGTCGTATTCCTGGCTGCGCAACACGCGGCGAAACTCGCCTATTTCCGCTCGCGTGGCAGTCGAGAACAAGCTCTTCCTCCAGCGTCGCAAGGACATGGGAATCACGGTATTCACACCGCTATTGAGCTTCACCAGGCTGGTATAGGCTTCCTCGACTACCCAATCGATTTTCGCTTCTGGAAAATGCCTCAGGATATCCGCCACCATCGGCATGTTATGTACCACGTCGCCAAGAGACGATACGCGGACGATCAGAATATTCACGTCAGCGATACTTAAAATGGCAATTGCGCGTCAGGCTTGGCAGCCAGAATCACGCGTTTAAATTCAGCTTGTATGCGCTCCAGCGCTTGCATGGATTCCGCTTCGAAGCGCATGACCACCACCGGTGTCGTATTCGACGAGCGCGCCAAGCCGAATCCATCCGGGTACTCGACGCGCAAACCGTCAATGGTAATGATTTGATCAGCACCGGGAAATTGCGCTTCCGACTGCAGCTTGTCGATCAACGCGAAATTTTCTCCGTCTTGCAAGGCAAGCTGCAATTCCGGCGTGCTGGTCGATTGCGGCAGAGCGTTGAGCACTGCCGACGGGTCGGACAGTCGACTGAGCAATTCCAGCATGCGAGCGCCGGCATACATGCCATCATCGAAACCGTACCAGCGATCCTTGAAAAAGATATGCCCGCTCATTTCGCCACCAAGCGGGGCGCCGGTTTCGCGCATCTTGGCCTTTACCAGCGAATGCCCGGTTTTCCACATCAGGGGCTTGCCGCCACGCGCGGTAATCCACGGCGCGAGGTGGCGCGTGCATTTGACGTCGTACAGAATTTCGCTCCCCGCGTGACGGGTCAGCACGTCTTCCGCAAACAGCATCAATTGCCGATCGGGGTAGATAATCTGACCGTCCTTGGTCACCAAGCCCAGGCGGTCGCCGTCGCCATCAAAGGCTAATCCTATCTCGGCATCGGTTTGCTGCAGGCAGCGGATCAAGTCTTGCAGGTTTTCCGGGTGGGCCGGATCGGGATGATGATTCGGGAAATTGCCGTCGACCTCGCAAAACAGTTCCGTCACTTCACAACCCATTGCGCGGTACAAGTCGCCAGCGAATGCTCCGGCTACGCCATTGCCGCAATCAATCGCGATCTTCATTTTGCGTGCCAACTTCATGTCGCCGACGATACGGGCCAAATAGTCTTGCCGGATGTCATGCGTGCGGTAACTACCTTTGCCATGCTCCAGCTCGCCCGCAACAATGGCTTGGTAAAGCGCCAGAATAGTTTCGCCATAAATCGCTTCACCGGCCAACACCATTTTGAAACCGTTGTAGTCCGGTGGATTATGGCTGCCGGTCACCATGACCCCGGAATTTGCTTCCAATACATGTGTGCCGAAGTACACCATCGGCGTGGCGACGATGCCGAGATCGATCACATCGACCCCCGCATCCTGCAAGCCAAGCGCCAGGGCAGCGGTCAGTTCCGGTCCCGACAACCGGCCATCCTTGCCGATGACGGCGACGTTTTCCCCTTTACGGCGCACCGCGCTGCCAAAGGCATGCCCGATCTTGCGGGCAATTGTTGCGTCCAATGTTTTGCCGACTACGCCGCGGATATCGTAAGCCTTGAAAATACTTTTAGAGAGATTCAGCATGATGTAGAAGATGGTAAATGGTTTAATTGTCCAATACAGCTTACTTGCGCCGTCCCAGAATCATCCAGCGCGGCGCCTTGAATCGAACGATGCGGGCGTACAGCCAGACATACGTCACCACGAACAGCAGGCAAAACAAAATCAGGATAAAACTATGGCGCCACAATAACGTCGCCGGCATCACCGCCATTAACGATAGCAACCACAGGTAGGGTGAGGTCATCGAATTGCGGCGCGTCAGCGCTCTCGCATCGCGTCGACCGACCGCCCACAATACCAGCCGCCTGAAAATCAGGCTATGCAGATGTATTCCATCCGGCAGGCCGGGTGATCGCCCGCGCAGGAAAATACGCCGGTAGATGGAAAAGATCGTTTCAAATACGGGATAGATCAGCAGCAGGGCGGCGTACCAGGTCGACACTTGCGGATTGCGCATGACCAGCAAGATCGACAGCTCGCCCAACATGAATCCGATGAAATAAGCGCCGCCGTCACCCAGGAAAATCAAGCCGGCCGGGTAATTCCAAACTAGGAAGCCGGCCGTTGCACCGGCCACCATCAAGGCTGCCACCAGGACGAATTGATCGTTCACTTGCAAGGCGACGTAGCCGAGCGATAAAAACATGCAAATACTGACCACGCTCGCCAAACCGTTGAAGCCATCGATGATATTCACCGCATTGGCGATACCCGCCACCGCCAGCACGGTCAGCGGCAAGGCTAGCCAAATCGTGTTAAGCGATAAGGTCCACGAAAACACGCCGTCGAGATGCTCGATGCGAGCGTCCAGAAGCCAATATGCGAGCGCTGCTGCACACATGGTCAACGCCAAGCGCCGAGCCGGGCTGACGCGCTGCGTAAAGTCTTCGACGATGCCACCGAGAAATGCCACCGCTGAACAAATCATCAAGAACATCAAGACCCGGCCAGTCGCCGGCGCGCGCCACATGGTAATCATGCCGGTAATGATCACTGACAAGAAAATGCCGATACCGCCAATTCGCGGCACCACATGCGCGTGCACCTTCTGCACGCCCGACATATTGGAATCGAGCGCCGCTCCATGCAGCTTGGCTTGCTTGATCGCAATCAAAGTCAAGACAAAGGAAACAAAAAAACCGATGAGAAAGGAATTCATTTTATTCGCGCCACTTCAAGCGGCATGCACGGGAGCTAGTCATTTTTTACGTTGCCAGTCGATTCAATTTTCTCAATGGCAATCCGATTAATCGTTTCTTTTTCGGTATCGGAGAACCAGCCCCATTTATTGAAATAAAGTATCGCCGAGCGCGCATGATAATACAGCAGCTTCATGCTTTTATACGAGCCCTTGCCGTATTCATGGACAACCGAAACATAGGGGAAATACACGGTCCTCGACAAGCGCCCGATCCGGCGCGACAAATCGACATCTTCCATATACATGAAAAAGCGTTCATCAAAGCAACTAGTCTGAAGCAATATGCTCGCGCGCATCAGCATGAAACAACCGGACAGGGCAGGCACATCCATGATCTTGTCATAGCCGCTGGCGTGCATCTCATACCAGGCGAGGCGACCGCTTAAGCGGTATACCATGGGGAAGAAGCGCCGAATCATCAAATCGACGGGATTAGGCAACAATTTGCAAAGATATTGTTGTTGCCCGTCTGGATACAGCACATTGGGCATGATCAACCCAATTTCGCTATGCCGTTCCATGTAATCCAATAACGTCGGAATAACATTTTTTGCAAAACGAATATCGGGATTCAATACCAAATGAAACGCCGAGCCTTTTTTGAGAGCATCCGACATGGCGACGTTGTGAGCAGCGCCAAACCCGGGATTATGCGGGAGGTGGATATAGGCAGCGCCGAATTTTTCGGCGATCCCCGACAGCTTATCGGTCGGCGAGTTATCGACGACGTATAACGCCGCCTCAATGCCGGTTGCAATAACACTGCCAAGAACCTGGGCGATCTGTTCCGGTGAGTTGTGATAGCAGACAATGGAACAGCTAATTCGCATGACGCAATCTTCCAATCTCATTCCGGTCTTCTCGATTGAGCACCCCGAACCATGCCGCCAGCAGCGCGCCACCAACCCCGATTGCAGCGATTCCGGCGCGCCATTGCCAATCTTGTTGCGGCCCGGTCAGGTACCCTGCCAGCATGATAAACGATGCGCCTGCCAAGGCGATCAAAACTGCCATGCGGCGCCCCTCTTTTGCCGCCGTCGCCAGCATCACCAGGCAATCGACGCCCACCCGTATCGTCCATATCCATGCAGCGCCTTCAATTCCGCCCCGTTCCACCGCGAAATACAGGCAGGCTGCGTAAATCGGCAACTCCAGCATATGTATCCGGGCGGTAAGGTAGGACCGTCCCACGCCTTGTAACCATGCAAACGGTAAATAGCTGATGGAATTCATGAAAATGCCGATCGCCACAATTTCGACCACGCGATGCCCATTAAGTGCAAACGATTCACCCATCCAAAACCGCAGTGCATCATAGGCAAACAATGCAGCCAATATGCATAAGGGAAACATCATCGCCGCAATGATCCGGATACTGCGTTTATACAAAACAAACACATTATCCTGTGCCGGCGAGCCGGTGGCTCCGGAAAAGCTGGGGAACAGCGCACCCGCCAGGGCGCCCGGAATCATCAAGGTGCGCAACATCACCTCCTGCGAAGTGACATACCAGGCAACCGCTCTCGCTGGAAGCAACGCCGCCAAAACGAAACGATCGGAATAGATCATCAAGGGCCCGACCAGGTTCGACACCGTCAT
>Ga0302315_10004891_pt1 | contig 11603 bp, 9 predicted proteins | sample III_Palsa_N3_1_FD_200532 | JGI IMG/M metagenome (GOLD analysis project Ga0302315, IMG submission 200532) | Peat permafrost microbial communities from Stordalen Mire near Abisko, Sweden - III_Palsa_N3_1 | ecosystem: Environmental > Terrestrial > Soil > Palsa > Peat permafrost | place: Sweden... | reverse complement strand
CCACCGCCGGCGGCGACACCGCTTCGGCGCTTGCGGCGGGCTGCACGGTCGTCGTCAAAGGTCATCCGGCTCATCCGGCCACCGGCGCCATGGTCGCCGGCGCCATCGCAAAGGCAGTGCAGGCGAGTGGCCTGCAGGCGGGCGTGTTCTCGCATCTCACCGGTCCGGGCATCGAGCTGGGCGCCGCGTTGGTCAAAGATCCCGCGATCGCCGCCGTTGGCTTCACCGGATCACGTGCCGGTGGCCTGGCGTTGGTCAAACTGGCGCAGGCGCGCGAGGTTCCCATTCCCGTGTTTGCGGAGATGTCGAGCATCAACCCGGTGCTGCTGTTGCCAGCGGCACTGCGCACGCGCGGAGAAGCGCTAGGCGCCGCCTTTGCCGGTTCGCTGACGATGGGCGCAGGGCAGTTTTGCACCAACCCTGGACTGCTGCTGGCGATCGAAGGCGAAGGACTCGAAGCCTTCGTGTCGGCCGCGACCGTTGCTGTTTCCGCGGCGGCTGCACAAACGATGTTGACCGGTGCGATTCACGCCGCTTACGCGAAATCCATCGACGCGCTTCAGCACAATGACAAGGTCACTACCGTTGCGCAGGGGCCTGCCGGCGAAAGTGTCAGCGACGGGCGCGCCACGTTCTTTTCGACCACCGGCAAATCGTTTCTGGCTGACAAGTCGCTTGGGCAGGAAATATTCGGGGCCTCGTCGCTATTGGTGCGCTGCGCCGATGAGTCGGAGCTGCGATCGGTCATGGCTGCCGCCGAAGGCCAGCTGACAACGACGCTGCAGATGGACGATGCCGACACGGACATGGCGGCAAGGTTGCTCCCCCTGCTCGAACGCAAGTGCGGGCGTATCGTCGTCAATGGCTGGCCGACGGGCGTCGAGGTCACCCATGCGATGGTGCACGGCGGGCCGTTCCCGGCCACGTCAGATGCACGTTCTACGTCGGTGGGCAGCCTGGCCATCGACCGCTTTCTGCGACCGGTGGCCTATCAGAACTTTTCACCCCAGTTGCTGCCCGCCGTGCTGCGTGATGACACCGGCCTGCCGCGGCTCGTGGACGGCATTCCAAACGGCTGATTCCTGGCGCCCGAATCCCATGAGCGTGCGCCGACGAGCGGTAAGCGCGACTTTTCTTCGAAGCGAGAAATAAGATGACCCTGCGCCTGTTGCAACATCGTGCCGCGGATGGCACGCGCTCCGTGATTGCTGCCGACGACGCTGGCTGCGCGTTTGTACTCGGCGTCGACAGCGTTCGGTCGCTGGCCAACAAGGCCATCGCCTCGGGTACCGACCTTGCCGGGGCCGTAGCGGCTTGCGGGCTCGGTGAACCGGTGGATATCGCCGCCGCACTTGCCGCGGGCCGGCTGCTCGCACCAATCGATCACCCGGATGCTTCACACCTTTTCATGACCGGCACGGGCCTTACCCATCTGGGCTCCGCCGAGGGGCGAGACAAGATGCACCGAGCGGCCGCCGCCGCCGAGAAACAGACGGATTCAATGCGGATATTTCTTGAAGGCGTGGAGGGCGGCAAGCCTGCAGCTGGCCAGGTCGGCAGCCAGCCCGAGTGGTTCTACAAGGGCAATGGACTGGGTCTGGTCGGGCCGGGCGAGCCGCTCACATCGCCGTCGTTTGCGAAGGATGGCGGTGAAGAACCCGAGCTGGCCGGCATTTACCTGATCGGCCAGGACGGCACGCCATTTCGCCTCGGTGTTTGCCTTGCGAACGAGTTTAGTGATCATGTCACCGAGCGCCACAACTATCTCTGGCTGGCCCACTCTAAACTGCGGCAGGCGGCGTTAGGCCCGGAACTGCTGGTCGGTCCAATGCCCATGCAAATCGAGGGCACTAGCCGGATTTATCGGGATGGCGCGGTCTTATGGGAAAAGCCGTTTCTGTCCGGTGAGGAAAACATGTCGCACAGTTTCGCCAATCTGGAAGCCCATCATTTCAAATACGACGTGTTTCGCCAGCCTGGCGATGTGCACGTGCATTTCTTCGGCACCGCCACGCTGTCGTTCTCCGACGGAGTCAAAACCGAAGTCGGCGACGAGTTCGAGATAGAGGCTGCACCGTTTACCTTGCCGCTGCGCAATAGTCTGACGCAAGCGGTTGCTCCGACTTTCACCATCAAGGCGCTCTAAGCATGGGCGCCATTCGCGTTGGCGTGGTCGGGTTAGGCAAGATAGCGCGCGATCAGCACCTCCCTGCCATAGTCGGTAACGCGGATTTTCGGCTGGCGGCAGTCGTCGGTCCCGGCGCGCCGGCGATGGAAGGTGTGACCCGTTGCGAAAGCCTTGACGAACTATTCCGGGACGGGCCTGCGCTCGATGCCGTGGTCATCTGCACTCCGCCGCAGGTTCGCTATGCGCTGGCCCGACAAGCTCTGGAAAACGGTGTTCATGTATTTCTCGAGAAACCGCCGGGCGCGACATTGGCCGAAGTAGCTGCACTGGAGCAACAGGCGAGCACGAACGGACGGACCTTGTTCGCCGGCTGGCATTCGCGTTACGCCGCCGGTGTGGAGCCGGCACGCGCGTGGCTTGCCGATCGGCGTATCGATCGCGTGTCGATCATCTGGCGCGAGGACGTTCGCGTCTGGCATCCGGGGCAGGCGTGGATCTGGGAGCCGGGTGGCCTGGGAGTATTCGATCCGGGCATCAATGCGTTGTCGATCGTCACGCGTATCCTGCCGCGAGCGTTTTTTCTTCGTTCCGCGCTTCTATCGACACCAGCCAATCGCGAGGCACCCATCGCCGCGCAGATGGCATTCACGGACACGGCCGGCGTCGAAATATCGATGGATCTTGACTGGCGTCAGACCGGTCCACAAAGCTGGGACATCCTGGTCCAGACCGATGCAGGCACGCTGAAGCTCGCCAACGGTGGCGCGGTTCTGGAGTTGCCCAGTGGCATCGAGCATGGCGAAGATCGTGAATACGCGGGCTTGTATGCGCGCTTTGCCACGCTGATTCACGGCGGTCGCAGCGACGTGGATACAGCTCCGCTGCGCTTGGTCGCTGATGCCTTTCTGTGTGCCCGTCGCGAAACCGTCGAAGCGTTCGACGACTGACCTCTTCGTGTCACGTACATCCGGCTGTACGGCGATGAGCCACCGGCAGTTTGAGGCTACGCAGGGCGTTGGTGTATTTCTTGGTGAAGTGGCCGAGGCGGACTGCTGCTCGTCCTCTGCTATTATTGGCGGTCGAAAAACCGGTAAGAGCCAAACCATGATCGAGACCAATCCTATCCTCGCGCAGATTGCGGACCTCAGCGGCCGCGTCGAGTCGCTTCGGGGGTATCTTTGACTACGCCACCAAGCGTGAGCGTCTCGAAGAAGTAACCCGCGAGCTGGAAAGCCCTACCGTATGGGACGATCCGGCCCGCGCACAGGAGCTGGGCCGCGAACGTGCCCGGCTGGACACCATCGTCAGCGGCATCGATACCTTGACGGCCAGCCTCACCGACGGCAATGAACTGCTGCAGATGGCGATCGCCGACGACGACGAGGAAACCGCACAGTCGGTCGTCGCCGACGTGGCGCGACTCGACAGCCAGATCAGCAAGCTGGAATTCCAGCGCATGTTTTCCGGCAAGATGGATTCGACTAACGCCTTCGTCGACATCCAGGCCGGCGCCGGCGGCACCGAGGCGCAGGACTGGGCAGAAATGCTGTTGCGCATGTATCTGCGCTGGTGCGAGTCACGCGGCTGGCAGACCGAACTGATGGAAGTTTCGGGCGGCGACGTTGCCGGGATCAAATCCGCCACGTTCCGGGTGGAGGGTGATTACGCCTACGGCTGGCTGAAGACCGAGATCGGCGTGCATCGGCTGGTGCGCAAGTCGCCGTTCGATTCGGACAACCGTCGCCATACAAGTTTCACCTCGGTATTCGTGTCGCCGGAAGTCGACGACGACATCGACATCGACATCAATCCGGCCGATTTGCGTACGGACGTCTATCGTTCATCGGGCGCCGGCGGTCAGCACGTCAACAAGACCGAATCGGCGGTGCGCATCACGCACATCCCGACCAATACCGTGGTCGCTTGCCAGACCGGCCGCAGCCAGCACGCCAACCGCGCCACCGCGATGAAAATGCTGGCCGCTAAGCTGTACGAGCTGGAAGTGCAGAAACGCAACGTCGAACGCGATGCGCTGGAAGCGACCAAGTCGGATATCGGCTGGGGCAGTCAGATCCGCAACTATGTGCTTGATCAGAGCCGCATCAAGGATCTGCGCACCGGCATCGAGCGCACCGATACGCAAAAGGTGCTCGACGGCGACCTTGATGATTTTATCGAGGCCAGCTTGAAGTCTGGTTTGGAGGCGGGCTCCAAACGTAGCGACGCGTAACAATTGCCGGAAAAGTTAAGTCACCAGCGACTTGCTTACGAACATTCACTTCAGCCAATCAGCGTTACCGGAATCCGCATGACCAGCGATCAGACACAAGCCTCTGCCGAAGCCACCGAGCCTACCGTGCAGGACGAGAACAAACTGATTGCCGAGCGTCGCGAGAAACTGACTGCGTTGCGCGGGCAGGGCATCGCGTTTCCGAACGACTTCAAGATCGACAGCTTTACCGGCGACCTGCAAACCGAGTTTGCCGACAAGGACGTCCAGACGGCCGAAGTCATCGAGGCCGCGGCGCGCCGGGTGAAGGTGGCCGGTCGCATCGTGCTCAAGCGCGTGCAGGGCAAAGTCAGCTTTGTGCAGCTGCAGGATTACACCGGGCGCATCCAGCTATTCATCCATCAGGGCACGGTGGGCGACGCGTACGAGGCCTTCAAGGGTTGGGACGTCGGCGACATCATCGGCACCGAAGGCGTGCTCATGCGCACCAAGACCGGCGAGCTCTCCGTGCGTGCCGACATTATCCGTCTGTTGACCAAGAGCCTGCGTCCGTTGCCGGACAAGTTCCACGGCTTGGCCGACGTAGAGCAGCGCTATCGCCAGCGCTATGTCGATCTCATCGTCACCGAAGAAGCCCGCCGCACCTTCGTTACGCGCTCGAAGATCATCGGCTTCATGCGCCAGTGGCTGGAAGCGCCGCCGCGTCGTTTCATGGAAGTCGAAACGCCGATGATGCACGTGATTCCCGGCGGCGCAACGGCCAAGCCGTTCATCACGCATCACAACGCGCTGGACATGGACCTGTACTTGCGTGTGGCGCCGGAGCTGTATTTGAAGCGACTGGTCGTCGGCGGCTTCGATCGCGTGTACGAGATCAACCGCAACTTCCGCAACGAGGGCGTGTCGACCCGGCACAATCCCGAGTTCACCATGCTGGAACTGTACCAGGCGTACGCCACCTACCACGAGATCATGGACATCACCGAATCGGTGATCCGCGATACGGCGCAGAGCGTGCTCGGTACGACGCAGCTGACCTGGGACGGCGCCGAGATCGACGTCGGCCCGGCCTTCCGCCGCTGGCGCATGGAAGACGCCGTGCTGGAGCACAACCCCGAGATCAAGCGCGAAGAGCTGCGCGATCGCGACGCCATGGCCGCACACGCCGCGCGCCTGAAGGTGCAGGTCAAGCCTGGCTACGGCTGGGGCAAGCTGCTGCTGGAGATTTTCGAGAAGACCGTCGAGCACACGCTGATCCAGCCGACCTTCATCACCGATCACCCGGTGGAGGTTTCGCCGCTGGCGCGTGAGAGCGATACCGATAAGGGCATTACCGATCGCTTCGAACTGTTTATCAACGGCAAGGAGCTGGCGAACGGTTTTTCCGAGTTGAACGATCCGGAAGATCAGGCCGCGCGCTTCCAGGCGCAGGTCGATGCCAAGGACTCCGGCGACGACGAGGCCATGCATTTCGACGCTGACTACATTCGCGCGTTGGAAGTCGGCCTGCCGCCGACCGGCGGCCTGGGCATCGGCATCGATCGGCTGGTCATGCTGCTGACAGGCTCGGCGTCGATTCGTGATGTGCTTCTTTTCCCATACATGCGTCCGGAGGCTTGAATCATGTGGTTTGCCATCGTTGCCAATGACGTCCCAAATTCGCTTGAAGCGCGCGTCGCCAATCGTCCGCCGCATCTGGCGCGACTGCAGCAGATGAACGACGAAGGCCGGGTCCTGCTGGCCGGTCCGTTTCCGGCGATCGCCTCGGAAGATCCTGGTCCGGCCGGTTTTACCGGTAGCCTGATCGTCGCGGAATTCGCTTCGTTGGAAGAGGCCGAAAGCTGGGCCAAGGCCGATCCCTATATGGCCGCCGGCGTCTACGCTGACGTCAAAGTTCGGCCGTTCCGCAAGACGCTGCCCAGCGCGTGAGTGGCGCGCCGGCCGTGACCCCGATGGTGGATGAAATCCGCCGTCGACTGGAAGATGCCTTCGCGCCGACCGAATTGGAGGTGCTGGATGAGGGCTACAAGCACGCGTCGCACGGCAATGCCGGCAGGGGGCATTTCCATGTGCGCATCGTCAGCGCAGCCTTCGCCGGCAAGCTACCGCTGCAGCGGCATCGCATGATTTATGCGGCGATGGAAGGGTTGATGGACAACGGCATCCACGCGCTTTCAATTGAGGCGAGTGATAAATAACAATTCTTAACAATAAGATAGGAACATTATCTAAGGTTGTTTCTCCGGCGCAAACGCGTTGCAGCCCCGCCCTTGGTTTGGCACAGTGACGAGTCGCTCGACTGAAGGCGTTACCTGATGAATCCATTGATGACCGCATGCGCCTGACCACCATCAAACTTGCCGGTTTCAAGTCCTTTGTGGACCCGACCACCCTGCAACTGCCGACCAACATGATTGGCGTGGTGGGTCCGAACGGCTGCGGCAAATCCAACATCATCGACGCGATCCGCTGGGTCATGGGCGAGAGTGCGGCCAGTCGTTTGCGTGGCGACTCGCTGACCGACGTGATCTTTTCCGGTTCCAACACGCGCAAGCCGGTCGGCCAGGCGACGGTCGAGCTGATTTTCGACAACAGCGACGGTTCGGTGCAGGGCGAGTACGGCCAGTACGCCGAGATATCGGTCAAGCGTCAGGTCACCCGCGACGGCCAGTCGGCCTATTACTTGAACGGCACGCGCTGCCGTCGCCGCGACATCACCGATCTGTTCCTCGGTACGGGCCTTGGGCCGCGCAGCTACTCGATCATCGAGCAGGGCATGATCAGCCAGATCATCGAGGCGCATCCCGAAGAGCTACGCACGCATCTGGAAGAGGCCGCCGGCATCTCCAAATACAAGGAGCGGCGCAAGGAAACCGAGAGCCGCATCAAGGCGACCCGCGAGAACCTCGATCGCGTGCGTGACGTGCGCGATGAGGTCGACAAGCAGCTCGATCATCTCAATCGCCAGGCCCGCGCCGCCGAACGCTGGAAGGCGTTGAAAGAAGAACAAACGCGCAAGGAGGCCGAACTGCGCGCGCTGGAATATCGGGGCCTGAAAAGCCAGCATGACGGCGAAGGTGCCGATCTGTCGGCGGCCGAGACCGAGATCGAGAAAGAACTTGCCGGTCAGCGCCAGATCGAGACGCAGCTGGAAACCGTGCGCGAGCGCCATACTGGCGCCAGCGAACATCTGAACAGCGTCCAGGCCGAGGTCTACAAGGTTGGCGCCGAGATCGCGCGCGTCGAACAGCAGGTGCGCTACAGCCGCGAGACCGCCGACCGCCTGCAGCGCGCGCATGCCGATGCCGAACGCGAACACGACGAGCTGGCTACGCACATCAGCAACGATCGCGAGCAGGTCGAAACCCTGCGCACCGCGCTGGCCGAAGGCGAGCCGAAACTCGAAGCGCTGCAGCAGCTGCAGGACGATACCGCCGAAGCCCAGCGCGAAACCGAAACCAAGCTGGCCGACTGGCAGCAGCGCTGGGACAGCCACACCCGTCACGCTGGTGAATCCAGCCGCGCGGCGGAAGTCGAACGGACCAAGCTCAACTATCTGGATCGCCAGAGCATCGATCTTTCGAGGCGGCGCGAGGCGCTCGAAGCAGAGCAGAAAGCCACCGACGTTGCAGCGTTGGACGCTGTCGGCGAACAGTTGAATGTCGATCACGAGACGCAGCGCGAGCGCGTCGAAACGCTTGGCAGCCTGCTTGACCAGCACAAGCTCAGCCACGAAAAAGTGCTCGACGAAGAGCGCCAGGTGCAGTCCACGCTCAACGAGGCTCGCCAGCAGCTGCAGTCGGCGCGCGGTCGACACGCCTCACTGGAAGCGCTACAGCACGCGGCACTCGGTCAGGAAGAAAGCGCTGCCAGCGGCTGGCTCGCTCGTCTGGGCTTGAACAAGTCACGTCGACTCGGTGAAGCGCTGCAGGTCGACGCGGGCTGGGAAACGGCAGTGGAAACCGTGCTTGCCGGCTTGCTCGATGGCGTACTGGTCGACAGTCCTCTGGGTTTGGTGTCTGAATTCGGCAGCCTCGGTGACGCCGATATCGCCTTGCTGGCGTCCGCCGACGGCGGCCAGGGTGCCGCCGACACGCTGGCCGCTCGCGTGCATGGTCCAGCCGCCGCGCTGCAGCTGCTTTCTCATGTGCAGACGGCCGAAACGCTGGATGAGGCCAGCCGCCGCGTGGCGTTGCTGAGCCCGCATCAATCCATCATCACCCGCGACGGCGACTGGTTGGCGCCGCAGTGGGCGCGCGTGCGCCGCGCGCAGGGCAATCAGGTCGGCGTGCTGGCGCGCGAGCGTGAGCTGCGCCTGCTGACCGAGCAGATCGCCACCCTGGAAGCGCAGCTCGAGGAAGACGGCGAGCGGCTGGAGACGCTGCGCACCGGCAAGTTCGAAGTCGAGCGTGCGCGCGATGACGCGCAGCGTGAGTTGTATAACGCGCACCGCAAGCAGTCCGAGCTGGCGGGTCAGCTGCAGAGTCATCGCGGCAAGCTGGAAACGGCGCGTGCGCGTTCGGCCAAGGTCAGTGATGAGTTGAACGATCTGGCCAATCAGATAGATGAACTGCAGGGCCAGACCCGTGAAGCGCGTGCGCGGCTGGACGAATCGGTCGGCCTGATGGGCGATCTGGAAGACGAGCGCCGTACGCTGGAGAACGAGCGTCGCAACCTGCTCGAAGCGCGCGAAGAAGCGCGCATGAATGCGCGCGAGGCGGCCGACCAGTCGCATGCGCTGGCGCTCGGTCTGGAGTCGCGTCGCTCATCGCTTTCTTCGCTGGAACAGTCGCTTGGCCGCATGGATGCGCAGCTGGCGCAGATCGCCTCGCGTCGTGCCGACATCGTCGAACAGCTGGCCGCCGGTTCCGATCCGATCGCCGAACTCGAAGCCGAGCGGCAGACCTACCTCGACCAGCGCCTGCTGGTCGACAAGCAGCTGGTCGAAGCGCGTCGCGCGCTGGACGATTGCGACGGTGAATTCCGCCGACTGGAGCAGGAGCGACAGCGCGCCGAGCACGGCCTCAGTGCCCTGCGCGAAGGGCTCTCACAGAAGCGGCTGGCGGCGCAGGCGCTGCAGATGCGCGCCGAGCAGCTGGCCGAGGCGATCCGCGAATCCGGTCTGGAACTCGAGACGCTGCTGGCCGAACTGGCCGAGGACATCGACGCCAGTCAGTGGCGCCAGCAGCTCAGCGAACTGGGCCAGAAAATCGTGCGGCTGGAGCCGGTCAACCTGGCCGCGATCCAGGAGCACGCCGAGCAAAGCGAGCGCAAGACCTATCTCGATAATCAGCTCGACGATCTGGTTAGCGCCATGGAAACCCTGGAAGGTGCGATCAAGAAGATCGATCGCGAAACCCGCCAGCGCTTCAAGGAAACCTTCGACAAGGTCAACGCGGGCGTGCAGGAGCTGTTCCCGCGACTGTTCGGCGGCGGTCATGCGTATCTGGAGCTGACCGGCGACGACCTGCTCAATACCGGCGTGGCCATCATGGCGCGGCCACCGGGCAAGCGCGTGTCCAACATCACGCTACTGTCCGGCGGTGAAAAAGCGCTGACGGCCGTCGCGCTGGTGTTTGCCATCTTCGGCCTCAATCCCGCGCCGTTCTGCCTGCTGGACGAGGTCGACGCGCCGCTGGATGAAGCCAACGTGGGCCGGTTCTCCAGCCTGGTGCGCGAGATGAGCGAGAAAGTGCAGTTCATTTTCATCAGCCACAACAAGGCCACGATGGAAGCGGCGACCCAGTTGTGCGGCGTGACCATGCGCGAGCCGGGTGTGTCGCGACTGGTGCAGGTGGATCTCGCAGAAGCGGCTAAACTCGCAGGCGCTGCCTGAGGACATCATGATGACCATGCAACCCGTGCTTGCTTTCGCCTGGAACCCTGCCGTCGGTATTCCGCTGTTTATCGTCGGTGTGATCATCCTGGCGCTGATCTGGCTGTTCGGTCAGCCGAAGAAAGAGCAGGGCAGGCGCCGCGTCGTGCCGACGGCAACCGCGGGCGAACGCCGCGAGCCGACGTTGGGTGACGATGATTATGAAGGCGATCGCGCCGAGCCGTCGTTCAACGCGCGCGCATCGTCGTATGACGACGTCTTCAATGCTCCGGTCAAACCCAGTCAGGGCGAGCTGGATGTCGGCATGCGCGCAGAACTTGAACGCCTTGGCGCGACCTTGTCCGGTGAGCGCATCGGTAGCCGACCATCGTCACCGCTGGTCGGCCATGCCGCCTCGATTGTCGATGCGCTGCGCGCGCCCAGCGTTCCCGATGAGGCATCGGACATCGCATCTGTGCCGCAGCCACAGGCGACCGCACCGGCTTCTGCGGCTGCAGCGCCGGTAGCACAGGCCGCACCCACGCCAAAGATCCCCCCGCGTTCAGATCTCGGCCGGCGCCCCGCACAACTGGCGGTGGAGCGCATCGTCACCCTGTTTGTGGTGGCGCGCGAAGGCGAGCCGTTCAACGGGCCGAACCTTGTGGTGGCCGCCGAAAAAGCCGGGCTTGAGTTCGGCGACATGGGCATCTATCACCGACTGCTCGAGGGCAAGCGCGAGCAAGGCCCGATCTTCAGCGTGGCCAACATGGTCAAGCCGGGCAACTTCGATCTAGGTCGGCTCGATGCGCTGCGCACGCCGGGCGTGAGTTTTTTCATGACTTTGCCGGGGCCGCTCTCCGCACTCGACGCGTGGGATGCGATGCTGCCAACTGCACAGCGTCTGGCTGAATTGCTTGACGGGCTTGTGCTGGATGAAGAGCGCAACGCACTGGGCCGCCAGCGCATTGCGCATATTCGCGATCAGCTGCGTGGCTGGGATCGCGATCACGAAGGCAAGGAAATCATCTTCGGACGTTGAGCGGGGTTTGCCGGCGGCAGCGCTGGCAATGCGTTCACTTATACCGCGTCGAGCTGATACGAAGTGTGCTGCCGATAGATCGCGCCGGGCCGCAGCACCACGCGCTCCGCGCTGGCGCTGTTGATCTGATCGGGAAATGCCTGGGCCTCCAGGCAGAAGCCGTCATAGGCGCGATAAAAGCTGCCGCTGCGGTTCGGCAGCCCGGCCAGATACTGTCCGGTATAAAGCTGAAGACCGGGTTGATCGGTGACTACCGTCAAGCGGCGCCCGCTGGCCGGGTCGATCACCTGGGCAACCTTGCGCGGTTGGCCATGCGACTCGCGCAGGCAATAGCAGTGATCAAATCCGCCGGCCACGGCAAGCTGAGGGTGTGGCCAGTTGAGGCGCGAGC
>Ga0302315_10004887_pt1 | contig 11605 bp, 14 predicted proteins | sample III_Palsa_N3_1_FD_200532 | JGI IMG/M metagenome (GOLD analysis project Ga0302315, IMG submission 200532) | Peat permafrost microbial communities from Stordalen Mire near Abisko, Sweden - III_Palsa_N3_1 | ecosystem: Environmental > Terrestrial > Soil > Palsa > Peat permafrost | place: Sweden... | reverse complement strand
TGTTGACGCGTACTGGTACGCCGTAGATCTTCTCGATGCCGGCCTTGAGTTCTTGAGCGCCTTGGCCACCACGACCGATAACGACACCAGCTTTAGCAGTAGCAATAGTGACTGTCACTAGGTTTGGTGAACGCTCGATGTCTACCTTGTTAATAGCGCCACGGCTGCCAAACTTATTCTGGATAAGTTTGCGGACACTAAGGTCATCAGCCAAGTATTTAGCATACTGGTTGCGGCCTACGAACCACTTGCTGCGCCAGTCTTTGTTGAGCTGGAGGCGCATGCTGATCGGGTTTACTTTCTGACCCATATTATTTCTCCTCTTCCTTTGCAGGCTTGGTTGCTGCCGGCTTTGCCTCAGCCTTAGGCTTGGCGGCTGGACGCTGCTCACCCTCGATTAATACGCGGATGTGGCTACTACGCTTCATATACGGTAATGCGCGGCCCATAGCTGCAGGACGGAAGCGCTTAGTACGTGGGCCGTGGTTTACGGTGATCTCTACGATACGTAAGCCCTCGGCTTTGTAATTATGGTTGTGGGTTGCATTTGCTTGAGCGCTCTTGATCGTCTTGATGACGGGCAAGGCAGCACGACGAGGTACGTGCTCAAGAATAGCAAGTGCGTCGGCTACGGTGCGGCCGCGAACGAGAGTGGCGACTTCGCCAACCTTACGCGGGCTCATCCGAACGCCTTTAGATTCTGCTTTAACTGCCATAATACTTCCTACTTACCTTTCGCCAGTTTACCGCCGTGTGAGCGGAACTTACGGGTCGGGCTGAACTCGCCGAGCTTGTGGCCGACCATGTTCTCAGTAACGAAAACAGGTACATGTACCTTGCCGTTGTGTACGGCGAAAGTCTTGCCTACAAAGTCTGGTGCGATGGTGCTTGCGCGGGCCCAGGTTTTAATAATGGTACGGTCTTCAGAGCCCAGAGCAGCGACTTTCTTCGCGAGCTTGGGATCGATGAATGGACCTTTCTTCAGTGAACGACTCATACGTTATTTCCTCTTAGCCGCGTGACGGCTTCTTACGATCATGTTGCTGGTGCTCTTACGACGACGTGTCTTGTAACCCAGAGTCTTCTGACCCCAAGGTGTACGAGGCGCCTTAGCCATACGGTGACGACCACCGTCACCACCACCGTGCGGGTGATCTACGGCGTTCATAACCACACCACGAACGCCTGGGCGCTTACCGAGGTGACGGTTACGGCCAGCTTTACCAATTTTGACGTTCTGGTGCTGTTCGTTACCGACAACACCGATCGTAGCAGTACAGCTTAGGTGTACGCGGCGAACCTCACCACTTGGCAAACGAACCTGACCGTAGTCACCTTCCTTAGCCATCAGCTGTGCACCGTTACCGGCAGAGCGGACTAGCTGGGCACCTTTGCCTAGCTGTATTTCAATAGCGTGAATGGTAGTACCGACTGGAATGTTCCGAAGTGGTAAGCGGTTACCGGTTTCGATCGGAGCTTCTTCGTTAGCAACAAGCTTCTGACCGACCTGCATACCGTTAGCAGCTAGTACGTAGTGGTATGTGCCGTTCGCTTCCTTAACACGGGCGATACGGGCACTGCGGTTTGGGTCATACTCGATGTGCTCGATAACGCCTTCGCCCTTAAAGTTGAAATTCACGAGGCGGTAGAATTTCTTAGCACCACCACCCTGGTGACGAGTTGTGATCCGACCTTGGTTATTACGACCACTACCACGGCGCTTAGCTACAAGCAGTGAACGCAGTGGCTTCTTGGTTGTAATCGCGCTAAAGTCCTGGCTGCTCATGCCACGTCGGCCTGGAGTCGTTGGGTTGTATTGTTTAATAGCCATTATTTCTCTCCTGACTTCCTGCTGCGCAGTAGCGAGCGGTGGCTCGTCTTGTTCTCAGCCTTAGCTGCGGTCTTGGCGGCTGGAGTGACAGTTGTCTTAGTGCTCTTCTTAGCCTTGGCTTCGCTCTTAGCGGCTTCTTTAGCCTCAGCTTCTTCGGCCTCGAAGAATGGTAAGTGACTGCCAACATTCAGGGTTACATATGCTTTCTTGATGTCGCTTTGTGAACCGTGATTGTTAGCGTAACGCTTGCCAGTAGTGTTCATGACGCGCTTGGTCTTACCCTTGCGGTTGACGATGCGGACGGTTTTGACGCTAACCTCGAACTGCTTCTCGATAGCTGCAGCAATTTCGTGCTTGTTCAACTCGCGTGGTACGTCGATCGCATATGTGTTAGTGGCTTGGCTGGTAGCGTAAGACTTTTCGCTCAGGCGTGGTTTTAGTAAGTGCATTATTTTGTACCTCCTGCGAGCCATGCTTCGGTCGCTTTCAGTGCGTCAGCAGTAAAGACAATAGTGTCGGCGTTGAGTGTGTCATATACGTTTACGTATGTGGCGGCGACTATAGAGACATTGCTTAGGTTTGCAGCAGCACGAACGAGCTCGGGAGTCTTTTCGGTGACTACGACTAGGATGTTGCGCTTTGCACCAAGCTTAGTGAGCAGCTTTGCGAGCTCACTAGTCTTGCCTTCTTTACTGGTTATCTTCTCAATAACGACTACCTTGTTGTCGGTACTGGCTAGGGTGAGAGCCTGGCGAATCGCCAGACGCTTGCTTGCTACAGGCAGTTTCTTTGTGTAGTTTTCTGCGCCTGTTGGACCGAATGCGATACCACCACCGCGCCAGATTGGGTTACGGCTACTGCCAAAACGTGCACGGCCAGTACCCTTTTGTTTCCAAGGCTTCTTGCCACCGCCGCTTACCAGACCGCGGGTCTTAGTGACAGCCAAGTTGTCACGGCCGTTGCTCAAGTAGACGTCATACGCCTGGCGCAATAGCTGGTGGTTGGTTACCTCGACACCGAATACTTTCGCGTCAAGTTTGGCTGGGGTTGTGGCTTTTGTGCCACTGGCGGTGAATGTTGGAACTGCCATATTAGTTTGCCCCCTTAATAATTACGATACCCTTGTTAGGTCCGGGCACTGCACCGACTACGCCGATGTAGCCCTTTTCTGCGTCCACGAGAGCGACCTTCAGGTTACGAACGGTAACTTGGTCGTGGCCTAGGTGACCGGCCATCTTCTTACCCTTCAGAATGTGCTGCGGGTACATACTACCGATAGAACCCGGGCGGCGGTAGCTACGGCCACCATGTGTCTTGCGACCGCGGTGGAAGTTGTGGCGGCGAATTGTGCCAGCCCAACCCTTACCTTTGCTAGTACCGGTTACGTGTATAACGTCACCAACTGAAAAGACCTCGGGGTTGAGTTCTGCTCCAACCTTAAGGTCTTCAGTAAGTTCGCTAGCACTTGCGAGACGGAACTCGCGAATAATCTTCGGCATTTTGCCGGCGGCCTTGAAATGGCCTACTTGTGCCTTAGGAGTTTTGGCCTCCTTGGCGTCTTCAAAACCAACCTGGACAGCGGTGTAGCCGTCGGTCTCGTCGGTTTTGACCTGCGTGATGACGCAGGGACTAGCGGAAAGCAAGGTAATAGCCTGTACGGCGCCATCTTCTGCGATGGTGCTGGTCATGCCTACCTTTCGGGTAATAAGTGCTTTCATAGCATCCTTTACATTACGTCCGGGTTCCAGGGTCTGACATAAAAATGCCGGTGGCTGGCGGTTTCTACCCCTGTTAGGAGTGACCTGTCCAAACTCACCTGGAGCGGAATTCTTTGATATACCTGTATAGATTAACACATGATGGCGACCCCTGTCAATCCGTTGCAAATACTACATCTATATCCAACTCCAGCACATCGTGTGTGGACCTATTATGTTAGACAGTAATGGGACCAGGACTGTCCATACCGGCTGCTAGTGCTGCCAGTAGCTCGATGTTGGCTCTTGCGGCTTCCATCGTCTGGAGCTGCTCTAATGTTGTTTCTATCTCATGAGATGGCCACAGTATCGCCGCTGCGCTAGCTCGCAAGAACGCAGTCGATAAAATGTCCGCGAGTTGCATATTCGGCGTAACGCCTTCTTGTCCTTGTCTACGTGCATGAGCAATGAGAGCCAGACTCTCGACAACTGCGTCAGCTTCTGCCATGTTGAGTGTGAGCGAACCGTCTTCTGCCTTAACTGGCAGTGGTTCACTCGAGTCACCTCGGTTTTTTCGGCGTATTGCCATGGTAAGTGCTCTATGCCCTAAATCTGCTGAAACGCCCGGCGTCATAGTGTACGTGCCTGTGTCAGGGTCATATGTTACGAAATCGAGTGGATCTCTTGTTGTTGTCTTTCGCTCTGCTTTCATAGTTTCTCTCACAAAAAACCGCAACCCTTATTTGTGTTGCGGTGTTGGTTTATTACAACCCCTGTTACGGCACTACTGTATATCTCGGCAGTAAATATGTCAATAATACAACTTACGTGGACACCGTCTCATACTCTGTCGAACTCCACTGTAGTCGTTGTAGTCGTCATTCTCTACTCTCTAATTTTAAAAAACGCCCCGAAGGGCGTTTTGGTTTATGTACTATGCAGCTGTGACCACATGGTCATCATCTAAAAGTACAAGTTTAAGGACGGCTAGTTAAGCCTGGACTACATCTTAATTTCGACGTCACAGCCAGCCGGCAGGCTAAGATTCATGAGTGAATCGATAGTCTTGGGTGTTGGCTCAAAAACGTCAATGAGGCGCTTATGTACGCGCATCTCAAACTGCTCACGACCCTTCTTGTATACGTGTGGACTCTTTACGACGGTAAAGGTGGTCTTACGTGTAGGTAATGGGATTGGGCCAGCAAGAGTAGCGCCGGTACGTAGTGCAGTATCGACAATTTGTTTTGCAGCCTGATCAATGACTTTGTGGTCGTAAGCCTTTAGGCGGATACGAATTCGTTGTTTTTGCTCAGTTTTACCATCTGGCATTGGTTGCTCTCCTACCGGCTTGACCCGGTTTGGTACTGTAACATCTTTGATAGTGACTTGGCACCAGCAACGACTTTTAGTCAGCACACATTAGTTTACGGGGGGATTATACAACAAAGATGTGTAAATACCTAGGGATTTAATGTCAGGTCGTATTTTGGATTAAAAACAGTGGACTGTAGGAATAAAGCCTGGTGGGGGAATATATTATCTGGAACTGATGTAAAGTACCCGATTCGTTCGCCCTGTTTGCTGCCACGTGGCTCACCACTAGTGATCTTTGCTTCAAATGCAATGCCAACGGGCCACCCTTTATAACCTGAAGCTACCAGCTCAGGATACTCGATAAATCCTAGTTGTTGTACGATCTCGACTTCGACGCCTAGCTCTTCCTGTGCCACACGGTGGACGGCGTCATGGATTCGCTCGCCAAAAAAGACGGTTCCACCGGTAATGTGCCACGTCCCTATCCACGGTTCTATGCTCCGTTCAGTTAGGATGATACCTTCTGGTGTACGTACGATTACCTCTACCGTAAGGCGAGGCACGCGGCCGTATATAGCGTTAAACTCTTCGCTTGGTATGTATCTCTTATCTCGCATAACCGGTTCAGTATATAGCATCGCTGGACACTAAAAAAGAGGGCCGGCTATTCGAGTCTAAAGATCGTGCTAGTCGTGAGGGCTGAACTACCTCCTTGTGTCCGCAACGAGGCCAACGCGACTACCTTGCCGGCACTCGGCTACGTATGCCAGGAACGTCTCAGTAATGAGACGGTAGCCGAATGTTTTGACATGCGCTTCGCCTGCGGTGATCATCGCTTGGCGTCTGCCAGCATTTTTGAGTAGCGATACTACTTCGTGAGCAATCTGCACAGGATCATTGCAAGGAACGTAGGCGCTATGCGGGCCTGCGGCCTCAGGTACGCCCCCGACATGCGTTGTCACTAACGGTGTGCCGGCCGCCTGATACTCCAGTGCACTGATACACAGTGTCTCGACGAAATTGAGTATGGGTTTTGTGGGGATAACGCCGACACGCGATAATTGCATAAGCGCACGCTTTTCGACGTTACTGACACCCCCGGTAAAAATGACGTCTGGAATGTGTCGCTCTTCGACTAACCGTTTTAGGGCGTCCTCGGACATACCAGAGCCACCGATAACCAATACGGCTTTGGGGTGTACCTTCTTGATACGTGGGAAGGCGGTCAACAAGTCCTCAACTCCCTTTTCTGGGAAAAGCCTGCCGAAATATGAAATGATTGGTGCCTGCTCGGGGATCTGGTATTTACGCATGAATGCCGTCTGTTGTGTCTTGTTAATCTTCTGGAAGTACTCGTAGTCGAATGGCGCATACAGTACTTTCAAATCACGTTCGAGCTTTACTAATAGCTGCTCTGGCAGAAGATCCTGGGCATATTCCAGTAGCTTATCCTTAGTGTACTGTGACACGGCTAGCATGATATCGCCCAGTAGTAGCTGCGTTAGTAAGAAGCGGCCTTCACCGTCGTGGAGGTGGTTTGCGATAGAATTTAATACGTCAGATCCCACGGCCTTATGGGCAACAATGATGTCCCTGTTTTCTATTACCTGGGCATAGACCTTTGCTTGGTTTGCGATGTATGCGTGCGGGTCAAGGTAGAACGTAGATATGACGTTGATGTCGTGTTCTGCAATCAGGTTTAGTAAGCGGCCCGTGAACGCTTTAATGAGTGCGCCGTCAAATACTTTTACATTGGCAGTCGCGTCGGGCTTGACCCTACTTACGTGTGCGACAGCTTCCGCTTCCCTTATGAGCTCATGTGAGTCATTGAAGTTGCTTGACTGGTCGTACACTGACTGGTCATAGGTGAGCTCATAGTGTAGCCTACCGGTAATCTCTCGCAAGGCGCGATTTTGATATAGTGATTCAAACGAATGCCCCGACATATAAGGCGGATACTTACTAATGGTACATACCCTGATATCATCATTCATGACTCGCCCTCCGGATCACCTTAGGTAATAAATGCCCGTATGATACCACAAGTAATATCGTATTGATCTCGGATAGATTACTGACGAGTTGTATGAGTTGGAGAAGGCTCGACAATAACTAAAAGAGCGCCCTTTCAGGCGCTCTTTTATAAAGGAAGGCTATCCTTATTTGTCGATCTTGGTAACAACACCAGCACCGACTGTGCGGCCACCTTCGCGAATAGCGAAGCGTAGACCCTGCTCCATAGCGATAGGAGCAAGCAGTTTAACCTTGAAGGTGATAGTGTCACCAGGCATGACCATTTCCTTGTCAGCCGGCAGCTCAACCTCACCAGTTACGTCCGTAGTACGGAAGTAGAACTGAGGCTTGTAGCCCTTGAAGAATGGCGTGTGACGGCCACCCTCTTCCTTAGTGAGGATGTAGACTTCAGCGTCAAAGTCAGTGTGCGGAGTAATAGTACCCGGCTTGGCCAGTACCTGGCCACGCTCGATGTCATCACGCTCAATACCGCGTAGTAGTACACCGGCGTTGTCGCCAGCTTGACCCTGGTCAAGGCTCTTCTTGAAGGCCTCAATACCAGTTACGACAGACTTGCGAGTGTCGCGAACACCAACGATTTCAACTTCGTCGTTGATCTTTACAATACCCTGTTCGATACGGCCGGTAGCGACAGTACCACGACCCTTGATGCTGAAGACATCTTCGATAGGCATCAGGAATGGTTTGTCGAGTTCACGAGTTGGCTGAGGAACGTACTCGTCCATAGCCTTAATTAGTTCCATAACAGCGTCTTCGTTGGCAGCGTCACCATCGAGTGCCTTCGTAGCGGAGCCACGGACAATCGGAGCGTCTTTGTCGAAACCGTTCTTCTCAAGTAGCTCACGAACTTCCTCTTCGACGAGGTCGACGAGGTCGGGGTCAGCTAGGTCCATCTTGTTGAGGAAGACGAGGATCTTCGGTACACCAACCTGGCGAGCCAGCAGTACGTGCTCGCGAGTCTGAGGCATAGGGCCGTCAGCAGCAGACACGACTAGAATAGCTCCGTCGATCTGAGCAGCACCAGTAATCATGTTCTTAACGTAGTCGGCGTGACCAGGCATGTCGACGTGTGCGTAGTGACGCTTTTCGCTTTCATACTCTTGGTGAGACGTAGCGATGGTGATACCACGAGCCTTTTCTTCCGGTGCATTGTCAATGTCCTCGTAGTTGCGAGGCTTGTTGACATCACTAGGAAGTTTCTTGGCCAGTACGTGTGTGATAGCGGCTGTTAGAGTTGTCTTACCGTGGTCAACGTGGCCCATAGTACCAACGTTAACATGCGGCTTGGTTCGGTCAAATGTTGCTGTTGCCATTTGTTATGGTTGCTCCTTACTTAAAATTTAATGCATGAGAATAAAAAGAACTCACACGAGTTACTTGGGATAGTATAGGGAAACTACTGGTGTTTGTAAATAGGCCTACAGCCTATGAGCTTGCGCTTTAAACACGCGGCGCGCATACTGATTTTCATGGTGCATTACGCAGCACAAATTATCGCCATTATTATCGTTCCCGACCGGGGCGTGTTAGTGGTGTAAACAAATTACAAACGACTAACTGAAGCTCCGGGAAACCGGGGCTTTTTTATTAGGGGGACATATCAATGACAGCGACACACACTGGGGCTAGAGCGCTCTCTACGCTAGCGAAGACTGAAACGGAGCGACGCGTACTTGAGCTTGTTATGGAACTTGAGGATCCAGAGAGCTGGCTACACCGGAGGTTCTACGGCGATCTAGGTGTTGCGCCAACGCCTATGGAGTTGGCGCATGGTCCAATAGGTGGCCATACCATGCTGCTTAAAAATGAAACAGTTCACACCATGCAACAACACGCTGCTACGTATCACGCAGACAGCTTTAAGCGCCGAGGAGCGCTACTTGCCGGCTTGCTTGCATGGCGGGCCAATCCTGCGGTCAAACGATTCGTTACCGCGAGCCACGGCAATCATGGCATTGGTGTCGCTATGGCAGCCAAAACACTCGGTGTCAAAGCGGAGATTTATTGTCCGGAGAACGTTAATGGCGTAAAGCTCAAGAAACTCACGAGTCTCGGCGCATCGGTACATACAAGGGGTTTGTCTACGTTTGAAGAGGCCATGAGCGCCGCTGTTGCCGCATCTCAGCAGAAGCATGCAGTGCTTATTCACCCTTTTGACCAAGTAGAGGTTATCGCCGGACAAGCCAGTGTTGGTCTTGAGATCGTCCACGATCTAGTACGTATGGCCACCGAAGGAACTGTTGACCTACATAGGACTCCTATAGAAGTCGACGTTGCGGTTGCGGGAGGCGGTCTTTTGGCCGGCGTTGCGATGGTGCTCAAGCGCTACAAGGATCTAGGCATACTCGGGACGGAAAACGTGCGCCTGATTGGGGCACAGATGGTCGGCTGCGATGCCGCACGACGCTGTGTAGAGAGTGTGCGAGCAGGTGGCGATGGCGTAGCGGTGTTTCATCCGGGAGAGTTCAACGAAGCCTGTGACAGTACATCCGTCCGCGAGGTTGGTAGGCTGACACTGCCATTTATGGCCGACCCGGTGTATACACAGGGATTTCGCGTAGTCAGCGAAGCTGAAGTTGGTTGGGCGATGCGTGCACTGTCAGACATGTACAACAAGCTTGTTGAGCCAGCTGGTGCGCTAGCCTATGCTTCCGCGCGTCAGCAGGCCTCGTATTTATCTAGGCCATCGGAGAGTGGCCGTAGATCAACGTTATTCGTTATCCCTATATGTGGGGCTAATGTAACGCGTGAGACATATAACTACTTCCAAGCCCATGCAAATGGCTTGCGGGACACAGTATTCGTGGCCTAGCTCACAGAGAGCATCTAGCTAGTAACGTCATAACGCGTGAGCAACGCTTCGACCAAACCTGAGACGTATTCGTAGATTTTCTCAACCCGGCTGATATATTGCTCCTCTTGTTCTTCATCCTGCGGCGGTACCCGTCTAGTGAGTGTCCTGTACATCGCATCTAATGGGGCGGTCTCAGTTTGTGTAGCTTCGCGAGAAGCGGTGATGTATGAGCCCATGCGTTCTATTACCATGTCAGCGCGGACAGGATTAAGCTTACTTGACTCAAAATAGCGTTTGAGGGCACGTCGGAACACGGCCTGATTGACGCTAAAGCGTGCCTGGTCCTCATAGCCAGGCATGCTTTGCACGGAGTCATGTGACACCTGTTCCTCACCAAGCAGAAGCAGCATAGTTAGCCCCAAACAGCGTTGCTCAGTAAGGAAGCTCTCATGGTACGCTGACACGGAGCGTTCAAGCTCCCATGGGGCTTTAAGGAGCAAGCGCTCTATGCCTAGGGCATAGAATTCATAGAGTGAAATGCGTGCTTTTTCGTCAGGCATCTCATCTGGCGCATCACTAGTTTTCTGTTTGCCCTCACTCATATTCTAGTTCCTAGCATACACCTACTAAGAGGCTATGGCCAAACGGGGTTTGTTCCTTATTTTGTGTTCTTAGCGATGATGGCTTGAGCCACGTTTGGCGGTACATCCGCGTAGTGGTCGAGCTCCATGCTGGAGGCGGCACGTCCCTGTGTCATGCTACGGAGGTTCGTAGTGTAGCCGAACATTTCACCAAGCGGAACGAAGGCAGTGATTTCCTTAATACCGGATGGCAGGTCTTCCATGCTTTCTATGCGGCCACGCTTACTGTTCAGATCACCGATAACGTCACCCATGAAGCTTTCAGGAGTTACGACGACGACCTTCATGACAGGCTCGAGCAGGGTTGGGCTGGCTTTCCGAACACCCTCTTGTAGTGCCATCGAGCCGGCGATCGAGAAGGCCATTTCGTTGGAGTCTACTTCGTGGTAACTACCGTCGTATATCTCGGCCTTAATATCTACTACCGGATAACCGGCGATAACACCGTTGGCCATGGCTTCTTCAACACCTTTGCGTACTGCTGGAATGTATTCGGTCGGGACCGTACCACCCTTGATGCTGTTGATCCATTCAAAGCCTTTACCTGCTTCGTTTTGGCTGAGACGCAGCCAGACATCACCATACTGACCGCGGCCACCACTCTGGCGTACAAACTTACCTTGGATCTCCACGGCATCCTTGCGGATAGTTTCGCGGTAGGCAACCTGAGGTTGACCAATGTTGGCTTCCACGCTGAATTCGCGCTTCATGCGGTCAACAATAATCTCGAGGTGCAGCTCACCCATTCCAGAGATAATGGTCTGGCCAGTCTCATCGTCAGTACGGACACGGAAGGTCGGGTCTTCTTCTGCCAATCGACCAAGTGCAATACTCATCTTTTCCTGGTCGGCCTTAGTCTTAGGCTCGATAGCAATGCTCACCGGTGGATCTGGGAAGTCAATGCTTTCTAGAATGATGGGGTGGCTTAGGTCACACAGCGTGTGCCCAGTCGTCGTACCCTTCAGGCCAACGATAGCGGCAATGTCGCCAGTGCCGACTTCAGTCACGTCTTCGCGCTTGTCGGCCTGCAAACGGACGATACGTCCAACACGCTCTTTTTCACCAGTTGAGCTGTTCAGCACGTACGAACCGGCGACAACCTTGCCGGAGTAGACGCGGAAGTAAGCTAGTTTACCTACAAACGGGTCGCTGGTGATCTTGAAGGCTAGCGCAGCCATTGGCTCTTCTTCAGAGTGTTTGCGCTCAACTTCTTCACCGGTCTTAGGGTTAATACCCCAGGTGGTCGGGCGGTCGCTTGGAGCTGGTAGCAGTTCTGTTACTAAATCGAGGACTT
>Ga0302315_10004885_pt1 | contig 11608 bp, 14 predicted proteins | sample III_Palsa_N3_1_FD_200532 | JGI IMG/M metagenome (GOLD analysis project Ga0302315, IMG submission 200532) | Peat permafrost microbial communities from Stordalen Mire near Abisko, Sweden - III_Palsa_N3_1 | ecosystem: Environmental > Terrestrial > Soil > Palsa > Peat permafrost | place: Sweden... | reverse complement strand
GAACGCATCCTTGGAGCAATCGTCAATGATCTGGCCACGGTCCATGAAAACAACCCGATCAGCCACGCGTTGCGCAAAGCCCATTTCATGGGTAACGACCATCATCGTCATACCGTCTCGTGCGAGGTCGGTCATCACATCAAGGACTTCGTTCACCATCTCTGGGTCCAACGCGGAAGTCGGTTCGTCGAAAAGCATGACGATCGGGTCCATCGCCAGCGCCCGGGCAATGGCAACGCGCTGCTGCTGTCCTCCGGATAGCGCACCAGGGAACTTGTTGCTGTGCGCGCTCAGCCCGACACGGTCCAGTAGGCTCCTTGCCCTGACGCTTGCTGGCTCCGTCTGGCGCTTGAGAACCCGCGTCTGCGCAAGGCACAAATTTTCCAAAACGGTCAAATGCGGAAACAACTCAAAACCTTGAAATACCATCCCGGCCTTTGCGCGAATTTTGTGCAGATTCGCCTTGGGCGTGGTAACGCTTTGCCCGTCGATGGTAATGTCCCCCTTTTGCACCGGCTCAAGGCCGTTGACCGTCTTGATGAGCGTGGATTTCCCAGAACCGGAAGGACCACAGACCACGACGACTTCTCCCTTCTTGACCTGCGCGCTGCATTCGGTCAGCACTTGAAAGCCGCCATACCATTTACTGACGTTGTTAATCTGGATCATTTAGTTGCACTCTTCAATAAGCATATCTAGCTGTTTCGAAGCGATGTATGAAACGCGAAGCGCCGAAACAGATTACGAAGTAAACCGCTGCAGCAAACAGATACATTGGCACGGCGGTTCCGTCCCTCGATGCAATGTCGGAGATCGCGCCGAAGAAATCGGTCATCGACAAGACGTACACCAACGACGTATCTTGAAAGAGAGTAATAACGCGCGTAAGAAGCGCTGGTGTCATATTGCGAAGCGCCTGCGGCAGCACGATCGTCTTCATGACCTGCGCAAAAGTCAGACCCAATGCCAAACCCGCACTCACTTGGCCTTTCCCGACCGAAAGAATGCCGGCACGCATGATTTCGCAGAAGTACGCGGCTTCGAACAGCGTAAAGGTGATTACGGCGGAGCGATACGCGCCCACTTGTAAAGGCGTTGGTGAATTAGTAATCCACGCGCCTACATAAGGCGCAAGGAAGTAAAACCAAAAAATCACCAAAAGAAGCGGAACGGACCGCATACCATTTACGTAAAGCGTTGCAGGCACCGATAGCCATTTCGACGACGACATTCGGCATAAGGCCAACAGCGTTCCGAGTGCTAAACCAAGGACGGCTGCCAATACTGTCAACGTAAGCGAGAAAGTCATACCGACTTTCAACAAATACGGAAGGGCGGTCAGTATTTCGTGGACTGCAGATATTTGCATTTCGACTTTCCTCTACGCCTGTTTCACTTCACTCAACGTCGTCAATTCGGCGGTAGACGGGTTATTCGCCACGGCGTTCAACAGCTTCTTTTCGACCACGGAAAGAATAGAAACGACTGCGGTGTTAATTCCAAAGTAGATAACCGTTGCGGCGCTGAACGCTTCGAAGATGTGGAAGCTGAACTCTTGCATCGATCGGGCGGCCCCCGTCAGTTCCATCAATCCAATGGTCATCGCAACGGACGAGTACTTGATCGTCGCCATGAATTCGGAAGTCAGAGGAGGGATTACAATCCGAAACGCTTGGGGCAAGATGATGAGGCGGTATGTCTGATATCCAGTGAGCCCGAGGGCGAGAGCGGCCTGGTGTTGTCCCGCGCGCAGCGACCGGATACCAGCGCGCAGTGTCTCGGATACACGTGCAGCGCCGTAGAAGCTGAGACACAAAAGCGCCGGAAAAAACTGACCCCAAGGTTGCTGCATTTGCTTGATCGCCGTACCCAGAGCTTTCGGGAGAAGCTCCGGCAAGACGAAATACCACAGAAAGATCTGAACGATCAGCGGGATGTTTCGGAACAACTCAACGTATGACGCTGCAAACAATCTCGCAGGATTAGACTGCACCGTCCTCATGACGCCGACAGCCGAGCCAAGCACAAGAGCAAAAAAGTACGCCAGCAGCGACAGTGCCAATGTCCAACCGGCGCCAATTAGCAAGGTTTGCAGGTATGTATGAATTCCGTCGGGTGACAGCTCACTGAAACTCGCCCAACTCCACTGATAGTTCATTTTTGTCCCGATGTAATCGAATATGACCCCGCTCTCCGTACAGCTGGCTATTATTGATATGCTGCCGGATCGCCAGAATCAGAAGGATGCTGCAAGGCGTGACGCAGAACGTCGCTCATCGGGAATTTAAGGTTGATACCTGAGGGCGGGACCGGCGAGGTGAACCACTTATCGTAAAGCGCGTAGATCTGTCTCGACCTGATCAAGTCGAGAACGGCTGCATCTACCTCGTGCTTGAATCGCGGATCATCATTTGGCTCGACGATTCCGTACGGTGCAGCCAACAGTGCTCTGGTTCCAACAACGTAGTCTTGTGGTGCACCAGACGTGGCGACGAGAGCATAGGTAAGGCCATCGTCATTACTCATCGCAGCGGCACGACCGGTTTTCACGAGCAAAAAGGCGGCGGATGCATTGTCCGCCGGAAGCGCCGAGATGTTCAGCTTTTTCTCCGCGCTGATCTGCTGAACAACCGAAAGAGCGAGTCCCCCTGCCATGCTCGTAATCGATTTACCGCTGAACGAGGTTGGATCATTTACGTCAACGCCAGCGTCTTTACGTGCGGTGAGCACAGTCTTGGCTACAAAAGTCGCCGGGGCGAATGAAACAAGTTTTTGCCGTTCAACCGTATTTGTAGTATTGCCGCACTCCAGATCAATCGTTCCGTTCCTCAATAGAGGAATTCTCGTCGCAGAAGTGATGGGTACATACTGAACATCGATGCTCGGCAAGTTCAACGACTTTTCAAGATGCCTGACGATATTTTGGCAAATCTCAACGGAATAACCTACAGGTTTCTGCTGATCATCGAGATAGGCGAACGGCAAAGAGGCGGTCGGATATCCGATCGAAATGGTGCGTGTCTCTTTGATTTTATCGAGACGGCTTGGTGTATCAGCGTGCGAACTGCTAACAATAAGAAGTCCAGTAATAACCAAAGTCGTGGGGAACAACGAGGACAATTTCATCTTTCTGGATTCCAGTTAGCGGGCGCGACGCGTCGCGTGATTAGCGGTGAGGATCACCTCGGCCGGCAAGTCTGAATGAACGCTATTTCGATCTTCGGCGTTGGTTGACGCGACCGTTGTCGAGTTAGCCATAGTTAACGTATTTTCCCTCTAGCCTGGATCGGCCATATCATCTCGACAAAACCGTCACGAACCCCAACCATTTCGTCATGCAAATTAACGGTCGTCTCGGCGTATCCAACAATAAACTCAATCTTGTCGCTCACTTTAAGGTCGGTATTGTCGCCCTCGAGATCCAACCTTACATGCTCGGCCGAAAACTTGAGCGAGTATGGCTGCGCTATGCCAATCGCTTCGGGAGCCGTGTGGTTAATCGTCATTGTTTTCTGCCCAGCATCACAGATAATGCGATTCGGCTTAGGGCGACTGGTCACCGTCGACATAACGGTTAACGCGTATGGGAAATCCAGGTGATACTTCCGCGAGTATCGGACATCACTTAAGATCGCGCCGCCCGCCTGTATCTCAGTTACACCTTTCAGGCCCGCGGTTGTATCAAATGTGCCACTTCCGCCGCAACTTACAATATCGATCGAAAAACCATGCTGCCTTAGCAGATCGGCAGTGTCTGTCAATTTTGTCACCGACGCCTCTATTGCTCGCTTCTTCTCGTCGGGGTCTGCTATTTCTGTCGTGTGCCCTTCCCAACTTTCGACGCCGGCCAAGCGAAGATTGGGTTGCGTTACAATGTACCGCGCAAGATCTAACGCCGGTTGACCCGGCAGAACACCGGCGCGTTCCAGCCCAGTATTAAGCTCGATCAAAACTCGGAGTTCGACACCCTTCGTCCTGGCCGCCGCCGAAAGTTCTGCGATGTTATTGCGATCATCAACCAGCACGATGGGATCAGCGTGCATGCGAAGATTGACCAGCCTACCAATCTTTATCGGTCCCACTATCTGGTTCGCGATCAAAATATCGGAAATTCCTGCTGCAGCCATGACTTCCGCTTCGCCAAGTTTGGCGCAGGTAATGCCTATTGCTCCGGCCGCCATGGCTTTATGTGCAATAGCGGGAATCTTCAGCCCTTTCATATGGGGACGCCAAGCTACGCCGGCCCGGCTACACACTGCTGCAATACGATGTAAGTTCGCCTCCATAATGTCGAGGTCCAGTAAAAGAACAGGAGTGTCAAGATCGGTCTTATGGAGGCCGAGATGGGGTTGTAATGCGTTCATATAATCATCCTGCCCTTGCAAAAAGAAAATTTTTAGGCGTCTCAGTTTGTCAATGCGGGGGAGCCTGCACTGGCATATCGGCGCAAAAATGACTGCAGCCTGTCGCTTCGTGGATCACCGAAAATCGCGTCGGCAGGCCCTTGTTCCACAATGGCCCCGTCCGCCATAAAGACCACCCGGTCAGCGACTTGCCGAGCAAATTGCATTTCGTGCGTGACTACCATCATCGTCATGCCATCACGCGCCAACTCGGTCATCACTGCGAGCACCTCCTCGACCAGCTCGGGGTCAAGTGCCGAGGTGACTTCATCGAACAACATAAGCTTTGGCTCCAATGCCAAAGCCCGCGCAATCGCTACTCGCTGCTGCTGGCCACCCGACAAGTTCGCGGGATAGGCGTCTGCCTTTTCCCTTAGCCCAACCCTGTCCAATAGGCGAAGTGCGTTTTCACGAGCGACATCACGGTCGACGCCTTTCACTCTCACTGGCGCAACGGTTACGTTACGCATGACCGACATGTGGGGAAATAAATTAAAACTTTGAAAAACAAAACCTATATCCGCACGGGCCAAAGCGATTTGCTTTTCGCTCCGATGGGTACGGGTACCACCGCGGATTTCATAACCCACGGGCTGACTATTGACTCTGATATCGCCCTTCTGGAAGTCTTCGAGCATGTTGACGCAACGAAGCAATGTCGTTTTTCCCGACCCGCTTGGGCCGATTACGACGACTGTTTCCCCTACTCCAACTTTTAAGGAAATATCCTTAAGTATCGGACGCGCGCCGAAAGACTTATGGACGCCCTTAATCTCGACCATAGGCGAGCCGGCCAATCCTCGTTCATGGGTTTCCATACTGCACTTTCTCCTCAATTGCTTTGCCGAGGCGCGACAGTCCATAGCAGATAGAAAAATAAATCACCGCAATAGCCCCCAATATTTCGAACGGCTTAAAGGTGCGTTCAATGATCTCGTGACCAACCATGGTGAGCTCGCTTAAGCCAATGATAGAGACCAGCGAAGTGCTCTTCACTATCAAAACGGCCATATTAACGAGCGGCCCTGCGACGGCCCTGACCGCCTGGGGCACTAAAATTATGGTCAAAGCGAGGGGAAGCCGCATTCCCAATGCGCGAGCGGCTTCCAATTGCCCTCTGGGAAGAGACTGCAGCGCGCCCCGCCATATTTCGCACATCAACGCTGTGAAATACAACGACATAACGGCGATTCCTCCCGGCAGGGTAGGCAAGTCGATGCCCATATATGGAAGGCCGTAATACATGAAGAAAAGAAGGAGTAGTAAAGGTATGCCGCGGACAACGTAGACATAAGCGTCTACGACGGCGCGTAACGGCCATACGCCATACACACGAATGAGGGCGAGCAGGAAACCCATTACCCCTCCCAACAGCAAAGTCACGAGGGAGAGCAATATTGTCCACATTGTTCCCTCGAGCAAAAGCCAGCCACTCTCACGCAAAGTATCAAACATGTCGCACTCTTCAATGGGAAAATGAGAGGTACCGCTCCAGCACCCGTCCTGTTAGAGTCACAAGCGTCGTCAGAATCAAATAAATTGCCCCCACCATAAGAAATAGCTCATATGTCGATGCGGTTTTCTCGCTGAGTGTTTTGCTTTGCATGAGCAATTCGCCAACCGAAATCACAGAAATGACAGATGTGTCTTTCAACAATAAAACAATCTGATTGAAGAGAGCCGGGAGCGATTTCAAAAGTGCCTGCGGAAGAATTGCTATCGTGAATGTTTGAACAGCGGTCATGCCGAGGGCCTTCCCGCCCTCCCATTGCCTGGAGTCGACCGATTGCAATGCACCCCGGTAGATTTCCGCAATATATGAGCTGTTCTGCAGTGTCAGCGCAAGAATTCCACATGCAAAAGCGGACATACTGGAGCCTGCAACAGCGAGTCCGAAGTAGGCTAAATACACGATAATCAGTAACGGCACGTTCCGCGTAATTTCAATATAAGCACGCGCCGGTGCCGACAACAGTCGCTTACCTGACATCGACAATAACGCCAACGGAAGCGCGAAGAGCAAAGATAACAGGCCCGACGCCGCCGCCAATTCAACCGTTATCGTCGCTCCCTCCATTAACGCAGGCAGGAAGCGAAGTTCCACTACAGATGAAATATCCACGCTGGTATCCGAGTTTATTTAGCGCTGGAATAGAAGCGTTGCGGCGGCGGGTTATGTCCGAACCATTTTCTGTATAGATCGGAATATTCTGCATAGTTGGATCCGTTGCGCAACTCATTGACTGCGGTGTCCAGGAAAAGCCACCAAGTGAAATCCCCCGGCTTCATAAAAATGGCGTTATTGGAATACCCGAGCTTTTCGACGAGATCAGGTAGAACAGTCAATTCAGGATTTTTTGACACCAAATAATCGGCCACGGGCACATCGGTCATTGCCGCTGTCGCACGACCGGTTTTCAGGGCCAACAAAATATCATCCGGTGAATTGAACCAAACGGTTTTTGCTTTTGGCACGTACCGTGCAGCGCGCTCCGCATTTTGCGGATTGTTCTGCCCGCTCATGACGAACTTCGGATCGTTAAGCGCATCTAGCGATGTAACGTGAGCGTCCTTTCGAACCAGGATCGCTAACCCGCTGTCCATGTAGGGTCTTGTAAAAGCCACGCGAGCCGCACGCGCTGTATAGACCGTTGTGCCGGCGATAGCAAAGTCAGCCTTTCCCGATAAAACCGAAGGGAATCGACCTTCGGATTGCACCCGCATAAATTCGATCTTGTTCGGATCACCAAGTAAATCCCGTGCGATGGTGTGTGCGAGATCTATCTCGAAACCAACCAACTGATTATTTTTATCGACGAATGCAAACGGAGGCGACGAATCGTTAACTGCCACGATGAGTTTTCCCCGTTGCATTACCACATCCAGACGCGACTCCTGAGCCACAGCAGTTGCCATACCCGCACCGGATGCAAATACCCACATTGCAGCAACCAAAAATCGCTTCACTGTTCTCTCCTCATGATGATCAGCCAATTTAAGATAGAGCACCATCTGTTCCATCTTACGGAACTTTTTTTTCCGTTTTTGTATTTTCGTTAGGCTCCCATGGCTGGTCAACCCCGGGCTTTCCCCAATCCGGAACAAAAAGTTCCAAAACGGGTACAGTGCTACCCATTGGTTTTGAAAAAGGGGGGTTCTGATGAGTTTTGAGGATGAGCAGACGAAGGGGGCGGAATCGCCCACAGCCAAAATACTTGCCATCGTCACTGCAATAGCATCGCAACCCGGGAGCGGACTAACAGCCATCGCCCAGCAGACCGGACTACCGAAAGCGACCGTGCACCGTATCGTCGGTGAACTGGAGCGGCTCGACTGGATACATAGAAGCCCGGGCCAACATGGACTTGGAGTAGGCAGCTCGCTGCTGCGCACGGCATTGGACACCGTACACGCTAGATTTAAACAGACGGTGGCGAACACCATCTTGCGCAACCTCGCTGAAGAGCTCGGCGAGACGTGTACCGTCGGTATTGCGGACGGCAGTGAAGTGGTTTTTCTAGAAACCGTGCAACCCGCACATCCCATATCTTTCGTGTTTCCCAAACGGTCGCGAGCGCCGCTCTATTGCTCATCGACAGGAAGGGTTTTTTTGGCGGAAATGAGTGAGGAGGCTTTTGAGCGGTATCTGGAAGTATCGGTCCGCGAGAAGTTCACTCCACACACGACGGTGGATCCTGCGATATTGCGCCAGATAATTGAGGGGGTACGTAAAAATGGCTATGCAAAGACCAACAACGAATGGGTTATGCATGTGGTGGGGGCGGCGGTTCCCATTCGGGATACCCGCGGCCGTTGCATCGCGGCACTTACTTTTTCGGCACCCGATGTCAGGATTTCTTATAGCGCCGTGGACGCTTTAGTTCCGAAATTACGCGACGCTGCCAAACAACTGGAACGAGAGTTATGATGGATGCAACGTAGTTCGCACTATTGCCCGAGATAGATCCTGCTCTGTAGAATTTCGACATGAGCCGTGGTTCGCTGATGCTGAGCGTACGGCCCGCACACTGGTGTTTGAGCGCGAACGAGGATTGGTCAATGTCATCGTTGACGAACCGCACGGCGGAGCCAACAGCATCCCGTCGGTGTGGGAAGTCACGAATGACCATTTGGCGCTTTTGCGGCTACACGGGAGAAACCACGCGACGTGGAATATCCAAGGCACGACCGCATCCTCCGATCGGTTCAATTACGGTTACGACGATGACAAATTAGCCGGCCTCGCGACCCAGATCTACGAAATATCGAAGGCGGTCGCGCAAACGCATTTTTCGTCTTTAATTGTTGGTCTATATACCGACGACTGTTACTGTATATCTTGTCTACTTCCCGTCCCGGCATGCATAGTGTGTCGAGTAGCAGCCCTTTTATTAAAGGCGAGTAGCCGGGAGGAATGATGACCAGAACGAGTGACGCAGAACTGGAGCGCTGGCGGAAGTTGGACGTTGAGGATGTCGTCCGGATAATCACTCCACATGCGGTGATGGATGCCACGTTCGTGCCCATAAAGGCGCGGAATTCGAGGCGTTGGCATGTCTGTGTCGGAGCTCGGCACTTCGAACTGGTGGCGACCGGTCCGAGATTTTTCGACACACGCTCGCGTGCCGGTGGTGCCGGCGCCGTAGATCTCGCAATGCACCTCCACGGTTCGGGCTTCAAGGTGGCGGTTGCCATATTGCGGGAGCGAGGCCTGTGAGGCTTGTGCTGACAACCGCTGACTTCCGGATTCACGGAGTAAGTTACGCTGGCTTTCCACTGCTGCTCGACGATGGCATGAACGACGTCGAGCCTGCCTCATCTTTCCTGCAGGATATCTGCCTGCGTAGCGGGCGCGTAGCAAGCCCGGCATCGTGGAAGAAGTATGGGCGCGACCTGTACGACTTCTTTAGCTTTGTACCCATGGCGACGGAACCCACTGCTCACCCTGAGCTGCAAGCCGGGCAGCTTGACGCGTGTTTGGGGGTGTTTCGCTGATTCGTTTCAAATTAAGAAATAAGCTCGCCAGATAAGGCGTCAGTGGAATAGTGCGCCCTCCCGAGCCTTCCACCTTGTCATCGAGAACAAGGCTGCGCCATCGAAAATCGACATCATCCCAACGCAATGCCGCCAACTCTTCCCGCCGCGCGCCGGTAATCAGCAAGCCCTGCAAATAGGCGCTAATGACGGGATTATCAATCTGTCGCACACTACTGAACCATGCCTCTAGCTGTTCACGTTGCAAGCAGTCAATCTTGGTCTGTGGCTTGGTCAGACGCTCGCGGATACGCTTGTTCGAGCACACTTCCAACGACGCCAAGCCCGCATATTCTTTTTTATCTTCGCACCAGGTTGCGTATTTCGGTGATGGTGATCAGTGATTCCGGTTCAACGTGATCGCTGATTCCGGATGAAGGTGATCACGCGTTTCGGTTGAAGGTGATCACTGGATCGGTGTTTCCGAAATGGGTGATCACCTTGCCGGAATCGGTGATCACCATCCCGAAACGAGCGATCACGCGAGCGAAACGACGACCGGTTTTCAGCTTGGCGGTGGTGTTGTGCATGTTCTCAACGATGGGCAGTAGCCTGTTTCCTTTTTTGGGAAACGCAGGCGATGCCAGCACACCGAACGAGCATGCTCAAATTGAAGGAAGTACTGCGGCTGAAGTGGGCGTGCGGCCTGTCGCACCGCCAGATCAGCCGGGCCGTCGGCATCAGCGTTGGGGCAATCTCCGAGTATGCTGCCCAGGCAAGTGCCGCTGGCCTTGACTGGACGAGTGTCGAGCCGCTTGACGACGATGAGTTGGAACGGCGTTTGTCGGGTCGGTCCGCGCCGGCGACCACCCGGCGTGTTGTGCCGGACTACGCGTGGATTCACCGCGAATTGCGCCGCAAGGGCGTCACGCTTCAGTTGCTTTGGGAGGAGTACGTCCAGGCGCATCCCAATGAGCGCACCTACCGCTACACGCAGTTCTGCCAGCTCTACAAGGAGTGGGCCAAGACACTTAAGCGCTCAATGCGTCAGCAGCACCGCGCTGGCGAGAAGCTCTTTGCCGACTTTGCTGGCCACACCGTATCGATTGCGGCTTTCAACGGCGACGTGGCTTTCCAGGCCCATGTCTTTGTTGCGGTACTCGGTGCCTCGAATTACACATTCGCCTGCGCCACGCGCTCCGAGACGATGGTTGATTGGATCAGCAGTCTGGTCGACGCGATGGCATTCTTCGGCGGCGTCCCTGAACTGCTGGTCCTCGATTTTGTTGCCGGCAACAAAATCGAGGTTCTGTGCCCGTCGCCGTTATGTGGCGAAATGCGGGAACTCTCCAGTCTTGAGGCGGTGGACCGCGAATGTGTGAGCACATCTCTGCTTCCTTCCGGTCTTTTGCTATCAACTTTCCTGCCCCGCTTCCCTAGTGCGCCTTTTGCTCTGACGCAGGTCTCCACGACTTAATGCTGCCGTGCGCAGTACTACCGGGACTCTGACTCCTGCCAGCGTTCACCTCGCCGGCAGGTCTCCCCGCTTACTTCGTGCCACCTTCCCATCGTTCCGTCCTCAACCACGTGGTACGCCACCGCACCGCTTTATCCGCCACGACAGCGTGCTGTGTTACTTCCAGGCTTCGCCACTTTAGTGCAGGCTCGCCGTCATACCCCGCCGAAACAGGTTCGTTAACCTACGGACCGACAGTTCGCTTCCGGTTACTCCCCACCCCGCCTCGCGGCGACGCAGTTACCTTCAGCTACGGAGCTGTGGCCAACTCCGGCGGGGACTTGCACCCCGCAGATAGCACGCACTCACGGGCGTACACTAAACCGCTCGCGCGGTATTCCCTCCGTTTGAAGTAAGTGGTTTTCCGAAGGAAACCCGCTCGGTTTCCTATGTTGATTGATGAGGCGATCCGCCTCGTTACTCGACAGGAGCCGAGCCATGACCACATCCACCGAAGTTATTAGCCCGTTACGCCAGCGCATGATGGACGACATGCGTATGCGCCGGCTCGCACCGAAGACGCAAGCCGGTTATCTGCGGGTGGTTCGCCAGTTCACTGTGTTTCTTGGCCGCTCGCCGGACACCGCGACGGTCGAGGAATTGCGGCGCTATCAATTGCATCTGGTTGACCACGGCGTTTCCCCGATTTCCCTCAACGCGGCGATCACGGGATTAAAGTTCTTCTTCGACACGACGCTCGGACGAGATGACCTGA
>Ga0302315_10004883_pt1 | contig 11610 bp, 12 predicted proteins | sample III_Palsa_N3_1_FD_200532 | JGI IMG/M metagenome (GOLD analysis project Ga0302315, IMG submission 200532) | Peat permafrost microbial communities from Stordalen Mire near Abisko, Sweden - III_Palsa_N3_1 | ecosystem: Environmental > Terrestrial > Soil > Palsa > Peat permafrost | place: Sweden... | reverse complement strand
CTTGTCCGCGAAACTACTGACTTACCGGTAAGTATGGAAATTTTTCAACAAGGAGTCCCCGCCCCTGCCATAATTACCACCGAAAGCGCCTCTGTTTTGGGCAGATCTCCATAGTATGCTACCTTGCGTTGCTTTTCAACATGCAGAGCATTTCAGCACATGACAGACTTATCGAATTTCGACTCCAACGGACCCAGTAACCCAAAAAACAACATTTTCGGTTTGCCTTTTTCAGAAGAGGACGCCCGTCTGGTGATCCTGCCCGTTCCATGGGAGGTAACAGTCAGCTACGGCGCAGGCACATCACGGGCACCGGAACGTATATTCCATGCCAGCATGCAGGTCGACCTTTTCGACGCGGAAACGCACGATGCATGGAAAAAAGGGATTTACATGCGCCAGCCCGATAAGAAAGTCCTGATGAAAAGCGACTACCTGCGGAAGGAAGCAGAACTATATATCAATTACACTTCGAAGGGTGAGATGGTGGAAAAGAACAGCTTCATGTGCAAATCGCTGAAGGAAATCAACGAAGGTAGCGTCCTTCTCAACAAGTGGGTCTACGAACAGACGCTGTCCCTGCTCAATGACGGCAAACTGGTAGGCCTGCTGGGCGGCGATCACAGTACTCCCCTCGGCTATTACAAAGCTATCGCGGAGAAGCACGGCGACTTCGGCATCCTGCAGATCGATGCGCACTGCGATCTGCGCAAATCATATGAAAATTTCGTCTACAGCCATGCCAGCATCATGTACAACGCCCTGCAGGAAATCCCCGGGCTGAAAAAACTGGTGCAGATAGGCGTACGTGATTATTGCCAGGAAGAATGGGAGTATATCCGGAGCAGTAATGACAGGGTGGTCACCTGGTTCGATAAGGATATAAAAGAGCGGAGCTTCGAAGGGCAAACCTGGCAACAGACAGCCGGCGAGATCGTCAGCCAGCTACCCGACAAAGTATATATCAGCTGGGATATCGATGGCCTGGACCCCAAACTATGCCCGCACACCGGTACCCCGGTACCGGGCGGCTTCGAAGCCGAACAGATGGTCTACCTCATCCGGCTGATTATCGCCAGCGGCCGCCGGTTCATCGGTTTCGACCTCGATGAGATCGGAGTCGGCGATACGGACTGGGATGCCAATGTCGGCGCCCGCATCTTATGGAAACTTTGTAATTTGCTGGTGGCAAATAATTCGTGATTCCATGCGCTATCAGTACGTGGTCATTCTTAAAAAAAACAGCGAGCGGGCAACAGACCTGCTCAGCATTCTGCTGGTCTTTCTCTCCGCCGCCAGCTTTATGTTGAAAGCCCTCCGTTCGGCCAATTACGACCACTTTAAAGTTCACGATGGGTCCGGCTTTCACCTCGGAGGCCCCGCGTTCTTCTATTTCCTCACCTCCATCTCGCTGATCTTATGGGCAGGATTGGCCTTCAACCTCTTATCCAAAAGAAAAGACCGGGGTACCCGGGTACGCTACCGCTACCTGCTCATCCTTGCCGCGATCGGCTGGCTGAGCACCACGTCAGTGCCGTGGATCGGACTGTTCTTTTTCGTGGCCGCCTTCCTCGAATACCAGACCAAACGTCCGCTTGAAATCGGCTTCCACTACGACCGGGTCGTTATCAATACCCTGATCAGACAACGCCACGACTGGTCAGCCTTTAACAACGTTGTGCTGAAAGACGGCCTGCTGACCCTCGACTTTAAGAATAACCGGCTGATGCAGAAAGAGATAGCTGACGACGAGGACGACGATGATGCCGACGAAGAAGAATTCAATACCTGGTGCCGGGACCAATTGGCCGCGGCTTATGGAAAATAATCATTTTTGGATCTTACCCTAAACTGCGCTTATGGATTCGATCTCCCTCCCTGTCGTTCACCCCGCCTTCGAGCGACTCAAACGTTCCGGCAGTTGGCTGCATCTGACGGCCGGTGCACTCATCCTGACCCACGCCATCAGTCATTTTCGCAGCGAAGAATCGCCCACCCTCTATTTTTGGTGCCTGTTGCTCATGTCTCTCGATATCTTTATCCTCGTGCTGGCCGGCAGGGATATCCTGCGACAACTCCCCCGGATGAACCTCCTGTTCCGGCTGGCGGAGATCATCTTTTTCCTTGGGATCGGCATCTTCATGCTCGTACAGGGCTATCGATGGACAGGAATCGTTCACCTCTCGCTCAGCGCAGCCTACAGCTATCTTTTCTATTGCGAGAAAAATTTCCGCTCCGAAGAACTGCTGTCGTTCCATCATACCGGTATTACCGTCCCCGGCCTGCCCGAAAGCCGGTTTCTTCTCTGGACCCATGTCAATCATATCGATGCAGCTTACGACGGCATTCATATCCACACTTCAGCCGATAAACATGTCAGCTTTGACTGGCGAAAAAATCTTGAATTCGCAGAACTGGAACAAATTCAGCAATTTTGCAGGCATTACCTTGGAAAAGGGTAACCTAATACATGTCAAAGCTGAATCAATCGCCGTACATCCTTTACTCCGACGGAAAGGGGAATATTTTCGAGGACACCTCTCTCTACGTGACCGGCCGCAGCGGCTGGGATGCCCTGCCGGTACCACCGGAAGACTGGATCGAATTGCCGGATGGAGGTTCTTTATATGAACTGCCCGGGAGAAGGGGCATCGGGATAGATGTCACCACCGGTGAGATGCGGCTCTGCGAAAAAGGATGGGCGGTGGCTGCCTTTATCCCTCCTGCCCATACAGGACTGTACCTGGCGGCATATGAGACGGGTAAGGACGCCCCCACCCTGCCGCTGTTCTGCTATACCGCCGCAGGCTGGTGGGATGCCAGATTCTATGTTCCTGCCGTGCGAATCGAGGCAGATATCCGCCAGGATGGCAAGGGCTACGACTGGGAAGTCATCAATGAAGGTGTCGATCATATACTGAAGGCCTACCCGCAGAACCGGCTGATCCAACACCTGGCCAATAACTGTTGCCTCACCTATCATTGTCCGGCCGCCCGGAATTATTTCATGGGCCGCTGGGAATGCCCCGTGCCTACCTCTCCGGCCTGCAATGCCAATTGCATCGGCTGCATTTCATTCCAGCCCCAGGAAGAGACGATCCCTTCGACCCAGGACCGGCTGACTTTCAAACCGTCCGCCGAAGAGATCGTGGAATTCACCGTGCCGCACCTGCAGACAGCCCCTTACCCCATCGTCAGCTTCGGGCAAGGGTGCGAAGGGGAACCCCTGCTCATGTGGGAGACGATAAAACAAGCCATCCTGGAAATGCGCAAACATACGGACCGCGGCAGCATCAATATCAACACCAACGGCAGCAAGCCTGCAGCCGTGCAGGCGCTCTGTGAAGCCGGCCTGGATTCCATCCGCGTAAGCCTCAACTCGGCCCGGGCCCACATATACGAGGCCTATTACCGCCCCAACAATTATAGGTTCACCGATATCGTCGAAAGCCTGAAGGTGGTGCGCAGCTATGGTGGCTGGGCATCGATTAACTATTTTGTCTTCCCCGGTATGACCGATAGCGTCGAAGAATATGAAGCGTTACGCCTGCTGATCCGCGAGACGGACCTGACGATGATCCAGTGGCGGAATTTCAATATCGATCCGGACTGGTACATGGGCAAGATCGGGGTGGCAGAGACAGGAGAATTCCTGGGCATCCGCCAGTTGATGGAGCTTATTCAGGACGAGTTCCCGCACGTGCGATTCGGCTACTTCAACCCGCCGATGGAAAGGATCAGGGGCCAATACTCAGCAGATTTCGCCCATTAGACACATCCGGGACGTCCCGGAGGATTTGGCATTCCAATTGCAACCCAATCAACAAAGAAAGTAGACCTGTATGAAAAAGACACAACTTCTCGCAGCAACTGTTCTCACCGCCGCGCTCGTCGGCGTCACTATCTATCTACTCAGGAAAGACAAGCGTAAAAGAAGGATGACGGTCGTGGCGAATGCCGGATATGAGACGGCGTATGATATTCATTACCCCATCAAATACGGCCGCGGCTGATCGGTCATAACACCGTCGCCGCTGGCGGCCCGAAATTTAACATTTCGATGTAACATATAGTTATAATTAGCTCGTCATTATGTCGTTATCCCCGATAAAGTGGTAAATTCGTATATAGAATTCCCGACAACTATGGCAGATACGTTCGAATCGGAAAAAAACTGGAAGGCAACAGGGTATACCGTCGGTATCTGCACCCTGCTGATGATCATTTTGCTGTATGTGAGCTGGACCCGGCCGGTCGAACCGGTGCCTGTCACGGTGGACAGCATGGAAGTCAACCTCGGCAACAGTGACAAGGGCCTGGGTACCGATCAGCCTTATTTGCCGGGACAGCCTTCGGCCGAAGACAAGGAAAAATATACCCCACCTAAGCAGGCTGTCGTAGAGAAAGAGCCGGTGAAAGATGTTGAGACGGATGACAACAACAAGGAAGAGGCTCCCGTCGTGAAAAAGGCGATCGTCACCAAACCCGATGCGACCAAAATACCCGATAAAGAAATAGTGAAAAAAGCCGTGAAACCGGTCAAACAGCCCGATATCGCGCCGACCCCTGTCAAGCTTCATCCCAAAGCAGTCTTTCATGGCGTGAACGGCACCGGCACCGGCGGCAACAATGCCGATGACTTCAAACCCGGCGGCAACCAGGGTATCGCAGGCGGAAAGGGCGATCAGGGCGCACCGGGCGGCGACCCTTCTGCCACGAATTATACCGGAGGCGCGGGACACGGGAATAGCGGTGTAGTGATCTCCCGCGGCCTTTCAGGCAGGCATATCACAGGGATGCCCTCTTTTACTGACGATTTCAATGAGAACGCAAAAATAGCCGTCGATATTCATGTTGATGCCAATGGCAATGTAACAGACGCAGATTATCAACCCCGGGGTTCCACTTCCGGCGACGCCAGCCTGATCGCCATCGCCAAACGCAAGGCCAGACTGGTCAAATTCAATTCCGGCGACGACGAATCAGTCGGAACGCTCGTTTTCAACTTCAGGGTCCACGATTAGGCCCCGGTTTTATTTATCTTTGCCCCCCTATGGTGGACTATCAGCAAACGCTGGACTATCTTTTCAGCAAACTCCCGATGTACAGCCGTATCGGCGCAGCGGCCTATCGCGCTGACCTCGTCAATACGAACCTGCTTGCCGAATTCATGAGGCATCCCGAACACAAATTCAGATGTATCCACGTAGCCGGCACCAATGGCAAGGGCTCGACCAGTCATATGCTGGCCGCTATCTTCCAGTCCGCAGGGTATAAAACAGGGCTCTACACCTCACCCCATCTGAAGGATTTTCGCGAGCGGATCAAGATCGACGGAAAAATGATCGACGAAGCCTCTGTCATGGACTTTGTAGAAAAGATCCGGCCCCTGGCCGATAGTATCGACCCTTCCTTCTTCGAAGTGACAGTCATCATGGCCTTTGACTACTTCGCACAGCAAGAGGTGGATATCGCCATCGTAGAAGTAGGCTTGGGCGGCCGGCTCGATAGTACCAATATCATCCTTCCTGAACTCTCAGTCATCACTAACATCAGCTATGATCATATGAACCTGTTGGGTGATACCCTGCCGGCTATCGCGGGGGAAAAAGCAGGTATCATCAAAAAAGGAATACCGGTCGTCATTGGCGAACATAATCCGGACTCGGCACCGGTATTTCTCGAAAAGGCCGCGCTGGAAAACGCCCCGCTGACCTTTGCCGACCAGCAGCGATACGTCACCGACTGGAAATACGGGCGGCATACCCTGGAAGTGGAAGTCGCTACTACGCCGGTCGCTGCCGACGTCACCTTCTACACCCTGGACCTGGCCGGGATCTACCAGGCCCGCAACCTGCTGACCGTACTCGAGACGGTACACCTGATGCGGAGCAAAGGATGGCAGCTGGACCCCGCCGTCGTCCACCGCGCCCTCCGGCAGGTCAAACGGCTGACTGGTCTGCATGGCCGCTGGGAAATCATCCATGAACGGCCGGACATCGTTCTCGACGTAGCGCACAACGAGGACGGCATCCGCCAGCTGCTGCGCCAGATCGAAGTGACGGACCACGAAGAATTGCATATCGTACTGGGAATGGTGAAAGACAAGGCCATCGACAAAATACTGGAACTGCTGCCAAAACAGGCCAGCTATTATTTTACCCGGGCGCAAATCCCCCGGGCCCTGCCGCAGGATGAACTGGCGACACAGGCCATAGCGGCGGGATTGACCGGGAAGCCCTACCCTACCGTCAAAGAAGCGCTGCAGGCAGCTAAAGCCCATGCGAAGCCAAAAGACCTCGTCGTCGTGTGCGGCAGCGTATTCGTTGTCGCGGAGGTGTGATCATCCTTTCGCAGAGGTGTGAACATCCCTTATTCTGTCCGCAAATTCTCGACCGGGTTGATCCGCGCCGCCCGCCAGGCCTGCACTCCGATCGTGATATATGCAATGGCTACCGCAACCAGGGAGGTCGCAGCGAATACCCACCAGCCGATGTCGATGCGGTACGCAAAGTGTTGCAGCCATTTATTCATGATATACCAGGCCAGGGGCGAGGCTATCACCGCAGCCACCGATACCAGCCGCAGGAAGTCAGCCGTGAGCAGCGCCACGATCTCCAGGCCGGAAGCACCCAGGACGCGGCGGATGCCGATCTCCTTGATCCGATTGGCGGCCGCCAGCGCAGCCAGCCCGAAGAGGCCCAGGCAGGCGAGGAAGATGGAAAAACTTCCGGCACAGGCGATGATATTGCCCCAGCGCATCTCGGAGCGATAGAACCGGTCCAGCTCCTCATCAAGAAAACTATACTGCAAGGGCACGTCCGGGGCAACTCCCTTCCAGACCCCGGCAATGGCAGTCAGCGTCCGGGTCGGGTCGCCGCCACGCAAGCGGATGAAGAAACAGGCCGGATTTAGGCTGGCCGGGACATAAAACAGCTGAGACCGCACCAACCGGTTCAGCGCTTCGAAGTTGAAATCGCGAGCTACGCCGATAATGGTCTTGTAATGCACCGGCCCCCTTCTTCCTCCGGATTTGAACTGCTTGCCGATGGCTTCCTGCGGAGTTAGTCCCAGATCTTTCCGTACCAGGGTCTCGTTGACGATCACATTGCTCACCGAATCGGCGGTAATGGTCGGGTCGAAGTTACGCCCCGCCACCAGGCGCATGCCCATCGCCGGGAGGAAATTCGCGTCAACGGGATATTCGATGACGCCGTCCTTCATGCCGTTGAAATCATAAAGCTCGCCCATCTGCCCCTGCCCTTCGCCCAACCCGATCTCGGAGGCGGTAATGCCGGCTACGTCTTTGTCGGAAGCCAGGGCCTGCTGCAACAAGGGATAGACTTTTGCCGCGTTGACGTCGCGGGTGTAGACGACGATGGTATTCTCTTTGATGAGGCCGAGATCCTTACTCCGCATATAGTTGACCTGTCGAAGGATGATCACCGTCCCGATAATAAGACCGATGGACAAGACAAACTGAAATGTCACCAGTCCCCGGGTAAAATAGTTGGAGCCGCCCAGCCGGATCCGTGATTTCAACACGTCCACCGGCCGGAAACCCGACAGCACCAGCGCGGGATAGCAGCCGGCCAGCAGTCCCACCAACAAGGTCAGCCCCGCCAGCATCCAGGCCAGCTGCGGGTGCAGGGCAAAGGAGAAGACCAGTTCTTTGCCCGAAAGATCATTGAACCAGGGCAGCAGCAGCAGGGCCAGCAGACAGCCCAGCACGGCCGAGATGACGCTCAGCAGCAGGGACTCCAGCAGAAACTGCCGGATCAACTGCGATCTCCGGCTACCGACGACCTTCCGCACTCCCACCTCTACGGCCCTGCCGGCGCTGCGGGCAATAGCCAGAGTAGTGAAGTTGATCGACGCGATCAGCAGGATGCCTCCCGCAATGCCCAGCAGGATCCATATATTCTTCGGATCGGTAGTGTCCGACCCCTCGATGGCAGGATCTGTATGTATGTCCAATAACGGCTGCAGATAGAAGCGCGCCGTGACCTTCTTTTCTTTGCGCAAGATCTCCGCCTCCTCGGGAAAGTAGCGATAGCGGAACCGCAGAAGACGTTCCGGTTCGTTCATCAGCCGGCTGCCCGGTTTCAACAGCACATAGGTCTGGTCACCCCAGGTCATATGCCAGTCATTGACCCCCTGCATCCGATCCGTATCGGACCGGAGCAGGTAATCGAAGCTGCCCATCATGTCGAAGCTGATGCTGGAGTTCTTCGGCAGGTCCGCTGCGACGCCGCTCACCGTGAAGAGTCGATAGGTACTGTCGAATTTCACCCGGACAGTCTTGCCTATGGCATCGGCCGTGCCGAAAAGTTGTATGGCCTTGCTGCGGGTGACGACGATAGCGTGCGGATCCTTCAGCACCTGCTCCGCATTGCCCGATAGAAGAGGAAAGGAAAAGACAGAGAAGAACCCGGGGTCGGCAAAGGACATGGCAAGCCGCATCGTCCCGTTATCACCCTTGATGAGCTTTTTCTGGGGTCCGTTGATGCGTACCGCTTCTTCCACGTCAGGGAAATCCTGCCGCATCGCGGGACCAAGGGGCATGTTCCCACCCGCATCTCCCTCCTGCCGGTTGTCATCGCGCAGGTAGGTTTCGCTGACCCGGTAGATGCGTGCTGCCTTCTGATGCCAGTTGTCATAGCTGAATTCGTTCACGGCGAATAGCAAGATCAGGCTAAAGCAGGCCAGCCCCAGAGAAAGACCGGAAATATTGATGACCGACAGAACCTTCTGCCGGGCGAGATGGCGGATGGCGATGCGCAAGTGATGCCGGAACATAGGCAGTTGTTTTCCGGATCAGCAGCGAAGAAGGTGCCAGGTTCTATCCGGCTGAAAATCAGGAAGCCCATCCCCGAAACCTTTCCCTGACTGTCCGCTTTCGGACACTATCTGTCCGTTTCGACGGACGCAAGCCTTTGGCCAGACTCTATAGTTCTTACAAGGTAATATAGCCCAGCCGCTGGAAGGCATAAAAAAATGCCGTTACATGCATGCTTTGAATGATACCATTATCCTTCAGCAACTGCTTCAACTCCTCGTATGTATACAGATAAACTTCAATCTCCTCATTGGGATCGAGATCCTGCCCCTGCGTCAGCCTCCCCCCGGTAGCCAGGTAGATATGCGCCCAATTGCTGTTCGTGGACGGATTGGCCGAAGTCTTGCACAGGAATTCTACCTGCCCGAAAGTATAGCCCGTCTCCTCCAGCAATTCCCGCCGGACAGCTACTTCCATCGAGGGGTCGGATGGCTCGGCACAGCCTCCCGGCAGTTCGAAACTCGTTACCCCGAGGGCATGACGGTATTGTCTCTCCAGGATAAATTTCCCATCCTCCGTCAGGGCGACAGCGATGACCCAGTCAGGGAATTCATATACATAATAGGGTGTGATAAGCTTGCCTTCCTGTGTTTCACAGGTGTCTGCGCGAAGTGTAAACCAGGTATCTTTGAACAAATATTTCGAGGACAGCGTCTTCCAGCTGAGATCTTTCATAGTCACCATTTATTTCGGTCCCGGATGGATGTAATATGAGCCACATGATGTTTACCATGCCAGGCATAGTTGCCAAGGAGATACCACAGGGTCATTTCCTTTTGCGCTTCGGGATGAAATACCTTCCTCTCCCACTCGGCGATCGTAAGGTCCGCGATCACCGAATACCAGCGCGTATGCAGCGCGTACAGCAGGGTAAGGGAGATATTGATGGGAATTTTTTCCGTATCGTTCAGTAGCGCCCATGCCGCTTCATCGTATGGTCGGATAGTAGGATTGTCTTCGGTAAGCCCCAGCTTGAACCGGCAATAAGCATTGATATGACTGTCCGCCACATGATGCACCACCTGCTGGATGGTCCAGCCTCCATCACGATAAGGGGTTTGCAGCTGGGATTCATCCAGGTTGATAACGGCATTCTCCAGCAACTGGGGCAGGAACTTAATGTCGTTGAGCCATTCTTCTTTCTGCTGTTGGGAAAAAGGCCGGGGTTCATATTTCCCGATCGGGTAACGCAGGTCGGTAAAGGCGATATTCATAAGCTTTAATTTTCTGGACGTAAGGTATGCCCGGTCAGATGAATGAAGACATCTTCCAGGTTAGCCTGCTTCACCTCCTTCGGTCGTTCGAAACCGGTAGCGACCAGCCGGTCTATCAGCCGGTCCGGAGATTCCATGGCAATGATCCTGCCCGAATCGATGATGGCGACACGGTCACACAACACTTCTGCCTCATCCATGTAGTGGGTCGTAATAATAACGGTAGTACCCCTGTCCCGGATCGCTCTGATCAGGTCCCAGAGGTTGCGTCGCGCCTGGGGGTCGAGCCCGGTGGTCGGCTCGTCCAGGAAAATGATCCGCGGCTGGTTGATCAGCGTCGTAGCAATCGAAAATCGCTGCTTCTGGCCGCCGCTAAGCTCCTTGTATTTTGCCTTGGCCTTGTCCCGTAGATTGACGGTATCCAGCAATTCCAGCGGTTTAACCGGCTGGTTGTATAAACCACCGAAAAGCTCGATCAGTTCGGTCAGGTTGAGGCCGGGATAATAGCCGGAGGTTTGTAATTGTACACCGATGATCTTTTTGATCTCGCCCGGATCCTTGTCCAGGTTGAAGCCGTCGACCATCACCTGGCCGCCGGTCTTTTCCCGCAAAGTCTCGATGATCTCGAGGGTGGTGGACTTGCCGGCGCCATTGGGCCCCAGCAGACCAAATATCTCGCCTTCCCGCACCTCAAAGCTGATGCCTTTCACCGCTTCGAATTGGCCGTAATTCTTGGTCAGGTTATGGACGGAAATAATGATCTTATCTGTCATGCCCTAAAATTACGGAAAAGGCGGGTTTGCGCCGCGCACAAATATGCACGTTCAACGCACAACCCCACCATCCCGCCCTTAGGTCCTCAACGCAGGCTTATCGCACAAATATCTGGGTGAAATAGATCATGCCGTTACGGCCTTCGGCCAGTCCGATGCCTGTCAGCCGGAAATCGCCTTCGATATTGCGGCGGTGACCGGGACTGTGCAGCCAGCCGTCGACCACTTCCCGTGCCCCCATCGGCCCCGAAGCCACATTTTCAGCCGCCACATGCAACTTTCCCAGCTGCCCGCTGATCCTGTTGATCCGATCGCGAAAGCCCTCATGCCCAAACGGGGTCTTACCCGTCAGCATGTCCCTGCTATGGCCGAGCGCCACAGATGAAATGAAAGAATTGGGTTGGAGGGCCGGAAGGCCCTTGGATCGGCGGTACTCGTTGACAAAGACCAGGATCTGCCTGGAAACGGAGGTCGCGGCAGCCTTCGGTGGCACAGTCGAAGGAGGGCCGGCAACCAACTGCAGTGGCGCCACCAGCGTATTCCCGGCAACGTGAGACGCCACCAGCACGGTAAAACTACCGACAAAAAAGTACCTGTAAATGAATCGAAAAGCCATAACTTGAAAATATGAAAACAGCCCTGAATAACCCTGCCTGATGGGCATTGAACAGTTATCATGCCAGTTTTGCCGTTGGCGGAGACCTCGCCAAACGCTACCAGCCCGGTATTTTACCTTTCGCAACCTGTCACTTATTCTCTCCACTCACCCTTTATTAAGATAAGT
>Ga0302315_10004880_pt1 | contig 11611 bp, 3 predicted proteins | sample III_Palsa_N3_1_FD_200532 | JGI IMG/M metagenome (GOLD analysis project Ga0302315, IMG submission 200532) | Peat permafrost microbial communities from Stordalen Mire near Abisko, Sweden - III_Palsa_N3_1 | ecosystem: Environmental > Terrestrial > Soil > Palsa > Peat permafrost | place: Sweden... | reverse complement strand
GCGGGACTGGAGTTACGGCCGGCACAGGCCAGGCCCCAATGGCCTCGCCACGCGACGCGGCCATCGACAGCTCCGGCGACATCTGGGTGGTCTCCGGCAATACGGCGGACCTGACTGAACTCATCGGCGCGGCCGCTCCGGCGTGGCCGGGTCTTTCCATGGCCAAGTTCGGCCTGCCGCAGTAAGGCCGGCGAGGAGTCGCGCCAAGGCCCCCTATCGCTCTTGAACCCCTGCTCAAGTCGTCTGAACGAGTTCAGTGGCATAGGAGCTCTTATGATCTCTTGTTAAGTTTCTGAGGCTCTTCCGAGGATATATGCCGCTTGTCGAATCGTTCTACCGTCCTAATGTCGTCTGTGCTTTTGTTGCGCGGGCCTGCGTTGCTCGTACTTTGCTGCTTGGCCTCCTGCTTGCTTGTCCGGCAACCGTATTTGGGCAGGCGCAGAATACCGGCACGGTGGCGGGCAGTGTCCTCGACTCCACGCACAGCGCCATTCCTGCCGCGGCGGTGACGCTCAGCTCTGAAGACCGCGGCAATATCTATACCGCCACCAGCAACGCGCAGGGTGAGTTCACCTTCAACGACGTTCCCACCGGTTCGTACACGCTGCAGGCCACCGCTCCGGGCTTCTCCACCTACATCTCGCATCACGTCGTTCTGGACTCCGACACCCGTCTGCGCATCGATGCCACGCTGACCCCCGGCACGGTCCAGGCACAGGTTGAAGTGGACGCCGATACTGCCGCCGTGGATACCCAGGGCGCAACGGTAGCGCAGGTCATCGACAATGTGCTGGTCGAAAATCTTCCCATCGACGGCAACAACGTGATCGCGCTGGCGGCGCTGCTTCCGGGTGTCACGGACGTCAATGCGCCCACCACTTTCACCGATGAAAATGGCGGCGCCACGTTTACCGTCAACGGCGGCCGCTCTAACTCCAACCTCTTCCTCTTCGACGGCCTGATGTGGAACAACCTTTATCTCAACACGGGGATCAACTATCCCAATCATGCCGTGCTGCAGGAGATCAGTGTGCAGCTCAACAACTACGCTGCGCAGTATGGCCGCAGCGCGGGCAGCATCTTCAACGTGGTCTCCAAGTCCGGCACCAACTCCACCCATGGCGAGGCCTTCTTCAGTTATCACAACGCCCAGCTCACCGATGCAACGAACTACTTCACGGGCACCATCGTGCCGCAGACGACCTACCAATTTGGCGCAGCCGTCGGCGGCCCCATCATCCGCGACAAGCTCTTCTATGAGGCCGAGTATCAGAGCTTGATCGGCAACACCGGCGTTCTTGCCAACGCAGAAACGCTGTCTCCGGCAGAAGAGGGCTTCAACGCCAACGGCACGCCGCGCCTTTGTGTCAGCCCGCAGTTTGCCGGCAAGCAATGTGCCAGCTTTGCCGCCGATGCGCAGCCGGGCGTTTCGGCAAGCGCATTGATTATCAATCCGATTGGCAACTCGCCTATCCCGAACAGCTTCGGCGTGAACATAGCGGACGCGAAGTCGCAGCTTCAGTCCACCTGGAATGTTGTCGGCAACACCACGCTGGTTCCTGTCAGTCCGTGCATCACTACCTTGACCGCACTCGGCTCAGGCTACTTGCCTAACGCGGAGATCCCCGCGGAGTGCTTCGATCCGACGGTGCAGGCCATCATCCATAAAGGCTATATCCCCACGCCGACCACCTACATCGGCAGCTCGCAACTGCCGTACTCCAGCCCCACGGCCACGCGTCCGCAGCATGAGTACGGCGGTTTCCTGCGCTTGGACTATAACCTCAGCTCACGCCAGACCATGGCGGCCCGCTTCTATCGCACCGACAACTCCGATCTGACCGCGAACGGCGGCGGCGATCCCAACGTCGGCGTGCCCACCTATGAGATCGACGAGAACGCGGCTTACATTACAGCCGGGTCTATTGAACATCGCCTAATAGTGACCCCGACCATCGTCAACGACGCCGTCATCGGCTACAAGCGCTATGCCTATGGCGTAGTGCCTTCCGACACAACTACGCTCAATACGCTGGGTTCACAGTTCACCTATCCCGGCTATCAATCGCTTCCCACCATCAGCGTCAGCACGCGCTTCACCCTCGGCAACTCCTCGGATGCGTATGCCCGCTCGGTCAACGAGAACGAAGAAGCCATCGACAATCTATCGTGGCAGAAGGGCAGTCACAACTTCCAATTCGGCGCCGACTACCTCCACGAGCAGTACCTGAACGTGCGGACAAACGTCGGATCGTTCAGCTTCCTTGGCAACCCAGGATTCACCGATGCGCAGGCCTCCGACTTCATCATGGGTCTTATCTACCAAGAGCAGGTCGGCAACACCCAGCGCATCTCTGCCATCCAGAACGCAATTTACGGCTATGCGCAGGACAACTGGCGCATTCTGCCCAGGCTCACGCTGAACCTCGGCATCCGCTATGAGCTCCCGCAGCCCTGGTACCAGCCCGATGGAGAGGCCGCCACCTTCGTTCGCGGCTACCACTCCGAGAAGCTGCCGAATGCGCCCTCCGGGCTGGCCTTCGTCGGCGACCCCGGTGTGCCCAAGTCACTCATCAAGCCGGACTACACCAACGTATCGCCCCGCATAAGCCTCGCGTACGACGTGTTCGGCAATGGCAAGACGGCCCTTCGCGCCGGCTTCGGCACCTTCTATGACGCCATCCCCGCAACCATCGTCGGACTCACACAACCCTACACCTACCGCGCCAACTACACGCTGCCTAATGGCAGCCTGACCAACCCGCTGGTGGGCGTCAATGCCATTCCGCAGAACTTCACCGGCACAGGAACGGCGCAGTTCACAACTCCGTACTCTGTCATCTTCCCCGACGCCAGATTCCGGAACTCTTACACCCTCGCGGTAAATCTCGGCATCCAGCAACAGATATCCAAGGGCAGCGTCTTTGAAGCCAACTACATCGGCAGATTTGCCCGCCACCAGATGATGCCGGTAGACCAGAATCCCGCTATCGTGGATTGCAGCGGCGCATACTTCGCAGCCAACCCGGCGCTTTACTGCACCAATTTTGTTCCTCAGCTCAACCCCGTCTACAACTACACAGGCCGCGTCGTATACCCCGGCTACAACTACGGCGGCGGCGGTGTTGTCGACCTGCTCTCTGAAGCCACGGCAAACTACAACGCGCTCCAGGTCAGCTTCCGTCAGCGTGCTTATAAAAACCTCACCATGCTGGGAAACTACACCTACTCGCGCACTATCGATGAGCAGAGCAGCCTCAGCACCTCCAGCGTCACCATGTATCCCGGCAACATCGCGTCGCAGTACGCGGCGTCGGATCAAAACAGCACGCAGATCTTCAACCTGGGCTGGCGTCTTGCCTTCCCCAGAATCAGCAGCGCCAGTTCAACGGCGAAGTACATCGTCAATGACTGGGCCTTCAACGGAATCTACAACGCGCGTACCGGCCATCCCGTCAACATCACCTTCGGCGGCGATGAACTCGGCACGGATGAGCCCAGCCAGCGCGCCTATTTGAAACCCGGATTTTCGCCGACGCTGCCTTCCAATCGTCATCGTTCCGCGAAGACCTACCAATGGTTCAACGGGGCAGCCTTCATAAAGCCCGTGGCCTTTACCAACACCGGTGTGGGGCGGAACTTCATCATCGGCCCGGCCTACATCAACACCCAGTTCTCCCTCACCAAGAGCCTTGCCATGAGCAAGATTCGCGAAGGCATGCGCGGACAATTCCGCGTCGAGGCCTTCAACGTCTTCAACACGGTGAACCTGGGGCAGCCACGGGCCAACTATAGTGCCAGCCTCGCGCAGTCCCTCACCTTCGGCTCGATTAATTCCGTAGGCACTAACGGCAACCGCCGTGTTCAGTTCGGCTTCATCCTTTATTTCTGATCGCGCTTCACCAGTAGTACGCAGAGGTTCCAAGTTATGTCCGTCATTCCGTACACGCGCTTCAAACTGCATGGCGCAATCGTCTCCGTTGTTACGGTGCTCCTCGCTCTCGCCAGTGCGTCTGCGCGAGCGCAGTCCGTGCCTGTCCCGTTCGCCGGCCTGCTCGCCGGTGGAGGCACCGTTTGCAGCGCCAGCCTGCCTGTATTCGCGGTGACCGGCACCGGAGCCAAGTATGGCGACGGCTGCCCCGCCACCCAGGCCACCCTGAATGTGCCTGTGGCCCTGGCTACCGACAGCTTTGGCAACGTCTTCATCGCCGACCAGACCTTCCAACTCGTACGCGTCGTCTACAACGGCGGCTCCGCGCTAGCCACGGCGTTGGCCACCTCCAACGTGCAGAACCCGGGACTGGTTCCCGTGAAGGGAAATATCTACACCATCGCCGGGGGCATCACTGCTACGCCGACGGAAGGAACGAAGTATTGCAATCAAGCTGGGACCGGCGTCATCGGCACGGACGTCAGCCTGGATGGATGCCCGGCCTCGGAGTCCGAGCAGGGCCCGCGTGGCGTGGCCGTGGACGGCGATGGAAACATCTTCATCGCCAGCGTCTCGCCCGACTCGCAGATCCGTGTGATCTACGTCGGTGGCACGAAGGCCGCAGCTCTTATCACCCTCGAGAACCCCACTATCACCTCGCCCGTGGCCGGCTATGTGTACAACATCGCCGGCGGCAACTCTTCGGCTTACACGGGCGATGGCGCGCTCGCCACCAAGGCCGCGCTTAACACGCCCCGGAACATTTACATCGACGCCAACGAGAACGTTTACTTCGCCGACGAGTTCAACAATGCTGTACGCTTCGTCAGCAGCACCACGGGATTCATCTCCACCATTGCAGGCCATAATGCGGGCAGCGTCTCCTCTTGCTCCGGCGTAGCACCTGCCGGGGATGGTTCCTCTGCGACGGCAACCACCGCAAGCCTCGCCTGCCCTTATGGCATCTGGCTGGATCAGTACAGCAATGTCTTCATCGCTGAAGCGGGCAATGGATCCGCTAGCAATACCGTTCCGGGCCGCATCCGCGTGGTCTATGCAGGCGGCACGCTGCCGGGCATCACGTCTCCAGTTGCCGGCAACATCTACACCTATGCCGGTGGGCCGCCCATCACAGGCGGCACCGCCACCACGGGCGCGCAGCTTACTACCTTCCAGGAGGTCTTCGGCGTCAGCATCGACGCAGAGGGCTATCTCTATGTCACCGACTACCGCACCGGCTCGTCGGGCTCCAACAAGATATGGCGCGTCGATCCGACCAACGGCAACATTGCGACGATTGCGGGTAACTCCGGTACCGCTGTGCTCACCGTCGGCGCACACTGCAACGGAGGCGCCACAGGCCCCGTTACCACCGACAAGTATGGCGATGGCTGTCCTGCCACGCAGGCTTACCTACAGAACCCGCAGGAGTCTCTCGGCTTTACCGCGAACGGCACCTTCTACGTTACCGACCGCGTGAACAACCTGGTCCGCTCCTTCACCTATAACAACATCTTCCCCGCGACCGCCGTAGGTTCCAGCGTGACGCAGCCGCTCGCGTTCCTCTATCCGGTCTCTTTGCCTGCAACTGAGACCTTCACCACGCAAGGCAGCAGCAGCGGCGACTACTCCGACGGCGGAGGCGATACCTGCGTGCTCAACACTGCGCTTGGAGCAGCCACCACCTGCGTGGACTATGTGAAGTTTGCGCCCACGGCGGCAGGCCCGCGCGCCGGCTCCATCACTGTTGCGAGTGCAACGGCCACCGTTGGCACGCAGACGCTTATTGGCGTCGGCTCAGCGCCGGTGCTCACTATCAACGCGCGTCACGCTGGGCTCGGCTATACAGCCGCTCAGCATCTCCGCGGACCAGCTTGGCAACGTCGACATCTCCGACGGCAAGGGCAAGCAGGTGTTGCGCACCACCATCGCCGGCGGCACGCCTACGGCCTACATCACCGGCCTGGGCACGCCGCGCCAGACGGCCACCGATTCCTACGGCAATGTCTTCGTCGCGGACTCCACGAACAATACGATCGTCGAGCAAAAGGCCACGGGGGGCGCTGCCAGCTTCGGCACTGGACTCTCCGGCCCGCAGGGTGTTGCCGCCGATCTCTTCGGTAACCTCTACGTGGCCGATACCGGCAACAACCGCTTGGTGTATCTCTCGCCGCTTACCGGCAGTCAGCACACCGTAATACTCAGCGGCTATACGTTGAGCGCGCCGACGTATCTTGCTCTCGACGCCGGGGGCGACCTCTTTATCATTGACACCGGCAACACACGCTTGCTCGAGATTCCGCTGGGCGCGACTCCGCAAGTCATCGCCTTGCCCACCGGCGTCACGCCCGCGGCTCTCGCCTTCGATCCAGCCGGCGATCTTTACCTCGCGGACACATCCTCCGGCAGCATCCTCATTGTTCCCTCAGGTACCACGACCGCGACCGCGCTCGTCACCGGGCTTACCACGCCTGCGGGCGTTGCCGTTGGGCCGCCTGCCAATCTGTTTGTCGCGGACTCCTCTGCGACCTCGGCCGCGGGCTACAACTTCGCCGTCGACAACAGCACCTTCAACACCACCAACATCAACCTCGTCAGCCTTCCCATCACGCTCACTCTGGCCAGCGTCGGCAATCTCTCCGCCACGCTCTCCACGCCCACCTACGTTGAAAGCGGCGCCAATCCCGCGGCCTTCCCAGCGAGCGGCACGCCCACCTGCACGTCCGCGCTGGTGATGGCGCCCGGCACAACTTGCACGCAAGCCTTTGTCTTCGCTCCCACCACCACCACCGCGCAGCAGTCAGCGAAGGCCGTCTTCTCGACGACGGGCGGTCAATCGGTCACCGCCAACTTCAACGGCACCGCTACCAACCTCATCCTGACCACCACGACGATCTCGCCGCTCAACGCGACGGCGAACTACGGCCAGACCACCACCTACACCGTGACGCTGACGCCGAAGTCCACCGGTAGCGCCAACCCGACAGGGACCATCTCCTTCGTCGTCGACGGCATCACCAAGGCAACGCTCCCCGTCCCAACCACTCCGTACACCTTCACCACCTCACCGGCGGTCGGTGTGCACAGCATCGCCGCGGTGTATAGCGGTGACTCGATCTACGCCGGCAGCAACGCCTCCACTTTCCTCACCGTCGGCAAGGCGGTCACAACCACCACGGCCACCTACTCGCAGAACGCAAGCGGCACGCTGCTCAGCGCCGTCGTTACGCCCGCCAGCACCGGCGCTGTCACCTTCACCGGCAACGTCAACTTCTATGTCGATGGCGTGATCGTCGCGACGGTCGCGGTGGGTACTGGCACAGTCAGCAAGACCGTGCTGATCGCCGATGGCACTCACACCTACTACGTCACCTACGTGGGCGACGCAAACTATGCGGCCAGCACCTCGACCACGCAGACCCTCACCGTCGCGCGCGCGGCCACGTCGATCACGCTGACCAGTATGCCAGTATCGTCCAACGGAGCCGGCGGTCTGCTGCTCAGCGCCAAGGTCACCAGCGCGGTGGCGGGAACGCCGACCGGCACGGTCACTTTCAGCAACGGGGGGACCACGCTCGGCGTCGTTACGCTGAGCGCCACCGGCACCGCGACCTACACGACGACGACGACCAGCTACACGAACTACTCGTTCACCGCGGCCTACTCCGGGGACGGCCTCTTCGATCCTTCGACTATTACCATTACGCAGGGGCCGGACTTCGTGGTCATCGCACCCACCACCGCGCTCGCCGTACCGCAGGGTGGGCAGGCGGTCGAATCGATTACGGTGTCGCCGATCAACGGCTATACCGGAACGCTTACGGCAGCATGTTCCAACCTTCCGGTCGACGCCATCTGCACCTTCTTGCCGGTGCCGGTCACGCTCACGGCGACGGCCTCGTCCACGCTCATGGTGGAGGTCTTCGCCGGCGTCAATCCCAACGTCGCGGGCCTCACGCGCCCTGTCTTGGACCGCGGCTCGCAGACGCTGCTGGCGTTGTTGCTGCTGACGCCCATCGGCCTTGGCCTGCGCCGCCGCCGCAACCTGCATAAGCTTTCGTGGCTGCTCTCTCTGGCATGGCTCGGAGTCCTCGCTGCAGGCCTGACCGGCTGCGGCATCAAGACGCCCGCCGTATCGCCCGGCACCTACTCCACGCCGGTGGGTACGACCGCGGTCACCGTCACGCTTACGGACACGAACAAGGTTTCCCGGTCCGCGGTCTTCAGCGTCAGCGTCAACAGCCAATAGCGATTGCGGCGAACTGGAACCATCTTTGTGCCCGCTTGAAAACTGACTGGGCAAAAGACATTACTTACGCAAAAAGGGGCTTCGTGCGACATACTCTCTCCATCCTGATCGTTCCAGCCTTGCTGCTGAGCATGGCTTGCGCGGCGCAGACAAAACCCACTGCCGCGGCTGACGATGCCGCTACGGAAGCGCGCACCGAAGCGCGTGTCGAGGGCCTGCTTGCGAAGCTATCCATCGCGCAAAAGCTGGAGATGCTGGGCGGAACCGATGGCTTCTACATTCGCGCGGAGCCCAGCATCGGCCTGCCCGCGCTACGCATGGCCGATGGTCCCGTAGGCGTACGCAACCCGGGCCCCTCCACGGCGTACCCCGCAGGCATTGCTCTGGCCGCGACCTTCGATACCGACCTGGCTTTCTCCGAGGGATCCGGGCTGGGCCGCGATGCCCGCGAGCGCGGCGTCTCGTTTCTGCTCGGTCCCGGCGTCAACCTCTATCGTGCGCCCATGAATGGCCGCAACTTCGAGTACTTCGGCGAAGATCCCTTCCTCGCCTCGCGCATGGCGGTCGCCTACATCGAGGGCGTGCAGCAGCAGGGCGTCGCCGCGACGGTCAAACACTTCGCGCTCAACAACGAAGAGTATGACCGCCATCACATCGACTCGGTGGTCGACGAGCGCACCCTGCATGAGCTTTATCTTCCCGCCTTCGAAGCCGCTGTCAAAGAGGCGCACGTCAACGCGATCATGGACTCCTACAACCTGATCGACGGCGCCCACGCCACGCAGAACGGCATGTTGAATCTGCAAACCGCCAAGCAGGACTGGGGTTTCAGCGGCATTATCATGTCCGACTGGAACGCCACCTACGATGGCCTCGCCGCAGCCAACAACGGTCTCGACTTAGAGATGCCGTTGGCGAAGTTCATGACCGCCGCGGTGCTCGGCCCTGCTCTCGTCAACGGCAGCCTTGCGCAGAGCATGCTCGACGACAAGATACGCCGCATCCTGCGCGTCGCCGTTCGCATGGGCTGGCTCGACCGTCAGCAGACCCTCGACGCACCCAAGGACGATCCAGCCAGCCGCGCGGTCGCCCGCAAGGCCGCACTTGAGTCCATCACACTGCTCAAGAACAGCAATAACCTTCTTCCGCTCGACGCAACCAGGGTCTGCACGCTGGCAGTCATGGGCCCTAACGCCGATCGGCCGGTCACCGGCGGTGGAGGCAGCTCGCTAGTTACACCCGTCGCCGCGAGCAGCGTGGTCGAAGCTCTCCGTAAAGCACTGCCGGACACTGCAAAGTGCCCCGGCATCGTTTATGTGCGGGGACTTCCCACCAATGCCGAGATCTTCCACACCACCAACTTCGTCCACGGTGTCTCCGAGCAACTCTTCACTTCTACCGATCTCACAGGCAATCCCGGCAGCACGCACACGCGCGACCACCTCGAGCCCTCAGCGGAGCCCTCCGATTCGTCTTTGCATGGGCATAGCGGCCGCTGGACCGGCGATTACATTCCGCAGACCACAGGCCCCATTCTGGTCTTCGTCGCGCTCGGCACGGAGGACTTCGTCCATCTCTCCGTGAACGGCGAGCAGGTACTGTCCGTGCTTAAGCCTGAAGGCCATCCTGTTGTTTCAACGACGGTCGATGGAGTTGCGGGGCAGCCGCTGCATCTGCTGCTGACTGCCCAACTCAGGAAGAACGCCGCAGCCATCGGCCTTGGTCTGCGCCCTGTTGCCTCCCTCGTCAGCGACGAAGCGAAATCGCTTGCAGCCAAGGCCGACGCGGTCGTGATTGCCGCCGGCTACGATCCGCAGACGGAAGGCGAGGGCTTCGACCGCACGTTCTCACTGCCCGGCGGCCAGGACGAGTTGATCCGCGAGATCGCCTCTGTCAACCCGCACACCATCGTCGCGGTCAATGCCGGCGGAGGCTTCGATATGCCCTGGCTCGACTCCGTGCCCGCCCTGCTGCACCTGTGGTATCCCGGCGAAGAAGGCGCGCCCGCACTGGCCGATCTGCTCTTCGGCAAAGCCGACCCGGAAGGCCATCTGCCCATCAGCATCGAGCGCAGCTTCGCCGATAACCCCACGCACGACTCCTACTATCCCGGCCCTGGTTCGACGCCCGATCATCCCACTATCAATCTCACCGAGGGTGTCTTCCTCGGCTACCGCTTCTATGCAGGATCTCCGGCGAAGCCGCTGTTTCCGTTCGGCTTCGGTCTCAGCTATACGCAGTTCAGCTTCTCGCACCTGCATGCCGACAACACGCCGCAGGGCGTCGTCGTCACGCTCGACGTCAAGAACACCGGCACACGCTCCGGCGGCGAAGCGGTGCAGATCTATGTCTCCGATCCCTCCGCTACCGTCAAGCGGCCGCTCGAAGAGCTGAAGGACTTCCGCAAAGTCCATCTGGAGCCGAAGGAGGCCGCGCACCTCGAGTTCACGCTTAACCGCCGCGCCTTCGCCTGGTGGAACGTCACCACCCATCGCTGGCAGGTGGACCCAGGCAAATTCACGATCCTCGCGGGCGATAGCTCGGACCATCTTCCGCTCACCGTCGACATCACCCTTACGCAGGACTCGTCATCTCGACCGGAGGCGGCGCAATCTGCCGCCGCAGTGGAGAGACCTATAGCTTCCGCGCCGAGCGCCGCTCAAGCCGCCTCCAACATCCTCTTCCCCACGAACCCCGCACCGGCTTACAACGGCGCCAAAGAGTTCAGCCTCAAGGTGACCACAGAGAAGCTGGACAAGACCGACGGCACTGGCAAGTTCCAGGGCCCCGACGTTCGCAACACCCGCGTGATGGAGCAGCTCGCCGGCTTTACGCCGAAGATCCTTGCGACCGACAAATGGGGTGGGCGTCTCGACCACACGGAAGCTGCGACCGGTTTCTTCTATACGAAAAAAGTTGGCGACCGCTGGTGGGCCATCGACCCCGCCGGCCATGAGTACTTCCACATCGCCCTCGTCGCGGTCGATCCCAGCCCCTCGCCCAATGGCAAGGCAGCGCTGCAACAACTCTACGGCGATCAACAAAAATGGATGGCGAAGACCCACGCACTGCTGCTACAGAACGGCTTCAACGGCGCGGGCGCGTGGAGCGACGTCGAACTCATCCGCCAATCGGCGCTACAGGCGACACATCCGCTGGCGTACACGGTGATCCTCAACTTCATGGCGAACTATGGCAAGAAGCGCGGCGGCTTGCACGATACACCCGGCCACGCAGGCTTCCCGAACGACGCCATCTTTGTCTTCGACCCGGAGTTTCCGAAGTTCGTCGAAGAGTCAGCAAAGCAAGTGCAGAAGTATGCCGACGACCCCAACCTCTTCGGCTACTTCTCCGACAACGAACTCCCGCTCAGCCGCAATAATCTCGAAGGCTATCTTGGGCTGCCGCATGCCGAGCCCGGCTACATAGCC